>Ga0272441_10013639_pt1 | contig 11659 bp, 13 predicted proteins | sample SSMProp6N_FD_193582 | JGI IMG/M metagenome (GOLD analysis project Ga0272441, IMG submission 193582) | Marine sediment archaeal communities from Little Sippewissett salt marsh, Falmouth, MA, United States - SSM-Prop-6N | ecosystem: Environmental > Aquatic > Marine > Wetlands > Sediment ... | reverse complement strand
CATACTGATTTGTCCATCTTCTTTTAATTTAGTTAGCAAATCATTAACTTCAATAAAATCTAATTGATTCATAACTGCTAATTCTACAACACTATGTTTCCCGTCAATACTATAAATAAGATAATCCCATTGTCGATTAGTAGATTTTACACTTGTTTGTATTCCATATCTACTTCTCATAAGCGGACCTTTAAACAATCTTTTTGGTATCCAATCTTGTTCCATCATTTCTATTGTCCTCAAGATAACATCTTGCACACCTCTGACATTTTCTTCTTTAACAATATCTGGTGTATCTTTATTTGTATGATATTCAGGGTAACCTTCATCTGGATTCATTGGTGTTGATGGTTGATATTTAGTAAAAAATATAGCAGGTATATCTATTAAAGGGTCAGAGAATACATATTCGTCAGCTCCTATAATACCTCTAAACTCTGTCATTTGTGGTGTAGCATTTTTACCAGATTTTATATTATATTCTCTTAATGCTAACCAAGCCGCCTGATTCAATTTCCTATTTCTATTATAATCTCTTTGAAGCACTATTGAGCCATCATTTCCAACAATATCTGCTGTTATGACGAAATCTACCTTACTGATGTCTTGTGTCTTGCAATACGCAATTGAGCCGATAGTTTCTGGCAAGAAAAGGATTTTAATCGTATGTTTAAACTTATAATCTCTCTTTATCCTATGCGCCATATCTACCGCCATTACTACTTGTGAAAGTCCATCATTAGCTTGATATGGGTGGTCAAGATGCACAATAACTAATACTTCTCTGTCTGTTTTTCCTTTAATAGTATGTTCTCCTATTTTTAATGTCCCATCTTTATACTCACTATCTATAAATACTTCATATTCTTTGCCGTCAAATTTCTTTAATTGACTAAATGGTACAGAAAATCCCCAATCTTTTTCATAATAGTTATAAGCAAATGGTGTTGCGTCAGGTTTTTCTTCGTCAGTGTGGATATGGTTTTTTAATTCTTTTAACTTTACAGTTCCGTGTACTGGTATAGAACCAATCATTAAACTCATTGGCTCTTTCTTAAAATCAATTATCTTTTTATTCTTATACTTAACCCAAGCATCTTTAACTTCCCATTGTTGTGGCACAGTCCAAGTCCAACATTTAGTTCCACTTGGAATTTCTATAATATTCAAATCTATTAATTTACCAATATATTTAAGTGCACTATCATAGTCAGAACTTACTAATGTTCTATTCATTGGATATAAATCTTTAACTAATTGTAAATTTATTTTAGGCATGTTTAATTACTTTTAATATTTCCTTTAATGGGTCTTTTATATGCAGACCGCCTTCATCTAGGGCGACTTTTTGTCGTTCAAGTTTAAGTTCGTTTGGGTTCCCTATCTGGCGGCTGATTTCCGCTTGCAAGCTTTTTAAAGGAATATATTTCGCTGCTTTTGATTTCATTCTTTCATAATATTTATATCCTTCATCTCCTTGAAACGATTTTGGTTGCCAAATATCTGGAATAATAACAGGAATATCCATAACCTGAGCCAATAATTCAAAAGTTCCTTCCATAACACTAACTACAACATCTGCTGTAGATAATACTTCTGCGCATTTTTGTAAATGTCCCTCTTTTGTCCTATCTGAATAAATAACATTTTCGTAGTTTTCTTTATCGTATTCGTTAACTGTTTTTACTATTATATTAACATCTTTTATTTTTTTTAATTCCTTATAAACTGCATGATTTTCTGGAATATCAGAATCCCAATGTTCAGGACTAAAAACTATATTAGTTTGTGGATGTTTTTTCTTTGGTATCAAATGTTTAAATATTGTTGAACTTGTAATATGTATCTTCTTTTTAGGTATGCCAACTTTAACCATTCTATCTTTTACTTCTTGCCCCCAAACACATACTTGGTCTGCTAAACATTTAGTATAAAATGGGTGGAAGTATTGTCCTGTTCCCCATCTGCCATGTTGAACAAGTATTACTGGCTTCTTATATGCTTTAGCCAATTTTACAATAGACCTACCTATGCCAAGCACATCCTGCCAAACAATAACCTTATCTGCTTCACTTGGAGTTTCTACAATATCATCCTTTAACGCCTCTCTAACATCAGCCAATACCCTATTAAAATCTACTAAATAGTATTTAGTCATATCGTTTCCAGGCAGTTAAATCCCACCCAGTTATTTTTTCAAGTTCAATAATATCTTCTATAAAATTATCAACAATCAAACCTCTTTTTTCAAAAGTATGTTGTGGTCTTGTTACTTCTCTTACTAACCCGCCAACTGGAACTATCAATTTACCAACCTGTTCAAGTTTATGTTTTTTTACACCAAGCCATTTGTATAACTTATCCATTGTTTCTTGAGTTTTATATAACAATTCTTCATTTCTTATAAAATACATTTGTTCTTTTGGAAAATATTCCATTAACGCTTTGATATGCTTAGCGTATAAACTTTCATCAATATATCTTATGTCATTTTTTATTTGCTTTTCAAATGGCGGTAATATCATTGGTTCTCCAAGAAATTGCCTATAAGCTTGATGTGGATTATCTTGGTGCATCACATAAAGTGAATAAGCTCTATCACAAGGGTCTCTTAAAATAAATACTAATTTTAAATTAGGATTATGTTTTCGCAATCTTTTATAGGTTCTTCTATCAGACATATAACCTGGCGCGCTTTCTCCAATAAGTTTAGTATGTTTATTTGGTGTGAAAAACTGCCAATACCAATCCCAACCTTTATTAAAAAACTTGTCAAAAAATGATGTCTCTTTGGGATTAGCCATGCAAATCTGTGGATGTTCTGTACAATATACTTGTAAAGCAGTAGTTCCACCCTTAACTGCACCTGGTATAACAAAATCTAATTTCATTTGTTCTTAACAATCCCGCGCCTTTTATCTCTTAATTGCTCAACAGCGCTTCGTTTAGTTGTATGATATAAGTGTCCACCGACTTTTTTCTCTAAATTAGGCATGTATTTGTATAGGTTTAAAGACATTTTTGCCAGATTATAATACAATTGTCTTTTTAAAGGATTCTGTATCATAAACTTTAAATTATGCCTGCCAATCTCTCGTACCATCTCTTTTACCTTTTGCTTGTATTCATCTGAATAGTTGAAGAATACTTCTTCTTGGATATAAGTATCATCAAATAGATAACGCTGATAGAAAGTGCTAACTGCTAATGGATTAATTGCGTTCTGATATACTTGTATACCTAACTTCTGTTTATCTGGTTCTAACCAATATCGTTCAAAGTTATGTTCGTTAGCATATTCTTTATAAATATCTGTGCCTGGAAATGGCATCAAACTACCTGATACTTGGAATAATGACACTGCGTCCCATGTTTTATGAATGAAATCTAATTGGCTTTGAACATGCTTTGTAGTTTCCCAAGGAAATCCTGTCATCAAACAACCATATACTTCTAATCCTGCTTCATGCGCCATCCATGGTGCCTTTATATTCTGTTCAAGCGTTACGAACTTTTTTATTCTTTTTAAAGTTTCTGGGTCTCCGCTTTCTAAGCCAAATGCAATTGAATGACACCCAGATTGTTTCATCGCTTTCAACAAATCTGGTTTTACTAAATTAGCTCGTGAATTTGCTCTCCATGTTACCCTTGGTCTTATCTTAGCGATTTTATCACAAAAATCGTATACCCTATTATGGTTAGTAGTAAAGCAATCGTCAGCAATTGAAAATGAAGTAATGCCATATAATTCTACTCTTTTTTTGATTTCTCCAATAATTGTATCTACTGGATATGCTCTAAGGTTTTGTTTAAATACCTGCCAATCACAAAAAGTGCATCTACCTGGACATCCTCTGGTTGTATATACCCTGTGAAAGCCCTTAATAAGTCCGTCATCTCCTATAAATAAATCTGGGTCAAATATAGTTAAATCTGGCATCGGTTGTTCTGCAAGATTTATCGGTAATTTTCTATCTCTTATACCACGCTTAATATTAGGATATTCATTAACTATATCTCGTAGCACATCTTCACCCTCTCCTACAACAACTACATCAGCGCCAGCTTCTATACATTCTTCTGGTAAATCTGTTGGATGTGGTCCGCCAACTATGACAAACTTGCCTGCCTTCTTAAAAGCTCTGATTAAACTATATACAAACAAGATTTCAAAAGTTAGCATACTAATTCCTATAATATCATAACCTTCTGCCTGCTTTATAAAATCTTGTATTGTAAGTGGCTTTCTAAAAGTATTTACAGCAGTTTTTACTTTAAATCCTTTTTGTTTCAGTATTGGCGCTAGCATTGCTAACGTCATCGGAGTTTCCGTTATTAAGGTCGGGGACACAAGAAGCACATTCTTGTTCATCTTTTTGTTCTGTTATGTAAGTATCTGTCGCCTTTGAGCCAATATCTATGGCTTTTTCCCAACTTTTAACTGTTTCACTCATAAGCCGATTATCACGCACCCATTTTCGTTGTTCAGCCAATAACTTTTCTCTGAATGGTTCATCTACAATTAATCGTTCTAATTTCTTATACCAATCTTTAAACTTATTCTTTGCTAAATAATTAACTTCATTTTTATAAGGTAATACCTTAGAAGCAAGTGTTACAGTTCCCATTGTCGCATACTCATAAAACTTAATACAAGATTTGCTATGATTGAAATTATTATCTAACAAAGGAGCAATCCCTATATCCATATCACATCTAGCAAGCGCTTCTCCATAAAGTTCAGGTGAGAAAAATGGAACATGTAAAAAGTTCATTGTTTTAATAATCTCATACCATTTTAAAGCAGATTTCATGTAAGCATTCTTTTCTGGTTGTAATCCTCTGCCAATTATCTGTTGATAACCATACATTTCATCATCTATCGGTGGTCCTGTCATTCCCATAATTACAAACTGGAATGGATGTTTCTTTTGTAGTTCAGCTAATACTTGTGTTACAAGTTGTAAGTCAGCCCAATGTGATGCAGCGCCAGTATATCCAATAACAAGTTCTTTATTTTGATGTGGTCTTTCATGAAAATAATCTAAATCAATTCCATTAGGACAAACAAATATATTATCATTAAGTTTTCTTAGTTTGTCAGCTAATACTTTTGTAGTAGTTGTTATAGCGTCAACTTCTTTCATTAAAGTTTCATATTGATGTCTTTGTTCTGTCGCTACTGCTGCAGATGGATTATCAGGATTTACTTCCCACAAGCAATCATCAACTTCATAAATAACTTTCTTTCCAGCTGCTTTATATTTTCTCATTATAGCAAGCGGATCAACTGCATAAGTTCTGCTAAAAATAACTACATCCGGATAGTTCAATAACTCATCAGGTAAAGTGTTCCCAAGTACAGCTTCTCGTATTACATGTCCTTTTTTTCTTAAATATCTACCTGGTAAATGGTTTCTGTAGAAATAACAGCCACCTTTAAAGTCGTATGGGCTGTTAAGCATATACAATATTCGCATATTTATTATTTTAATTTTTTAAGGGCCGTTAAGAACTTCTCTGTAGCTTGTATATTCTGTTGTCTTTCATTCAATTCTTGTCTTCTACCAACATTACCAGCGATTATATCTTCAGTAATAATCGCTTCAACTATTTCAAGTTCAGCTAATTGTTTCTTGTAATGGTGCATCATCTTTATCTTCTGTATTATGTGATATATTTTTTTAAGTATTTTCATGTCATTTGTAGACGCCGTTGGAGAAAAGCGTCTAACTTCTTTCTCCAACAAACGACAAATTACTTTGCGTAAGTGTTATGCACTTCGACGTTCAAAAATCTCGATGCATTCTTAGTCAATACTTGAGTACCAATCGTTGTGGAAATAATGTAGTTTCTGCCTAACATATTATCCACTTTGTTTATCTGCACTGTTGGAGCTCGTTGCATTACTAATTCAATGGTCTTTTTCTTACCCATAAAGATATTCCAAACGTTAGCCGTTTCTGCTGTTGTGGTATGAATACTCGCTGATTGTACATTGTTTGACCAATATACCTGGAAGCCCATGAAATCGCCCAAAAAGCCATTTCTTAATGCGCTATCAGCAAAGTTATAACCAACACCAGTTGCTTTCATCTGAATAGCTGCTACTAACTTAGGAGTAAGTACAGCTGCCCAATCACCTTCGTTCTCTACATTTGCAGTATTTAATACTTTAGCTGCGTTACTGAAAATCTGGATAATGTTGGCAGATGTAGCAGAAACAGAACGATTCGCAGTAGCACTACCTGCAACTTCTTTCGCACCAGTATCAACTCCTAAGTGTACTTTTCCAAGAACAGCTGAATCAATGAAGTCTCTAATTCGGTATGAAGCTTCTCTCATAAGAGGAGCAACTACAGCTACATTCGCTTGCTTGTCTTCTACTGGGTCAACATAGAACATCTCATATCTATGTGCTGTCACATTAATTGTATCAGTATGCCAATTCTGTGCTGTTGCAGTCATTTTTGTACCAGGTGTATATACCTTTGCAGATAAATCACCATGATACTGAACGTGGATTGTATCTCCACCCTCTTTAACTTCATCAACAAAACGAGTGTTGGCTATTTCCATTGATACTAATCTTTTCCTTAACGGTTTCTGGATAATCTTGGACCAAATTTCTGGGGTCACAGCGCTAACGTCATTCGATACATTGCTATAAGCCATGTTTTTTTTCCTTCTATTTCGCTAGATATATTACTATTTGATTTTTGGAACTTCTCCAACTTTTATACTTTCATCATCAACTGGTTTAGGTGATTTTTCTTTCTTAAAAGCGGCAATTCCTTCTAAAGAAATATCAACTCCTTTAAGCCCTTTGACTTGTTCAATTGGAACACCGTCAATGGTTAAACCATCTAACCATTCATCTCTTTCATCATCTGTCATACCATCTAAAAATTCTCTCTTTTCTTTAGATTTTAATGAATTGAAATTCTTCACTTCATCTTTAGCAATATCTTGTCTAGTCGAAGGAGAAGGAACATTTTCTTCTTCGACTTTTGTTTTGTAGGCTTTACGCCATATTTTGAAGTTCTCGTCTTCTCTAGCCTCTATAAGAGACTTGCCAGTTGCGGTTGCCCTTAACTTCAATTCCGCTATCTCAGCTGCTCCTAAACCTTTGGTTGCGGTTTGAACAGCTAAAATTTTGTCAATATCAGTTGGGTCAACTGCTTTTTTGGCACCCTGGAGCTCTTGTTCCAGCTTTTTTCGCGTCTCTTCTTCTTTCTTCAAACGAGCATAAAGACGCTTTTCCTTTTCAGTTGGCTCGTCTGTTTTTGGAGCTTCTTTAGGCTCCTCTTGAGGCTCTGGAGCAGCCTCTGGCTCTTTGGGAGTTTCTGGCTCCTCTGGTGTAGGATTTGTTTGAGGTTCCACTTCCTCTTGATTTTCATCAGCCATAAAATTATTTGCGGTTATGACGACCGACCTTTTCAACGATAATCCGTTCTCTTTATAATTGGATTATCAGTTTTTTTAAATTGATTAGATAATTTTTGTATTATCTTTGCTGCTTCAACTTTTCCTTTTCCATCTTCAAACCTTTCCCATAAATCAGGATTCTTTAATCTTGCCACTGCGCTATCAAGATAAAGCGTAAGCGCATCACAAATATCTTTACTTTTTTTTATTTCATCAAATGCTTCTTGTATGTTCATATTTGTGTTTCAGCCGAAACTGTATTTTGCATATTAGGCGCAGCTGGACGACTAACTCCACCACCTCCCATTTTAGTTTGTTGTCCTGCCATCATATTCTGTAAAGATGGAGTTTCAGATGGGAAGAAGTCAAAACCTTGTATGCCATTCTGCTCCATCAATCTCATCAATATCTTTCTTTTACTTGGGTCTTGCAACATCGTTGGGTCAGCTGTAATTGCTTGTAAAACTGAGAACATAAATCCTGTCTGAGCTGTGCTATCTTTTTGTTCACCAGTGATAATAATATCTATCTTGTATTTCAAATCTTTATAAAAATTCTTTGGTAGATTAACTAACTTTTCCGTCCCCTGTTTAATTTGTTCAGCAATTGCCGCTTTCATTAATTCATATTGTGTTGTAGTTGGTAGCTTGCCTTTACGATTCATGAAGCTAAACAATTCATCTGTTGCCTTTTGAGCTATCAGCATATCGTTGTAAGTGTCCAAATCTTCACCAACTAAGCGGAGTGTATGTTCTTGTGTATTCTCTGTTTGGAATCTTGGAATAATAACTTTATAAAGAAATTCTTTTATATCTTCTGCTACATTTTCCATTATTTGGTCAAAATAACCGCCAGCCATTGCTGCTGCCAATCTTGCGCTTCCTAATGGAGTGCCAGCTGGCAATCTTTCTCCCCTGATAACCTCTCTAACAAAGGTCATTTCATCTCTATTTGTAATCCATTTATCATGAGATTGTTGGAAAAACGCTAAATTACGCGCATCAATTGGTATTTGTGTAATCGGACTATCTGGATTTAATACTTGCCCATTCTGAACTTCTGTCATTAGATTACTATTAAAGTTGCTATCAATAGTTTGGAATAAAACCATAGACATCCAGTTAGCAACCTTAGCTTCAAGATTAGCATCTTGATTCATCTTAAATTGTGTATCAGCCAAAATTTCAATTACTCCAACACCAAGCCATCTACCTGCTATCTTTTCTAAATGGAATTCCCAATAAGGATGTTTGTCTACAACAGTTCTCTTAAGTTCAGTTCCTGCATCTGGTATATGTTCTTGAGATACCCTATCTTCTGTATCAACTCCAGCATCAGCATAGAATAAGCGTGTATATTGTTGGTCTATTTCACCATATCTTTCATAAACTAAGATATATGGTTTTTGAGATTTATAATGGTCTTCTAAAACTTTATCTGAGTTCTCCCAACCCATAGTTTTTGCCACCTTTTTAAATTCAACTGCGCTATAAAGATGTTTCTCTATAATATACTCCGCACCATCTAAGGAATCTGCATCTTGACGCACAACAAAATTCCTCAAATCAACGAAATGAGGAACTCCTTTAATTACCTTAATAACAACAGAGCCAAATTTTGGAAGTTCATCAAAGATTCTATTTAATACTTTGCCGAAGCGTTTATCTTTCATCCAAAACTTCAAATCTCTTTCAAAATACCAAGTCTTTAATGGACTACCGCCAGATGCTGTTTGAATCTTAATATGTTTAGTATCAAAATCAATTGCTTTTGTTGTTGCGCGACAAGGACTTTTAACTATGTTATAGAAGAATTTTTTCTCGCCATCTACATCAACATCCCCACGTTTATATTGCGAGTTATACAAACGATATGCGGTTTCAATGGTTGCTTTTTGATTAAAACGATAACCATTAACTATCGTAATGTTCTGAGTTTCAAACTCTTCAATCTCACGATTAATTTGTTTAAGTAAGTCGCCTTTTGTTTCTGGCATATTATTGTGTATCTAACTTAACCCAATCTGAACCATTACAGCCATAAAATAAATTATCTGGAGTTGGTGAGAGCATAATAGCCCCAGCATAAGCAGAAGCGCAACTTGTAGTAGCAGTTGGATGTCCTATTTCTACAAACCATGTGGCAATCTTTGGTTCTATACTTATGCTATTAAAATTAAATGGATTCATTTCTTGCACCCCGCCTGTCCCAGCTAATCCACCCCAAGTTACAGCTCCTGCGAACATAAAGCCAACTGTTAAGGCTAATAATATGTAATATCTTTTTTTCATATATTTTTTATTCCCATTCAGTTATATAACTAACACCTTCTCCAGCTACAGCTGTGAACCAAACATCATTTGCATTTTCTACAAATAGTCCGATTGACTCACCTGGATATAGAAGAAAATCAGTAACAGATGATGTTGAATGCGCGCCAGCTTCTGTACTGGCTAACCTAACTACGCTTGTATTTGTAGTTAAAGCTCTAACAGTAAGAATCAGATTTCTTTTAATAACCAAATCTGATGCAATCTGTTTAGAAACTGAGGCATGAGTTGAAGTAGTATTGCCAACAGTAATCGATGGCCAATTAGCATCAACTTTTTGTTCTCCGATTCCGTAACCAACTGCCAGAATTAACGCTATTACGGCAGCTGTAATAATAGCGCCTTTTGTTATGAATTGCATATTTTATTTCTTTTTAATATTTTTTTTAACTTTATAAGCGCGATAACTGCGTTCACACTTTTCTTTAGAAGTGTACATACACTTACCGCTTCCCAAACGATATTTATTATTTGAACATTTTATACAAGGCATATTAATAGTATTGAAATTGTTTTTTTCTAAACGGTCTAATTGCTTTTTGGGCTCTTATGTTTTCTTCTTTTTGCTTGCCGTGTAACATCCATACAGCCATTGCCAGAGCATCAACACAATCATCATGTAAACCAGTTGGAGCAGCATATTTGAAGTTACCTGCATCACTTAGAATATAGGAAAAACTTTCTAATTCATTAAGAAGCTGTTTATGTCTTGGAATTGTAATATTCTGGTCTTCAATTGTTTCTGCTAACTTTTCAATTATTCTTTCCTTTGAACCTTTTTTCTTCCAATCTTTTGAAATCGTTCCAACTGTTTTAAAATCATGAATCTTTAATCCATAACTTCTTAAATCATCGCCCATAGAAGCGCCAATATTATTACTTTCAACAATCACTTTTGCTTTATAGGCATTAGCCAATTTAATAATCCTATCTTTTTGCATCGGATAACTTATCTTTTGAAATCTATCTATTGCCACAACTTGATGTGTCATTCTATCAACAACTACTGCTACAGTAAAATCACGTATTTTGGCTAAGTCAAGTCCCATGTAATATTGATGTCCAGGTTCATACGGTAATCCTCCATTTAAATCTTCATCAATAATATCTCTTAAACCACGGAATACAGTTCCTGCTCCTTCAAGAAATTCAGCTGCGTATTCTTGTGAAAATACATCTGTTGGAAGTCGTCTTTTACGTTCTTCCCAGAATCCTTTAGGCAGAGTTGGATTATCTCTACTCTGAAAATGGAAAGCAACCATATCCTTTTCTTCAGGTTTATCCGCTCTCATCCAATATTCATAAAACCAATTCTTTCCAAAAGGAGTAGATATATAAAACGTCTTACTTTTAGGATTGTCAACCGTAACCGCATCAAGATAAACTTCATAAACATTCCTTCCTATTCTTGAACACTCATCAACAATTAATAAATCTACAGATTCTCCTAACAAACTATTAGGTTCTGTCGCTGATTTACATCTAATCTTTGTTCCAGCTTTAGTTTCAATATACTGTGGTGGTCTGTTGCTATATTTAAAAGCAGAAGTTCCGTATATCTTATACAACCAGGGAGCAACATAATCAAATACTTTACCTGCTAAATCATAAGTCGGAGCAACAATCCAAATCATATCTTTTCTTCTAAACTTATCACTTTCTAAAACTTGTTTAACAATCATATAAGCACATAACATGCTTTTCCCAAATCTTCTACCTGCACATATAACAACGTTTCTTTTGTCTTTGTCAAGTATCTCTTTTTGATTCTTATGAGGCTTCCAATTTATCTTATCTTGAAGTTTATCTTCGTTTATCACAATTAAAAGACCGAACTTACAGTTCAGTCAATTCGTCAACTAGTTCATCAACCTTTGCTTCTTCATAACCTTCTCTAACAG
>Ga0272441_10013637_pt1 | contig 11660 bp, 8 predicted proteins | sample SSMProp6N_FD_193582 | JGI IMG/M metagenome (GOLD analysis project Ga0272441, IMG submission 193582) | Marine sediment archaeal communities from Little Sippewissett salt marsh, Falmouth, MA, United States - SSM-Prop-6N | ecosystem: Environmental > Aquatic > Marine > Wetlands > Sediment ... | reverse complement strand
TCCTGATAGTTCAGGTTCTTTTGGTGGTTTAGAAAGATTTAATGAGCTTGTTAACACAGCAAACAAATTGGGTTATCTATTTGCAGCACATGAAAATTATCTCATTTCCGACTATGTGTATAAAACCTATCTTGAGGAGATTACCGGAGAAACGATCGATGACGAGGATTTTGATAAATATCCATGTTTTACCAAGCGGGTTGATTATGATGATAATGGAAAATTAACACTGGTTGGTAAGAAGCAATTATATGAGAAAAACACCATCAGTTCTGACTGGATGAAATATTTTGCAAATAAAAATGATGGTTGTCTAGGACTAAAATCTGTCGGTGTGAATGCGGGATTTCTGGATATAATAACGGGCAACAATCCTGAAGCTACCCACCAGATAAATCTTGATCCCAATTCTTATGTCTTCGAAGATCTGAAGCCATCTGATTCCTTTAAAAATGTAATATACAACAATAAGGATCTCTTCAAATTCATGCATGATACATATAAAGGTCCCTTATTCGGTGAAGGTGGGTATTACTGGGGTAGATTTGATTCATTTTACGCAGGTTATGTTGATGGTGTTGAAAGACAGATCGAGGATAACATGTATGCACCAATAATTCCGGACTATGAGTTGAAAAACATTAGACCAATAATGGTCAATCATGGTATGGGTTATTATGATCGTTATTATGCAAATACAGGTTATTCTGATATTAATTTAAATTATGATTATTATCGTTCTTCTGAGATAGCTTATGGGCATGCAGCTTTTATTGACTGCAGATTTAATACAAACATACTATTTCCGGTTGAGCATCAGTTGATGAAGATCAAGGAATATTATCTTATGCAGCAGTTGCAATATCAGTATTTAGAAACAAATGTCGACGTTGATGTCTGGTATTGGGATGATGTGGATAATAGATTTATTAATCTTGATTCTGCACTAAAGAAGAGTAATTTTGATTTTGTTGATGTCCGTTTAAAAATAGAATACAAAAATGGTCTTTCAATATACATAAACAGAAACCGGAAAGAGGATTGGCCCCTGATGATTGATCCGAGGATAATGGTTCTGCCACCCAATGGTTGGTTCGCTGAGAATAAGTCCAATAATTTCATCGCATATACAATTCGTGCAGTTGATAATACTATTGTTGATTATGTAAACTCAGAAGAATACACCTTTGCAGAAACCAGAAAAAGAGAATTAAAGGTAATTGAAAATATTGAAACCAATGGAATGGCTATAATCAATAAAAGGGCTTTTGACAGGAGAGATATCTGTCTTTTAGGTGGATCAAAAATGAATTATACTGACGACAAGGGTATAATTGAAGTTGATACACACACCAATCACCCATGCTACCTTACTTTGAATTATATCAATGATAATGCTTTCAAACTAAATATTGATTCTGTTAGTGATATATTGACGGTTACATACAAAGATATAAGTGAGGATTGGAAAACTATGAATAATAAATTACCTTCTGACGGCGAAGGATTCGTTTTGAGCTCGTTTATCAGCATAAAAGAAGGAACCAGCATAGCTAATCTCAAAGAAACCGACGTTGATATAAAGACAGATGGTGATACTTTAATATTCGAGAGACTGAAACCTCTTACAAATTATATTGTGACTGTCAAACCCTGACAAAATAAATAAAACACGACAAATCTTTTGAAAATCGGAAATACCACAAAACTCGTTGAATGGATTACCAGCATTCAAAAGCGAAATTTCTTGTTGGTGTTGTTATTAATTGCATTCCTCCTCAGGGCTTTATTTATCTTCGTCCATGAGGATTTTATTTTACTCAACGAGATGGGTGGATATGTATATGGTGCTGAAAACTTTCTTGAAGGTAAAGGGTTATTATTCAGTCATGAAAGGGATTACAGAGCGCTTCTCCCCCCAATGTATTCAATTTTCCTTGCCCTAATATTTTCAGTTTTTGGCAAGAATTTCGTTATTGTAAGATTGATACAAGCATTAATAGGTGCACTGACTGTTTTGATGTCTTATTCTCTCGGGAAAAAAATGGGTAATGAAAAAATCGCTCGCTTTGCTGCAATTATCATGGTTTTTTATCCACAGAACATTGTATTTTCTGATCTCATTCTTACTGAAATCCTATTCTTGTTTCTCTTCACAGGCTCATTTTTGATATTGTTCACGAGTTTAGAAAAGAAGAGTTATGTTCTTGCTTCCTTAGCCGGGATTCTATTCGGTTTGTCATCGCTGACAAGAAGCATAAGTTTCTTCTTTTTATTTTTCCTATGCGGGATCAGTCTGGTATCAAAAAAACTAAAGCCTAATCTGAAGTACATTATTTTAACTACATTGTTCATGTGCATTACAATAGTTCCCTGGACCATTAGAAATTACAATGTTAAAAATGCGTTTATCCTTATAAACAGTAAAACTGCTATAGATTTTTACATGTACAATCATTCTGATTTTTATCATATTCTAAAAAACCGCCCGAACATTGAAGATGAAAAGAGAATGGATGCAACAGGTACAGATGAAATAGCTATATACAGAAATGCAACAAAACTAACCTTCGAATGGATTAAAAAACACCCTTTTCTTTTTCTTTTCAAGGGAGTAAGGATGATGTGGAATTTTGGTTCTTTAGAGAGAACTTTTTTCACACACTTAAAAGGAAATTACTACGGGGAGATATCAACATTTTTCAAAATATTCATCACACCTTATATCATAATCCCATTCATATTATTCATGCCACTGATAATCCTAGGTTTTATATTCATACCAAAAACTAATGTTCCTGTTCTCATATCGATCAATTTAATTTATTACATGATGATACTTGGTTTCATAGCGAATATTTTTTACCGCCAGAGATACCCTCTGCTTCCATTTTTCGCTGTTTTCGGAGCATATGGTCTACTTCACATGAAAGACATAATCCCTGATTTTTTAACACCATTAAAAAAATACAGCTGGGAAGCAAAATCATGCATACTTTTAATTGGATTTTTTGCTTTTGGATGGGTGCTCGATATCCTTTTAAGCATAAGTACAATTATCCAGCATATTTTCAAATAAGATCAGTTTCAATTCTGTAAAATGGATGTCTATTTTCAGGAGGATAACTTCTTTTAGATTCCATTTTAACCAACGATATCAATCATAATGTCGATTAAAATTTTTGAGTAAATGTATTCTGAATTATTAACTTTATTTTTGAAGATTTTGATTGAGGAAGGAATCTAGTTTAATTTGACTTAATACATTACGTTAATCAAAGAAACGATAAAATACAATGCAGAAGAATGCTTCAAAGGCATCCTTGAGTCCGATTTTCTTTCCTTCTGCATAATCACGCCCACTATATGAGATTGGCATTTCGTAAATTCTGAATTTTTTCTTTGCCAGTTTAGCGGTTATTTCCGGTTCGAATCCGAACCGGTCGGATCTTAAATTTATCTGCTTTAAGACATCTGTTCTCAAAACCTTGTAACAGGTCTCCATATCAGTAAGATTCAGATTATTGAAAATGTTCGAAATTAGTGTAAGCATCTTGTTGGCCAAATAATGCCAGAAAAGGAGAACACGATGAGGTCCCCCAAGGAACCGAGAACCATATACAGCATCAGCTCTTCCGTCGAGAATCGGTTTTAAAAGTTGTGGGTACTCAGCAGGATCATATTCGAGATCTGCATCCTGAATGATAACGACATCTCCTTCGACATTAGAAAATCCGGTTCTTAATGCTGCTCCTTTCCCGCAGTTTTTCTCATGGAATAAGACCTTTATCCTTTTATTGCTTATTCCTTTTAGAATCTCCCTTGTACCATCCGTAGAATAATCGTCAACCACAACAAGTTCATTTACGATTTCAACATCTAATACTTTATCGATAATTTTCTTTACCGTGTTAAATTCATTATAAACAGGCATTACAACTGTAATTTTCATATTCATCTTTCTAAAATATATAAAATGACTCCTATCATATTTTAACAAAATCGGATGTTTATTTCTTTATCTTTAGGTTGGCAATAAAACTATTGTATTTTAGACGAACATTCTTGACATAATCAAATTATGGATTATAATTACTCTAAAAAAAGTTGGAATATTTTGATATTGTGAAGATAATATCAATAATGGATTTGAATCAATGAAATTGCAAATATTTATATTATTGTCAATTCTGTTATTATCTCTAACAAATTCTTTATATTGTTATGACTATTACGTCGATGCAAAACTCGGGTCAGACACAACCGGTGATGGAACATCTGGGAATCCATGGAAAACAATAACTTATGCTCTTATCCAGGTAGAAAGTTCATCATTAGACCCAGCTGTAATAAACATTGCTCAGGGTACATATAATACAGCACTGGGTGAGTCTTTTCCTATATCATTAATCGATGCATCACTAAAAGGAGCTGATAGAAATACAACTATACTTGATGCGTCATTAGGAAGTGGAAACGTTATTACTTGTAATTGTATTTATGATGACCTTTTTATTGAGTCTTTGACAATTACAGGAGGTGGGGGTGTTTTTGTTGTTTTTGAACAAATTATTATTCAAAATTGTAATATTATTAATAATACAGCTTGGAATGGGGGTGGTATAGCGTTTGAAGAAGCAGGTTCATCAAGAATAACCGATTCTTATATATGCAATAACACAGCCATGAATTGTGGTGGAGGAATTTACATATATGCTTGTGGATTAATAATCGAAAATAGTATTATTGAGGGAAATTATTCATTTGGAGACGGAGGTGGTTTATATTATGATTGGGATGGTGCAATCATAAATAATTGTTTATTTGTTAGTAATTTTGCTGAAGAAAAAGGAGGTGGTATATATGCCTCTGGTTGGGGAGGAATCCATCTTCAAAACAGTTCTTTAATTGAGAATACAGCAAATGTGGGTGGTGGTTATTATAAATATCAAGATGATTGGTATTATGAATCAAGTATAAAGGATTCAATTATTTGGGACAATGTGGTCGGTTCTATTAATGAAAATCCAGAGAATTTATTCGTAACTTATTCCGACATCGAAGGTGGTTTTGAAGGAGAGGGAAATATTGATGAAGATCCTTTGTTTGTAGCTGGTCCGTGGGGTGATTATTACCTGAGTCAACTAGTTGCGGGTCAATTGGAGCAAAGTCCATGTGTTAACGCAGGAAGCGATACAGCTGCTAATCTTGAAATGGATGATAAGACAACACGTACAGATTATGTCACTGACGATGGAATCGTAGATATGGGCTATCATTATCCCGCAAATCCACCACCGACACCATCACCGACAATAACCGAAACAGCAACCATGACAATAACACCAACTCTGACAATGACTGCAACCATGACCGCTTTCATGACACCGACATCCACTGCAACAACAGGTCCAACCTTTACACCGACACCCTTTGTCGATTACGCACCATCTCTGGATGATGTTAATGTTTTCCCATCAAGTGGAAACCAGAATACAACCTTTACTTACAATGTTAATTACAACGACCCGGATGGTGGTTATCCCTGGATTTCAAGGCTTTACATCAACGGTAAGGGAAGGGACATTTCAAAGAACACGGAATCGGGAAATGGGATATATTCATACAAGATTTCAGGTTCTGAACTCGAGATAGGTGCAAATGATTATCGATTCTACTTCAGGGACGACGAAGGGAACATGGTTCATTCACCAGCATCAGGTACTTTCTCGGGACCTTTCGTTAATCCTGATGCAACACAAACACCAACGAAAACTCAAACACCCACACCGATCATAACCCAAACTCAACAACCAACTAAGACCGAAACTCCAACACCTGACATGACCCAAACTCCAACAATAACTCCTGAACCAGAACCTCTTGTTTGCCTGACAATAACAAATCCATCTGACTTTTATTACAACACAATAATATTGTCGTGGACTCCCATCTTAGATGCAGATTATTATCAGCTTGAACTCAGAGTTCATGATTTACCATATATATTCATTTTGATTGATAACTATGTCATGATTATAGCTAACGATCTGAGTGAATGGCAAAGCTTCGTGAACATCGGAACAATATCGTACAGAATTACTGCTTTCGATGAAGATAACGTTATGATTGAAGAGCCTACGGATTGGTTCGACTTTTCATGTCATAACACCCTTAATGAGAACAACGGTTTATCCATAAACAACAACGCTGCAGATCCCGGATGCCTTCGAGTATCAAGCCCCCCTTCATTCGATTACAACACGATTTTACTCTCATGGACACCAATACAAGGAGTTGATCGCTATCTCATCAAATACCGCTATTCAACTTGGGTTTTTCAGGGAGAAATCGAAACTAACTGGTTACAAGCAACTATCCCCAATCAAAATATATGGAACCAGTTCAAAAATCTCGGAAAAATATATTACAGTATCACTGCATTAAACTCTTTCGGGAATCCTATTGACGGACCGACAGCCTGGACTTCATTCACCTGTAAATAGCAATTATAAATAATTATCATTTGATTTTTGGTTTTACAACGAAAACGAAATGAAAACCAAAAAGATTCGGTCTTTTCATAGCAAGCTTATCGCCGAATTTTTCAATTGTTTTAGAAAGTGCAGGAAATAATTTGATCAATCTGTTTTTGAATGGGAAATCACTTGAAGTAACAAAGATATTTCTGATATCAAGATCGAGATCCTGAAAAAATTGCTTTGCAGAGCAGAAGCAAAAGAACCTCAGATGTGTGCGGTCCAGTAATCCAGTGTCAGTATAAAAGAATTGACCACGCAGCATATCCCTTCTCATCCACCAAATTCCGATGTTAGGTAATGAAACAATGATAGTTCCATCCTTTGATAAAAAAGGTTTCAGTTTGATGACAGCATTGAAAGGGTCAATCAAGTGCTCCAGGATATCACCAAATATGATGTAATCAAATTTACCCTTGATATGCTCTGAGGTTTTTGGATCTTCTATGTTTCCGACTATAACCTCATCAGCATTCTCTTTTGCTTTATCTGCAAATTCGGAATCAATCTCGATACCTGTAACATCACAGCCCTTTTTTTTGAGTTCAGCAGACATGAAACCATTAGCGCAGCCTACTTCAAGCACCTTTGATTCGTTCTCAACAAGGTTGATCATTTTCAAATGCGATGAACTTAACGGGATTTCACCTTTCAGCAGCAAATCTGCAAGATTTTTAGTTTCTTTAGAGTATTTCGAAAAATTCATAATTTTACCTGTAAGAGACTATCCTTTTATTGAAGATAAGATATAGAATAACTTTTAACCTGTAAAGATATTTGTCCTTGGTTTGTTTACCAAAAACATTCAATAACAATCCATACATCAATCGGAGAGATTGATCAATCAAAACCAAGATCTTCGCATTAAAAGCATAAAAGCTGGATTTGTGTTCTTTGAAATATTCTATAAGTGATAAAGCACCTTCCAGGATAATAACCTCAGGTTTTTCTTTCTTGATAGATTCACCTTTAAGGTGAAAAGCTTTAGCATCTGGTAAAACAAAGATATCGTACCCTTTTTTGTAAATTTTTTTGCACAGGTCAGCATCATTGAAAAAGATCGGCATTTTTTCGTTGAAACCATTTAATTCATTGAAAAGGTTAGCTCTTATCATGAAAAGTGAAGTTCCCGGTTGATCAACCTTTGTGATGGTTTCAAAGTCCTTGTCTTGATATTCATATAATTTTGAATACCAATTATTCGGGAATATTTTAGCAATTAGAGTTGCATAAGAGATGATATATGAAATTGTTGGAAATCGTCTGTAAAATCTCTGTAAAGATTTATCAGGCTCGAGAAATTTACCTCCAACAGCACCAGTACTTTTTTCATTTTTCAAAAAATCCAGCATGATTTTAACCGTATTTTGTGTCAGGATTATGTCAGGATTGAGGAAGAGTAAGTATTCACCTATTGCAAGTTTTGCCAATTGATTATTAGCTTTCGAGTATCCTTTGTTCGTTTCATTAAATATAAATTTGACCTCGGGATATTGTGTTTTGATTTCCTTCGGTTTGATGTCATTCGAGTTATTATCGACAACCAAAACCTCAAATATAATTTCAATAACTTCTTTTCTAATAGAGTCAAGACATTTTTTTAAGACATCAGTCGAGTTCCAGTTAACAATGATTATGGATAATTCCATCTGAATCCCTGATAATCTTGAAAGTTTCTAATTCTTCATTTTTATTTATCGGTTCGAGCAATTTCTGCCAGTTTATTCAATTCTATTTTATCACCCATAGCAATCAATGTATCACCTTGAAGTATTTTCGAAACAGGTCCGGGATTAAAAATAATTTTGCCATCTTCTTTTTTGATTGCTACGATGATAATATTGAATTTCTGCCTTATTCCACTGTCTTTTAATTCCTTGTCAACGAGTTCCGAACCCTGACTTACTATAATTTCTTCGATTTCCAGAGATAGGTCTTCACCTTCAAGAGCGATATCAATGAAATCAACTACATTGGGTTTCAGTATTGATGAGACGATCTTTCTGCTTGCAATCAAAAATGGGAAGATAACCCTTGTTGCTCCAGCCTGGATTAATTTTTTCTCGTCTTTTGGGTCAGTAGATTCAGCAAATATAATGATATCTTTATTCAATCCCTTAGCAGTCATAGTAGTAAAGACATTATCAGCGTCAGAGGGCAGAACGGTAATCAAGCCTTTTGCTTTATCAATTCTTGCTTTCATAAGTACTTCTTCAGATGATGCATCACCTTCGATATACAATACATACTCGGGCAGAGGATTTCTCAATTCGCTTATCATTCTTATGTCAATGACAACAAATGGAACATTTCTCAGATTGAATTCTTTTGCTAGCTGACGACCATTTTTACCATAACCACAAATGATGTAGTGATTTTTTAATTTGTTTATTTGCCTTTCCATTCTTTTAATCCTCCCAAAAATCATGAATTGTCCTTCAAGAAGAATTATAGCCATAATTCTGACGGTATATGCAAAAACAGTAACTCCTATGATAACCAAAAAGATAGTAAACAGGATACCTTCTTTTGAAAGAGGTTTTATTTCCCTGAAACCTATAGTGGTAAGAGTTATAAGGGTCATATAAAACGAATCGAGAATATCCCAATTCTCAATTTTAACGTACCCATAAGTTCCTATAATAAAAACTATGACAAGAAATGATAAGGAAACAATCAATCTTTGCATTTACAGCTCATCAAGTTCTTTTTATAATAAGATCTATTAGTTCATTAACACCGTCAAGGGGTAATCCTTTTTTCAATATAACAAATCTCCCCCTCTTCTTGTATAAACCAAATTGTTTCTTTTCAAGGACCTTTATAACCTGCTTTAGATCCCAATAATCATCGGCGTTTCTGTGATGTAAATCGAAGACGATATATTCGGCATCTTTAACAGTAGGAAAAAGATAGACTTTTTCTCTTTCACAAAGCAGGACACCAATGTCCGAAGGGACAGAAACGGAAGCATTATCAGGAATATCTTTTTTGATCTGATAAAGGGCATGAAATCCCGGTTTTTCTCTATAGTTGTTAATGGAAAATCGATTATGTAAAGGTGTCACCCCAAAATAATGTAGAGCAAAAATAGAGAAAACAAGCAAATATACACTTGCAAAAAGGTCAAATCTTGATGCATGTGTATCTTCATTATCGATTACATCAAATTTTTCATATGCAAGTTTACCGGTTTTTCTAATATAGATAGAGTTAAATGCTGATCTTAATATACTCGCCGCTTTACTTCTCTCAGCAATGATGATGTTGATGATTATAATAATAAGTAAGATGACAGGATAATATTTAATCACTGAGTCCATTATTCGATGAAAGCTTTCAAGGCTAAACCTGGTTTTGTTAATTTACCCGTTTTCTTATTGATATAATATAACCTGAAGTTTTTAAAACCGATTATCCCTGCAACGAAAGTGAAAGGAACAACAACAAGAATATGATGATAACTTCCTTGAGCTGCAATAGCCGATTCGTGAAGCCAAACTTCAAAAAGAGGGGTAATCAGAAGTATTAAACCCCACCTGCTCCATAAAGGTGCAAACATCAAAGGAGCAAATAGGAAAAATATTGTTCTCAGATTCAACCAGTTCATACATTTTTTAATAATGAACAGAGGATTAAACAAGATTGATTTTAAAACCTCAAAAGGTGAATTTCCCAGATATGCAAACAACCAGTTGAAAGAGTAGCCTGACACACCAGAGAAAGCAGGCATGAGTAACTTGAAAACAACAACCGCGTAAATAACTGAGAAAAGAATTGTGAAAAGTCCCAGTTTGAATTCCTTTTCGTTGAAAATCAAAAATAGTCCGACAGGAATAAGAAAAAGGCAAACATCTTCTTTGCATAAAAGCGCAAGGCAGAAGAATGACCAATACAAAAAGTTGGCTCTTTTACTCAGGAAATAAAACATAGTAAATATGATGAACGGTTCGATTGAAACTTCATGAAAATCAAACATTACAGTCTGGGCAACAAAAGGATGGGCAAGATAGGCAAAACAAATTCCAAACGCTATGATTTTGCTTTTTAGAATTCTATAAGACAGAAGATACAAAGGTATTGCAGCAAGACCGAGAACCAGGGTCTGTACCGCTAAAACCGTTTCAATACTTGGGAAGATTAGATATGCAACAGACAAAATTATGAGAATTGGGGAAAAATGATAACCCAGAAAATTTGTGTATTCCGGTTTAATTGTAAATTCGAAGAATTTTCCTATTGAGCCATTGTAGGCAAGTTGTGTAAAAATACCAAGATCCAGTACGTGAGATTGAAATGCCCAGTGACGTTTGAAGCATATATAACTATACCAGCCCAAAAACAGGAGAGTTGAAATAATGAGAAGATAAAACCAGAGTTTGGAATTAAATTTTTTTTGGGGCTTAAAAGTAATGCAACACAAAAGACTGAAAGATAAACTCGTAAAAATGAGTAGAAAAAAAGTTTCGAATGTATCCTGCATATTAACGTTCAAGTTTTTGTTACCAACGAAGTGCCTTAATAGGAAAAATCCGGGAATTAACATAGGCAAAAAGCAAAATGATATAGTTTTAAGCTCTAAGTACCATTTATTACCAGTTTTAAGTCCAATGAAGCAGGCACAAAGGAAAGATGCAAACAGGAAGAAGAGACCAATTAAAATCAAGGATTCCTGGATATTTTCTCTTTCATTTCCAGATGGACTATTATTGGTAATGTATCTTTTAATCTGTACAGGATTTTTAAGATCGAGGTATACAAGCCCAAATATAACGGTACAGAAAATTATTAAAATGGAATAGCAGAATAACGCTTTTGTAAAATCAGAATATTTCATTTTAATGTTGGTGGGAAATTTTATAGCAGTGAGTTGTTATTTTTGGGGATTCCTTTTGATGGCAGTTTAATTGTGAATTCGGTTCCCTTTCCAATTTCACTCGTCACTGAGATCTCACCACCGTGTTTTTCAATAATACCATAGCTTATGCTAAGCCCCAAACCAGTCCCAACACCTACCGGTTTGGTTGTAAAAAAAGGATTAAAAATATCCTTCAAAACTTCAGGTGGTATTCCAGAACCGGTATCTTTAAATTTAATAAATACCCAGTCATCTTCCATATA
>Ga0272441_10013636_pt1 | contig 11661 bp, 3 predicted proteins | sample SSMProp6N_FD_193582 | JGI IMG/M metagenome (GOLD analysis project Ga0272441, IMG submission 193582) | Marine sediment archaeal communities from Little Sippewissett salt marsh, Falmouth, MA, United States - SSM-Prop-6N | ecosystem: Environmental > Aquatic > Marine > Wetlands > Sediment ... | reverse complement strand
AGCGGGCCAGCGAGACCATCGCCCAGAACCGCCCATCCCCCAGTTGGCGGAACTCCGCCTGCGCGGGCGGCGGCTCGGAGAGTTGCCGTCTCGCTCGGTCGGCGGGCTCCTCCCCTGGCGCCACCCATACGGCCTCGCTCGCCACCTGGCCCGCATCGTCCACGGCGAACATCCAGCGCGTCGCGTGGTCGTGGCCCGGGTTGACGAACACGGCCAGATGCTCGCGGAAGTACCACTCCGGGTGGCTCGGCCGCACGTCCGCCGCGCAGCCCTCCGCGAGCACCGCCACGCGCAGCCCCGTCGGCCCGGCCTCCACTGCCACATCGGCCCTCCGCCCCTCGTCGTCCGGACCGAGGCGCAGCACCACAGACCGCCCATGGGTGTCGGGCGAGAGAACCTCCTGCCACGGCCTCGCGACCAGCGTCGGCGAGTCGAGGGTGATCGACCATCGCATCGTGTGGCTCCTTCCCAGGGCACGGGCTCCAGAGGGCAGCAAGTGGAAGGCGCGCCGGATGTGAGCTCCACAGTCAACGGCTGAGGCCCGCCTCTGCGGCTGTGGCGCCCCCAGCACGCGCCTTCATCGGACGGCGAGGACCGCCCAGACAGTCGGGCGGGTGTCGTGACGACACAGGAGGCGGACAGCCGGCACCCCGTCCAGGCACTGGCGAAGTTGCCTCAGGTAGCAGACGGGTTTGCCATTCGCCCACTTGATGGTCCCGCCCTGGAGCACTTCCGCCCCTCCGGCTGGCAGACGGTCCGGACGGGAGACGCGCTCGATGTAGATGCCGTGCGTCTGCTGGATGCCCAGATGTTGCGCCGTGGCCCGGTTGAGTTCGCGCACGACGAGGCCGATGGCCGCCAATTCGACTGGCTTGGACAGGCCGCCGCCGTTGGCCTCCAGTTGCTCTCTTGCCTGGATTCGCACCGTGAACTGCTGTGTGTCCCTCTTGAGCGTGAGGGCGACGGGGTCGCCGGGCTGGAGCCTGTAGAGGAATCTGCCGAAGCCCCGCCAGACGGTGGCGGGTCTGCCGTTGCAGGAGACGATCACATCGCCGCGCCGGGCGCCGGCTCCGGAGGCCACTGCACCGACCCCGGTCAACACAATCGTTCCCGCAGGAAGCCCCGCGCGCTTCGCTTCCCGGGAGCCTAGCTTGTTGACCACCACGTCGAAGGCTGCGAGTCCGTAGTCGACCCACGGTGGGACGGCCCCGGAAGGCACGCCAGCCAGTTCCATGTCGAACACCTTCTCGGCTCCGTCCCGGAAGACGTAGAGTCGCACGCGTTGTCCTGCGCGCATCGCTCGCACTGTGGTGACGAGCTCCTCACGAGTCGATACTGGCTGAGCACCCACGCCCGTGATGATGTCCTCGGGCATGAGCCCAAACTGGTCCGCAGGGCTGCCCGCATAGATGTCGGTGACCAGGACGCCGCGGACCTCCTGGGCGCCGAGCTGCGCGGCGTAGCCCGGCTCGAGCTCGCAGATTGCGACTCCGAGCCACGCCCGCCCGGTGGCCTCGGGGCGTGGCGTTGGGTCGACGCGCGGCGTAGCGGGCGTGCCCGGCCCGGGCACGGGCCTGGGGCGCTCCTGCGGCGCCGCGGAGTCGACGCGGGCCGCCATCCCCGGTGTGGGCTTGCCGGCGCCCGCGCCGTCCGGCGTCGCGACGATCGCCTGATCATCGGCCTGCGAGACTCGCCATGTGCCCTCGGCCGCCACGAACCCGACGCCGGGGACTTCACTCCCGACCTGCACCTTGTCGCCCACGCGGGGCAGCTTCTGGCCTTCGAGGCGGATCTTCACGGTGGTGCCGGCGACCTCGACGACCGTGCCCTTGAGCTCGGCGGCTTGAGCCGCAGGGCCTGCAAAGAGAGCTGCCAGCAGGAGCGGGAGCGCGGCCCACCGACGGACGGCACGAGGTTCTGGCATGACCTTCCCCTTTCATTGGCCGAGAGGCTCTGCGTACCGCTCGGCCTGGGCAAGCAGGAACCTGGCGATGAGGTCGAGCTGCTGCATTACGACGAGGGCCCCCTTGCGTACGCCGACGTCGACGGCCGCGTTGTGGGTGCTGCTGAAGTGGCGGACGTACTCGCCGTCGCGCCAGGTGGACACGGGGCCGCCCGGGCCGAAGATGCCCGTCGCCCGCTTGCGGCCTCCCTGGCCCCTGCGCCTGGGGGTCGTCAAGGGGCATCCGCCCCTGCTGTCGGTGACGCGGCCGGCGCCCCGTGGTTGGAAGTAGACGCTCATGGAGATGTACGTGTCCCTTCTCCCATCTGGCGCGGCATAGTTGCGGGAGGCGACGTAGCAGTTCGTGGCATGCCGTGCCTTCTGGAGGACGGCGTCCTGGCTTGCCCTGGAGTTGTCGGCATAGATTCCGAGCCTCTGGGGGAAGGCGATGGTCTTGGGGAGGGTGATCTGGCCTGTGGGGCGCTCGACGGGGCGCGGCTCGCCCTCGGGTGGACGGACGGGTGTCCGATCGGCCGGGGGCCCATACGCAAAGAGCCGCACAGCCGTGCCAGGCGGGACCTGGGCATTTGGGGCCGGGTCCTGCTTCCAGACGAGGCCCTGCTCGGCGGCTGTGGGCGCGGCCCTCTGGGTGGCTGGCGCATCCCTGAGTCCAGCCCTGCGCACTCGCTCCTGCGCGTTTGCGAGGGGGGCCCGCAGGCAGTTCGGCACGGTGCGGGTAGTTCGGGTAGGGCGGGCGGTGCGCGCCGGGCCGTAGATGTAGAGCCGCACCACCGTGCCAGGGACGACCTGGGCATTGGGCTGCGGGTTCTGCTTCCAGACCATGCCCTGCTCGGCGCGTGTGGGCGCAGTCCCCTCGGTCATCCGCGCATAGGCCAAGCCAGCCTGGCGTACCCTTTCCTGCGCCTTCGCAAGAGGAATACGCAGGCAGTTGGGCACCGTGCGGGCGGTGCGCACAGGGCCGTAGATGTAAAGCCGCACGAGCGTATTAGGCACCACCTCGGCATGGGGCTGCGGGTCCTGCTTCCAGACCATGCCCTGCTGGGCGGCTGTGGGGGCGGCCCCCTCAACCAGCGGCTTGTGCTTCAGCCCCGCCTCGCGCACTTTCTCTTGCGCCTTCGCCAGCGGAGCGCGCAGGCAGTTGGGCACGGTGCGGGCGGTGCGCACGGGACCGTAGATGTAGAGCCGCACGAGCGTGCCAGGTACCACCTGGACATCGGGCTGCGGGTCCTGCTTCCAGACCATGCCCTGCTGGAGAGTCGTGGGCGCGGCCCCCTCAACGAGCGGCTTGTCCTTCAGGCCAGCCTGGCGCACCTTTTCCTGTGCCTTCGCAAGCGGAGTGCGCAGGCAGTTGGGCACGGTGCGGGCGGCGCGGACGGGGCCATAGATGGCCACACGAACGACTGTGCCCAGTTCCACAACGGCGTCCTGCGTGGGCTTCTGGCGGTGGACACAGTTGACCTCGTCGGCCGTCGGAGCGTTGCCCTCGACGCTCATGTGAACCTCCAGGCCCGCGTTCGTGAGCTCGCGACGGGCATCCTTCGCGCTCAGGGTCAGCACGTTGGGCACGACGGCTGGCCTACGCCGGATGGTAAGGCGGATCGGGCTGCCAACGTCGAGCTGGCGGCCGGGCGGGGGGTCCTGGCTCTCGACGGTGAAGGCCTTTTCGAGCGAGCGGGCCGTGCTGCCGAGGGTGATGGTGGTCTTCAGGCCGCTGAGGAGCGCTTCCCTGCGGACAGCCTGGGCAGACCGGTCGACGTAGTCGCCCACGCGGGCCTGGGGCTGTCGCTTGTAGCGTCCCACGCAGCGCCGGATGCTCTTGCCCGTGAGCCTGGCGAGCACGTAGCCCTCGAGGGTGCAGTGGTTCACCGAGTCGAGGGACTTGCGGGCCGACCAGCAGTAGGCTTCGGGACTCCTGCCGGCGGCGGCATCGGGCTTCGCGCGTGCCGTGATGGTGCCGCCCGGCACCGTGCCCACCTTCACGCCCCACTCGGTGTAGCGCAGGTTGGCGCCGATGGTCGCGTTCTCGGGCGGTTCGGCGACGCCGATCCACTCGCGGATGAGAGCGGCCACCTTGGGCTCGCGGTCGGGATCGAGCGCGGCGGGATCGAGGCGCGGGCGACCGACCGCCGGCTGGCCGGGGGTGCGACCGTCGGGCGATGCGGGAGTCGCAGACCCGTCTCCGGGCTGCGCGGGCGTGCGCGGGCCGGGCGTGGGCCTGGGCACAGGGCGCTCGGCGGTTCCTGGGCCGGGCGTATCTCCGTTGGGCGTGCCCTGGGCAATAGGCCCTTCGCCTCCGCTGCCGGGTCTTGCCCATGGGGGCCTGGCGGGCTGCGGCCCCTCGTAGCGGCCGGGCTTGGGGGCATAGACCGCGTAGGCGTAGATCTTCACATCGCTCGCGATGACGAAGCGGATGGGCATCACCCAGATCGCCGCGGGGTCGCGAAAGTGCCAGGCCAGGGTGCGCGGCGGGTCGCCGAAGACCTCCGACGTGAACACCTCCTTCATGGTGAACACCGAGCGACGTCCGCGTGTCGGGGTCCAGTAGTCCAGGCCGATGGTGTGGGGCCAGAACATGCTTCGGAGGAGCTTGATTCCGTCCTTGCGGTCGAACGGCTCGCGGGATGGTGGAGCCTGGCGTACCGGGGTGAGAGGGAGCAACTGCGGGGTGCAGTTGGAATTGCCCTCGACGGTCCACTCGACCCCGATCTCTGCGACGTTTCCCTCCGCTATCCTCCCGCCGCTCGCGCGGGGCCTGTTGGCGAGCTTGCCGGGGCGGATGGTCTGCGGGTAGGTAAGTGCCAGGCGGGTGCGGCCGCTCCACTCCCTGTTCAGAGGCACCACGGTGCCATCGTCGCGACGCCTCGCCGGGGTTCGCCGGTCCGTGATCTCCAGTTGGACGGTTCCCTGCGCGTGGTCCACGGCGAGCTTCTCGATGCTCACCATCCCGCTCCACCGCAGGAGGGACACGTGGTCGTTGCGTGGCATGGGCTGGTCTTTGACGGGCTCGGCGATGAAGCCCTGGAAGTGGAGGCGCCCGTCCCGGACCTCGAAGCGCCCTTCCTCCTGCCACGCGCCGTCCTCGACGTGCTCGTGGGCCAGGCCCTGCCCGAAGGGGCTGGACCCCACGGTGGCCTTGACCTTCAGCCGCACGGTCTCGAGCACGAAGACTCCCGGCTCGTAGAGGTCGAGGCGGATCCAGGTGTTGTCCACCAGGCGAGCGGGGCTGCCGGGGCGTGCGGGCACGGGTGCGGAGTGGTTCTCCTCCCCCTCATCGAGTTTCTTCCAGTCGCCCCCCGCCACGGGCTTGCCGGCGCCATCTTTGACTCGATACCGGAACTCCTCGCGGTAGTCGTTCCCCAGATCGCGCTTGGGGGTGAAGAAGACGACGATCCGGTCGTACTCGTTGAGCGTCGTCGCATCCAACGCGCAGTGGTCGGCCGCCTGCACCATCGGGAACGTGTTGGGCGCGCCGGGCTTCACGGGAAAGGCGCGGACGAGAGCTTCCCCTCCCGCCTGGATGCCTCGATGGAAGCGCAGCGGCAGCTTCACCACGCGGCTCGGCGGCACCGTCTGTGCACCCACGGCTTCCACCTTGAGGACGATTTCCGCGTCCTGGGGGGCCTGCGCGGTCGCCTCTCCGGGGCCTGCATCGAACTCGAGGACAGCCGCCTTGTTCCACTCGTCGGGCGCGAACCGGAGCGTCGGCCCCTCGAGCCATCGCATGCGCTCGATGAATGTGGGCTTGCTGACCACGGAGACCCTGAACTCCCGGGTGCCCTTTTCGTCCGTGAGGAGCGGCCCGCCCCATCGGTTGACGATGAGGCGGATCCGCTGCCCCTTCTCGCCGCCCTTGACCTCGAAGCGGACGAGGCGCGGAAGGGGATCCGTAAAGTCCTCCGGCGCACGGGCGCGACCGCCCGGGGGCTGGGTGTCGGTCTCCGCCGCTGCGGTCAGCGCGACCGCAGCGATGGACGCGAGGAGCACGCAGCGGTGAAGCGGGGTTCTCATCACTCGTTCCCCCTCCTGGACGGCATCCCAAGCGTCATCCAGTAGCGCATGGCGTCGCCCGCCTGGGCCTCGTGCGCGAACTGGCTCTGTGTGGCCGCGGCGCTCACGGCCTGGTTCTCCTGGCTGAGGAGCGTCTGGATCCTCTCGTAGGCCCTCTCGTCGAGGGGCTGATCCCTGCGGAACTGGCTCCTGACTGCCGCGTAGGGTCTGTCGGCGATCTCGCGGATCTTGGCGCGCCGGGCACGGGTGGCGTCCAACTGCTCCTCGATGGACTTGATGTGGGACGCACGCACGTCGGGCCCCTCCCCTCTGGGCGGCACGACGGCTGCGGCCGCGCCAGGGGGCTTTCGCTGGGCGAAGTTGAGGATCTGGCCTCCGGTGCGAAGGCCGTCCTCCTGGAACCGCGCGAGGGCCACCTGGTCGCCGGCCTCGAGGGCGCGCCGGTGGGCCTCCCGGTGAACGTGGGCCGCTTCAGCGATCATCCGGGGACACGTGGCCCGCATCCACTTGTACAGCTCCCAGGCCTCCTCGATCCTGCCGGCTCGCACCTCGTCGGCACTCGCACCCTCGCGGATCCTCGGCTCATCGCCCGCGCGGGCCTTCGCCTCGATGACCGCCCACAGGTCCGGGTTGTCGGCCTTGAGCTTCATCTTCGCCAGCACGGCCAGGTTCTCGGCGTCGGTCTTGCTGAAAGCATGGCCTTCGCCCGCGATCTTCGCGAAGTCTTGCGCGATGCGGTCGTGCAGACTCAAATTCTGGTTGCAGTCCCCCTGGCGAGCGTTGTACAGCTCATTCCCACGTTCGTGGCTGACGACGTAGGTGTCGCTGAGGCGCACGAAGTACTTCGACTTCTCGTACACGTGGGTGAGCACCTCGTGCTTTTCCGCGGGGGACAGCGCCTTGAACGTGGCCGGCTCCAGGTCGGGGTCGGTGAGGATGCCTCCCAGGTAGCAGCTCATCTCCACGGAGGCGCCGTAGCCGTCCTCGGGCTTGAGCTTTCGCCAGGGCAGCCGCTTGCCCTCCGCGTCCGTGATGATCCGGCCGCTGAAGGCCATGCTGTTCTTGATCCAGGCATCCATCCCCCGCGAGCCGAAGCGCGTGGCATCGGCCCGGTTGCGGTCGACGTCCGTCACAAGGTCTTCGAACTCGAATGTGTCGGCCTCCGAGCTGTGCATCGGCTGCGTGAACACCTCGGTGTCCATCGTGCTGTCCTGCTCGGGCGTTGCCAGCAGGATGCCCTTCTCTGCGTAGAAGTCCAGCAGGTCTTGCTTCAGTCGCACGAGATCCACGTTGGCGTCTGGGTCGGTGAGCACCGTCAGATCGATGTCGCCGAAGACCCCTTGATACTCGGGGTTGCCGTGGGACGCGCCGACCTGGATGATCATCTCGACGCCCTCGGCCACATGGCGTTCGGTCACTTCGCCGTCTTCGCCCTGCACCTTCACCCTTCGGGTCATGAACTCGTGCAGAAGGCCGTCCACGACGGCGCGCCGGTGTGCGTCGATGGCCGCGCCCGCCGCCCTGATTTCGGCCTCGCGGTCTGGCTCGTTCCTGATGGCGGCCTTGAGCGTCTCGCGGATGGTCTCGATGCTGATGCCGCCGTTCCGGAACACGAAGTGCTTGAGGATCTCGGGGTCGCTCAGGTGCTTCGCGACGGCCAGGTCGATCTTGTCGGGCTCGGAGAGCCGCTGGAGGAGCACGCCGTAGGACTCCTCGATGTCGGCCGAGAGCGCCTGCGGCGAATCGGGCTTCGCTCCCTTGCGGCGTTCCCTGGCGTCTTCCTTATGGAGAGCGCCGATGGTGTGGCGGGCCGACGCCTCGGCCTCGCGGCGCGCCCGGTCCCTCCGCCACTGTGCCATGCGGTAGGCCTCGTTGGCGATCTCGAAGCGTCCCTGGGCGAGGCGAAACGTGGGGTCGTTGAGGAGGCCCTCGGCCGTCTGGAGGATCCGCTCGGCGCGCTCCTTGCGTGCCGCGGGCGTGGCCGCTGCCTCGAAATCGGTCAAGGCTGGGCCAATGGTGCCCTTGAAGACGCGGTCGAGGTCGGCGCGCGCCGCACGGGCCGCAGCGTCCCGCTTGTCGTAGTCCGTCTCCGCAAGCGTCCACTCCAGGTCGGCGTGGCGGACGTTCGCATGCACGTTCTTCATGGTGCCCACGCCGATGCTGAGGATCGCGTCGGCGATCCCCTCGACGGTCGTCTTGTCGACCATTCCGGAGCTGGCGACGTTCTCCGCAAAGCCCTTGATGAAGGCATTCTGGAAGGAGCTCTCGAGCGTGCCGAACACGCCGTCGGCGGAGAACTTGCCGACCCACGGGTTGAACGCGCCCATGAGCTTCATCATCACATCGTCGGCGGCCTGCCGCCGCAGGTACACCTTGCCGAAGCGGCGCGTGATCTGGTTCATGCCGGCGTTCGTAAGGGCGGTGGTGGCAATCGAGAAGCACATCTCCTTGAGTGCAGCGCGGTAGATGCCCTCGTAGGCCTGGACGAATTCCTCGTTGGCAACGAGGCCCTCAAGCTGCTTCGCGAGCGGCTCGAGGTCCGCCCGTCGCGGATCCCCCCTTTCCTCGAGGTAGTTGTTCCAGATCTTCTGTTGCTCCCGGCACTGGGTGGCCGCGGCCCCGTAGTTGGTGGTCGTGGTGTGGTAGAGGAGCTTGAGCTCGGCGGCGCGCAATGCAAGCTGGCTGCACTCCCGGTCCCAGCTCTTCTGCATGCCTGCGAGCCTGCCCGCGGCGAGTGAACTCAGCGTGCCGTCCTGTCCGCGCTCCCCCATGTCGGCCGCCAGCTTGGTCACGTGGACGTAATCGGACTGCGCGTGCAGGACCGCGCTGACGTACTCGCCGCATTCGGCGAGCAGCTCGCAGTGCTGGCGGAACCGGCCAGGCTTCTGCGTCCTGAGGCGGAAGAAATCGTAGTCGGCGCCCCGCAGGTCGGAGGCCACGTGGGTCAGAATGTCGTACAACACGCGCTGGCGCTCGATGTACTCATCCTGATCGCCAATGTCGCCGCCGAAGCTCCTCACGGCGTTGCGGACGTTCTGGGGCAGTTCCCACAGATCCTTGGCCGCCCGGGCGAAGGGCAGGACCTTGAAGAAGAGATCGCTTGCAGTCAGCGCGGCGCCTGCCTGCTCACGGCCCAGCACCTCGTCGACGAGCTTGTGCATCGTCTTCAGGTCGGCATCGGCGATGGTCTTCCCGCGGGAGACGGCCAGGCGCAGCGCACCCGCCGAGATATTGGCCTCCAGGGCGAATGCCGCGCCGTGGATGTGCAGGCCCCTGCGCTCGCGAGAGCGACAGGGCAGGATGGCGAACATAGCGGGCAGGCCGCCCTGCGTGCCGTTGATGAACCCCGTGTCCTTGAGAAGGCGCCTTGTGATCCCAGGGGCCTTCATCGCCAGCGACTGGCCCCGCGTCTCACCCTCCTTCTCCGTCCTGCCTTCCTGGGCGTTCTCCCACGTCCAGGTGAGCAGGTAGTGGACGAAGTTCATGCCCTCCTCGTACGTCATCGGGCCGAGCATGTACTGGATCGCCGCGGCCCGTTGCTGGATCTCCTTGACCTTCTTCTCGTGGTCCTGCCACTTCGCTTCCACCGAGGTCGACACGTCGCCGCCCAGGGACTGCGCCAGGGGCTTCATGACGAGCTCGATGAACCCGTCCTCGAGCGGCGTGGTCACCAGGATGCTGAACGAGTCGCCGAGCACCTTCGCACCAGCGGCGGCCCGGGCGAGATGGTCCAGCAGCGGCTTGATGAGCCTGAAGCCCTCACTGGTGATGTAGGTGCCCTCATTGATGGCCAGACGGTGCCGCTCTGTGTCCATGCAGATCTTGTGGAGGCCCAGGAGGATCGACGCCGAGTGACGCACCGTGGCCTCGGCGGCGAGGCGCTCCTTGAGCAGATGGAGGCGGGCCCGCTGGGCTCGGCGGCGGAACAGCTTCAGACGCAGCTCCTTCTCCGCCTCTGTGGGTTCGGTGAGACGGTTGCGGACGGAGACCGCCTCGAGCTCGAAGAGATCCGTGTTGCGGCGTGCCTTCTCGTGGACGTCCAGCAGGCGCGAGTGCAGGAGAAAGTGGGTCGTGCACTCGGCTGCCAGCCAGTTGTACATCCGCGCGTCCCACTCCCCCCGCATGGCACTGTAGGCCGCTCTCACCGCCTCGTTCCTGGCTGGGTCGGCGTCGCCGGCCACGTCCTCGTCCGTTCGCCTGTCGCGCACCGCCCAGTCCATGAATGCCGTCACGGAGTTGCCCTTGGTGGTCCACAGCTCGCCCAGGAGTGCCCTGCCCTCTCGTGCCAGCCGGGCGCGCAGCCGCCGCCACTTGAGTCGGCGCAGCTCTTCCATCGACTCGAATCGCTTCAGTCGCTCGGCGTCCAGCCGGTCCGTGCGGATGGCGAACCACGCCAGCAGCCTCTCGCGCTCGCGCGGCTCGACCCCGCGGAAGCCCGCCAGCACCACTTCGTAGTAGGCCTGCGCCTTCTTCCGCATCTCCTCCTCGGCGTTCTGGAGATCGTAGAGCGCCTTGTAGTAGAGCATCTGGCGATAGCCCGTCTCGCGGCGGCTGCCCCCCATGCCGAATGCCTTGTCCGCTACCGCCCACAGCATGTCCATCGGCATGTTTTTCCCGCCCGAATACCGCACGGACTCGACGAGCCGCAACTCGTTCAACAAGGCCTCGTGATAGTCCAGCGCCCGCTCGGCGACCGTGTCGCGGAGCGTCTTCACCAGGGTGAGCTTCGCCGCGTGCTCCCTGCGGATCTCGTTCATGCTGGCCACCTGCTTCGCACTCAGGAAGTGGCCGAGCCCCCGCAGTCCCCACAGCACCAGATCCTCCTCAAGCAGCGTGTACGGAGCGGGCTGGATGAAGTACACGGGTGCGACGCCGATGGTCTTCGGATCGTCGGGAAGCAGTCCGTCCGCGTCCGCGAAGGCGGGCACGGGCGCCCCGAGCGCCGCCTGCCACAGCAGCCCCGTCGCGACGGCCAGGGCGAGCGCACACCAGCGCCGAGGCGGCGTCCTGCGCCCCGCCTGGCCGCGTGCAGCGTCGCGTCCCTCAAGCACTCCTCTCGGCCCGTGTCGCGTGTCCATGCAGCCCTCCTGTCTGCCGGCGCTCACCCCACCGGTGTGTGGGTCCGAGACGCGGCCCCCGCGGCGACGGCGTACGCGGCTCTCTGCTTCGCTGTGTGGGATCGATTGCGTGGTCCCGTGCCAGCCCACTGCCCCCCGATCTGCGCCCCCAGGCCTCCCGGCCGAGTCGCCCTCTCAGGATGCACCTGCCGGTGCTGGACAGCCGACTCGATGGCCAGCGGCCCAGCGCCGCGTCCTCCACAGGCAAGGGAACCATAGCGCAGACCGCCGTGCCCGTCAAGGGGCGGTCGCGCGAATTCTCTGCCCTCACCATGGGCACCCACGCGATGCGCCTGGGGCGCGGCCACGTGCGCGCCCGGAGCTGCTCACCTCGTCGAGGGTGACGGTGGGCCTCGGGTCGCTGACGCCCACGGAGTCGGTGGGGACGGCGCCGGCATCGGCGGCCGGCAGGCCGCTCTCTTCATCATAGGCGTCGGGGATCACGAATTCAAGCCGGATCAGGGTGCAGCGGACGGTGTCCCGAAGGACCCCGAGTGTCAGGGGGCGGCCAGAACGCAGAGGCTTCATCTGCCGTGGGGTAGCATGCCGGATAAAGCCTCTGCGTTCTGAAGT
>Ga0272441_10013635_pt1 | contig 11662 bp, 12 predicted proteins | sample SSMProp6N_FD_193582 | JGI IMG/M metagenome (GOLD analysis project Ga0272441, IMG submission 193582) | Marine sediment archaeal communities from Little Sippewissett salt marsh, Falmouth, MA, United States - SSM-Prop-6N | ecosystem: Environmental > Aquatic > Marine > Wetlands > Sediment ... | reverse complement strand
CTCCTGTTGAATGCGGGACACGGGCCTGCCGGACATTTCGCACACTTCCAGGGCCCGCACGATACGGCGCTGATCATTTTCATGAATCCGGGATGCATAATCAGGATCCTGCTTCCGAAGACGGGTATACAGGGCCTGCAGCCCTTTCTGCTGCGCTTCCTCTTTCAGCCTGCGGCGAATATCCGGATCACGGTAATTTCCTGAAAACACGCCGTCGATCAGGGCCTGGATGTAGAGCCCGGAGCCGCCCGCCACCACCGGCTGTTTGTCTCTTTTCAGGATGTCCCGCACCGTCGTCCTGGCGATCCGGCTGTATTCGCCGGCACTGAAATACTGATCCGGATCACATATGTCGATGCAGTGGTGAATCACGGCCGAACGCAACTCCGGTCCGGGTTTGGCTGTACCGATGTCCATGAACCGGTACACCTGTCTCGAATCGGCCGATACAATTTCGCCGTCCAGCCGGTTTGCCAGATGCAGGGCCAGTCCGGTTTTTCCGGAAGCAGTCGGGCCGGCAATAACAATGACTTTTTTCAAATCGGGTGAATTCAGCGTCCAAACCTCTTGTCCAGCTCTTCCAGGGGCAGATTGATGATAATGGGCCTGCCGTGGGGACAGAAATAGGGCTCCCTGGTGGCAAAAAGCTGATCCATGAGAGAGGCCATTTCCATCAGGTTCAGCGGATCACCGGATTTAATGGCCGCCTTGCAGGCAAAGGCACTGGCAACCGCTTCCCAGATATCCGTTATTTTGTGACGCAGGTTTTTGTATTCATCAATGATATCCAGAAGCAGGTCCCGTTCGTTGCCGGTCTTGATTTCAGCAGGCACGGATTCGATCACCACTGTAAATTTGCCGAAATCCTTGATACCGAATCCGATTTTTTGAAGGGAAGGCAGCATCTCCATCAGTGTGTGGAAATCATCCGGCGACAAAAGCACGGTTTGCGGAAAAAGCAGCTGCTGGGACAGGACGCCGTTCCGCTCCCGCGCATTCAGGACACGCTCAAACAAAATCCGCTCATGGGCCACATGCTGATCAATGATAATCAACCCGCTTTTAATGGGAGTCAGTATATACCGGTTGTGAAGCTGCCAGAACGCCGCCGCACCGGATATTCCACGGCCCGGGCTTTCACTCCCTCCGGAAGAAACGGGACGCTGCACCTCCAGGGTCAGCTGCCCGTAATCCACGGGATCAACAGTCATTTTTCCTTTGTGCCTGTGCGGACGTCCGCCGCCTGTAACCAGCTGCAGGTTCGGCACAACCCGGGAAGATGACAGGGCGTCCCCCACAGCCCTGTGAATCATGTTATGCAGAAACCGTTCATCACGGAAGCGCACTTCAATTTTCATCGGATGCACATTGACATCGAACTGCCTGGGATCCATCTCCAGAAACAAAACATACACCGGATATTCATCCCTGGGGAGTCTTGAACCGTATGCGGACAATACGGCATGGGTGATGCTCTTGTTGAGAATAAACCGGCGGTTGAGAAAAACAAACTGATCATCCCGGGACCGCCGCCCTTCTCCCGGCCTGCTGATATATCCCTTCAGAACAGCGGGACCGGATGCATTTTCAAATGAGATGAGTGAGCCGTTTCGCCTTCCTGCCACCAGACTGCCGATACGTTCCTCCTGGCCGGAAGGCCGCAGATCCTGGGTTTTTTCATCATTGACATGGAGTCTAAAATCAATTTCCGGATATGCCATGGCCAGCCTGCGAAAAACCAGAATCAGATGACGCAGTTCCGTAGCCGGACTTTTCAGGAATTTTCTTCGGGCCGGTACGTTGAAAAACAGATCCTTGACCGCAATGCTGGTACCGGGATTGGCCGCGGTTTTGAGGACTTCCCGTATTTCTCCGCCGTACAATTCCACTTCCGTTGCTTCTTCTACCCCGGCCTGCATGGTAATCATCCGCATGCGGGAGACGGAAGCGATGCTCGCCAGCGCCTCACCCCGGAAACCCAGTGTGGTGATGGCTTCCAGATCCTCATCCCGGGAGATTTTGCTGGTGGCATGCCGCTCGCAGCAGATGAGTGCATCCTCCTCGGACATGCCTTCACCGTTATCGATCACCTGAACCAGGTCCACACCGGCATTCTGCACGGCCACTGTAATGGATGTGGCACCGGCATCCAGGCTGTTTTCAATCAATTCCTTGGCAACCGAAGCGGGCCGTTCCACGACTTCACCCGCTGCAATGCGTTTCATTAATCCGTCCGGGAGGATGTGTATTCTGGAGGCCATGTGCGTTTGATGAATCTCTCCTGTCATCTATGGAAATTGACAACCACACCAATTATCCGGGCCAATGCGTTTCAGGATCGGGAGCAAACATCCACCACCGCAGGCGGTGGTACCCCTCAGGCGTAAATGTATGTCCATACCTGATTGTACACGCTGCAGGTCCGCCGTCCATCTGGCGGGATCAATCACCGCCCCGATCTGTCCGCAGGGTCTGAATCCCGATCAAATCCGTACTGCCGAGCAATGCTTTGGCGAATCCCGCATCCGTGATACCCACACAGCGGCAATTGGGTTTGGAAATGATTTCGGCCAGCGTCAGTGTGTTCCCAAGCTGCCGGATGGGCACTCCGGATTGCCTGGCAATCGCAGCCAGTTTTTGCCGCGTACTCTGTCCTGCCGACGCGTCCATCACGATCAGTCTGATGCGCTTTCGTCCGGTCCCGTGCTGAACGGCTGTCAGACCGGCCACCAGTTTCCTGGCCCGCACAGCGAAACCCAGGAGAACGGCTGCCGATGCATTCATGACAACCCGCACCACTGTTTCAGTTCTTTGTAGACATCCGCAGAAACCGTCGCATCAAGATGCCGTGCTATGCGGTCTTCCTTTTCCGCGTTCAGAATGCATTCCATACGGGGGCACAGATACACCCCCCTGCCCTCCCGCCTGTGGTCCCGGTCCGGCACAATCGATCCTTCAGGGGTCCGGGCAACACGCAGCAAATCCGGTTTGTTATGTTTCTGAAAGCAGCCGACGCATGTGCTCACAGGTCTTCCCATGCCCTTATCCGGTTCCCAACCGGGAAAAAACAACAACCAGATAGACCACCAGAAAAAGAAGAATCAATAACCAGACCAGAGACCTGGCCCTGGCCGTTTTTCTGGTCAGGCGTCTCTGAAATTTTATGCGCCGTACCCCCTGCCTTTCCTTTTTTTCCTTTTCCGGATCATAATACAAAGGCGTATAGGAAAAGCGCCGGGCCTTCGGCAGACGGCGTCCCAGCATCATTTACTCCGGTTTAACTTCCAAATCATGAAAAATATAATCACATCCCGTTCCAATTGCAAGGCCAATATCCGCCATATTTTTCTTGATATTCAAATCATTTTTCTCGACATTAAATGGCGGTTTACCGGCAGACGCAAGATAAAGGAGGTTTTTTTGACTGGCAAGGCATTTGAAAAACTGGTCGGCATTATGGCAAAACTGAGAAGCGCCGAAGGGTGCCCCTGGGACCGGGAACAAACCCATAAATCACTCAGGCCCTATCTGATGGAGGAAGCATACGAAGTTCTTGAAATGCTGGACGAAGGGAATGAGGAAGGACTGATGGAAGAACTGGGCGATCTCATCTTGCAGCCGGTCTTTCATGCCCAGATCAGCAAGGAAAACGGCCGGTTTGATATGGAAGATGTGCTGAATACGATCAATGCAAAGCTCATCCGGCGTCATCCCCATGTGTTTGGTGATGTTGAAATCAATACAGCGGAGGAGCAGCGGATTCACTGGGAGAACCTGAAAAAACATGAAGGCAAAAAGTCCGTGCTCGATGGTGTGCCCAGGGCAGCGCCTGCCCTCATGCGGGCCTGTCGCATTCAGCAGAAGGCATCCACCGTGGGTTTTGACTGGGGCGAAACCGGCCCTGTCTGGGATAAAATTCATGAAGAACTGGATGAACTGAAAAACGCGGTTAAATCCGGATCCGCTGAAAACATGCATGAAGAATTCGGCGACCTGCTGTTTGCGCTGGTGAACCTGGCCCGGTTTCTGAAAATCAATCCGGAAGACAGTCTTCGGGAAGCCGTGGAAAAATTCATCCGACGGTTTCAACAGGTTGAATCCGCGTTCCTTGCGCAGGAACGCAGCATGAAGGACGCATCGCTTGAAGAGATGGATACCGTCTGGGAACAGGTGAAAAAGAATGACAAAACACGAAATCAGGAACCGTGCTGAATGATCACATTACATGACATGGGCTGGGATGACGCATGGCGCCTGGAGTGGGAGCGTCACGCATTCGAACCATTTGGTCCTGCCCGCATCACGGTTGTCCATCGCAGCCATTATGAAATATGGATCCCGGACCGCTTCTGTACAGGTGAAGTCACCGGAAAAATGATTCATCAGGCGGTTTCCCCCGGAGATTATCCCGTTGTGGGCGACTGGGCGGCGGTCCATATCCCGGACATGCATTCACCGGCGATTATCCACGGGATTCTTCCCAGAAGAACCTGTCTGCAAAGAAAATCGGCCGGGCGGGAGGTTTTATATCAGCCCATCGCCGCCAACATCGACACCGCCTTAATCGTACAGGCTGTGGACAGGGATTTCAACCTGCCGCGTCTTGAGCGTTACCTGGTGATGATTCACGACACAAAGATCCGGCCCGTTATTCTGCTCAGCAAATGTGATCTGATTCCGGAGGCCGGCCTGGATGAAATAAAAATGCGCATTTCGGCCCGTATCGGCGATTGTCCGGTGATTTCCTGCAGCAGCCTGGACGACACCGGCATCGAAACCGTCCGAAGGACCATCCTTCCGGGAAAAACCCATTGCCTGCTGGGATCTTCCGGTGTCGGAAAAACCACACTTCTCAACCGGCTTCTCATGGAAAACCGTTTTGAAACCCGGCCGGTACGCGAAAAGGACCAGAGGGGCCGGCATACCACCGCCCGCAGGCAGCTCATCATTCTGGATCAGGGCGGCCTGATCATCGATACACCGGGCATGCGTGAACTCGGCAATATCGATGCCGGGGACGGAATCGAAACCACATTCAGCGACATTCTGGACCTGGCCGATTCCTGCCGGTTCAGGGACTGCACCCATACTGTGGAAGCAGGCTGTGCCGTACGCGAAGCCGTGGACCGGAACCAGCTGGATGAAAAACGCTACGAGAATTTCCTGAAACTCAGGCGGGAATCCGAATATCATGCCCGGTCCTACATGGAGAAACGACAGCGGGACAAGGCATTCGGTAAAATGGTCAAATCCATAATGAAAGACAAAAAGCGGCAGTGGAACCGCGATACATGACAGGTATGGAGATTGGCTATTGACATGATATAAAAAAAAGTGTAACTTGCACCTCGATCAGAATGGGATGTACCATCAACCAAGAGATCGTTTATGACATCTGATAGTCTGCGCCTGCTGTTTATTGATGACGGAAAAGTGGAGCAGATGGCTTTTAAGCACTTTATCCGTTCCTCCAATCTTACATGCGACTGCACCATTGCGTCCAGCCTGAAGGAAGCTCTCTCGTGGATGGCCAAACAGGATTTTGACGTCATCGTCTCGGATTACGTGCTTCCCGACGGTGTCGGCCTGGATCTCATCCGGAACGAAAAGAAAATACCGGTCATTCTGGTATCCGGACTGGGAGACGAGGAAACCGAATCACAGGCCATGAAAATGGGGGCTTTCGGCTATCTTGTCAAATCAGGGGGAAGCCAGCACCTGATCCAGCTCCAGGAAATACTGAAAAAAATCGACGCATGAACAAAATTGTGTTGACTGCCCTGCTTCCATAACGCAGGGCTTCATTTTTTGGCAATGATTTTCCGGCAGTTCCTCCACGGAGCAATGCATGCAATGTTATCGATGCAAGAATGAAATCAAAACAGACAGAACCATCGGCCGCCAGCAGACCTGTCCCCATTGTGACGCCTGCCTGCACTGCTGCCTGAACTGCCGGTTTTTTGATGACAGGGCCTGGCACAGCTGCCGCGAGCCCCAGGCGGAACTGGTTCAGGACAAAGACAGTGCCAATTTTTGTGATTATTTCGAACCTGCTTCAGAAAAACATACCGGTAACATGAATACAGGGGAAACCCGGCGAAAACTGGATACATTGTTTGGGCACAAGCAACCGGCATCCACCAAAGGTGGTGATGCGCCGCCATCGTAAAAAAACGCCGGTCCCACCTTGTTTCGGATCCCCGGGCCAGGGTATGGTCTTGCGGTAATGACCGGTGTCATGTATTTTTCAGTGAACGGTTTCGGCATTTTGAAACACACCTTTTTGATGAACCATATACATGAAGGAGTGATCCTTCCGGAATGGACACGCCGCCTCATGCCGGATCACTTCTGTTACACCAGGTGCACATGAAATTGAAATACTGGATTGTTCCCGCTGTATTGCTGACCAGTTGCCTGCTTCAGGCGCAGGACCATGTCATTCCCCTGTGGCCGGGAAATGCACCCGGCGCCATTCAGGATTCTTCCTGTGCTGAAATTATGGATACGGACAGGCCATGGCAAGGGCTCCGAAAAATGCTGGCCGGAACTGCTGGCCAAATGGATGGCCATGCACGGATTGTGATCAGCATCCGGTCGGTTATTTTTTACGGGATATAACATTGCAAATTATCATGACAAGGAGAAGCGTATGAAAACAAGAATTATTCCGGGTCTCATTTTTTTGACCGGACTGGCCGCAGTGCATGCAGAGAAACCCGTCACGCTGGTGATTCACACAGACAAACCCGGCACCCGGATCAGCCGGCATATTTATGGGCATTTTTCAGAACATCTGGGGCGCTGCATCTATGAAGGGCTGTGGGTGGGCGAAGATTCGGATATTCCCAATATCAACGGCTGCCGTAAGGATGTGGTGGAGGCCCTGAAAGAGATCCACATCCCCAATCTGAGATGGCCCGGCGGCTGTTTCGCCGATACCTATCACTGGAAAGACGGTATCGGTCCGAGAGAACAGCGTCCGGAAATTGTCAATGTCCACTGGGGCGGTGTCACCGAGGACAACAGCTTCGGCACCCACGAGTTCCTGGAGCTGTGCGGACAGCTGGGCTGTGAACCGGTGATCTGCGGGAATGTGGGCAGCGGCACGGTTCGGGAAATGGCCGAATGGGTGGAATACCTGACATCCGATGCACTGAGTCCGATGACACGCCTTCGCAAGGCAAACGGCAGGTCCACTCCCTGGAAAGTGAAATTCTGGGGAATCGGCAACGAAACCTGGGGATGCGGCGGGACCATGACCGCGGATTTCTACTCCGATGTCATGAAACGCTATTCCACATTCTGCAGGGATTACGGAGACAACCGGCTGTTCCGTGTGGCATGCGGCGCTTCGGGTGATGATTATTACTGGACCGAAACCATGATGCGGGAATGGCAGAAGACACCGGACTGGCTGAAGGGCTATATACAGGGATTGTCCCTTCATCATTATACGGTATGCCATGACTGGTCCAACAAAGGCTCCGCCACAGATTTTACAGAATCCGACTGGATTCTCACCATGTCCAAAACCCTGTTTATGGAAGAGATTGTCACCAAACACAGCGCCATTATGGACAAGTATGATCCTGAAAAAAAGATTGCGCTTGTTGTGGATGAATGGGGCAACTGGCATGATGTCGAACCCGGCACCAACCCGGGATTTCTGTACCAGCAAAGCACACTTCGCGATGCGCTTGTGGCCGGTATCAATCTCAACATCTTCAACAACCATGCCGAACGCGTGAAAATGGCCAATATCGCCCAGATCGTGAATGTACTTCAATCCGTGATATTGACACAGAAAGACCGGATGCTGCGTACGCCAACCTGGCACGTATTCAAGATGTATGTACCCCATCATGATGCCGTCATGATTCCCCTGACTTTCACATCCCCGGACTATGCATATGATGAAATATCCGTACCGGCGATAACAGCTTCCGCCTCCCGCAATGAAGAGGGCCTGATTCATGTCAGCCTGACCAATGCGGATCCCGGGAACGGGTACACGCTCGTATGCAGCCCCGCGGGCGGAGAAGTCCGGTCCGTCACGGGACAAATCATTACAGCGGACAAAATAAATGCCTCCAACCGTTTCGGGGAAGCGGAATCCGTGTTTGTTCAGCCCTTTTCAGAGTTGTCTGTCCGGAACGGCCAGGCCGTGATCACCCTGCCCCCCAAATCCGTGGTCATGGTGTCCATATCGATGAAATAATGAATTCAAAGACCTGTCCCGCGTCCGTCAGTATCACACAGGCATGGCATCGCGGCCGGCCGGACGCGGCGTGATGCCGTATCATGTTCAAAACATATTCGAAAAGCCCCGGCGTCAGGAATCGCCGGGGCTTCGTATTGAGACACCGGCGCATTGGATAAAGTCAAAAAATGACCGTTTTCAGGACCCGGCATCGGGCATGCGTCCCATAATACAATTTCTCCCAATATCATCTTCATGAACACACATCCGGACCTGTCCGGATGCTTTGAAAATCAATCACAACATCTCTTTTCCGTTTCGGATTTTTTTTATATATTACGCATATATGCGTGTATCCAAACAGCCCGCGGCATAAAATACGGAAGCCGCATCCGGGTGAACGGAATTCATTTTGAATGGAGGATCGCCATGAAAAGCCAATCATTTCGGACCGCATGTCTGGTTATTTTCATTTCCATATTATTATTGCCCGTTCTCTCAAGCGCACAGGAACATGTTACGGTTCAGCTCCCCGAACCGCAGACGGACGGCGGCAAACCGCTGATGCGGGCGCTTCAGGACAGAATGTCCTCGCGTGCCTACAGCAGTGAACCGCTTCCCGAACAGGTGCTTTCCAATCTCCTCTGGGCGGCCTTTGGCGTAAACCGGGCCGATTCCGGAAAACGAACGGCCCCGTCCGCAGTCAACTGGCAGGAAACGGATATTTATGCGGCCATGCCGGACGGCCTGTACCTGTATCATGCGGCATCCCATGCACTTGAGCGGATTCTTGCCCGGGATATCCGGGCTCTGACCGGAAAACAGGCTTTTGTCAAGGATGCTCCCCTGAATCTTGTTTTTGTCGCCGATTTTTCCAAAATGGGCAATGCCGCACCGGATGACAAGATATTTTATTCCGCAGCCGACGCCGGATTCATCAGTCAGAATGTGTATCTCTACTGCGCTTCCGAGGGGCTTGCAACAGTCGTACGGGGTCTGGTGGACAGGACCGCCCTTGCAGAGGCGATGAATCTGCGGCCGGATCAGAAAATTATCCTTGCGCAGACAGTGGGGTACCCCGCAAAATAGGCATGCTTTCAGATAGCCGGAATGTGCCTGCCGGCATCTGAATACATGAAAGCAACGAATTACATCCGCCGCCGGAGCCGCAGATGTGCCCTGGGCGCAGCGGTGGTGCGCCTCAGGCACACAGTCACGAAAGTACCGGCCTGTTTTCAGATCGTTCAATTACCGGATTTCCCTGTTTTGTGAAAACGGCCAGAAATGTCTTTAAAATATAAAATTTATTTTGTATTTTCATTGGAATACCTGTCCGGGCAGGACCATTGCTTTTCTGTTCCTATTTCAATTTCAAATACCATGATACAGCACAGGAATATTCGGAAATAATCAGGATGCGCCACTCCATGATAATACCAATCAAAAGGAGCTTATAAAGGAGATATATCCATGATCCCCAAAAAGCAGCCGCATGCTGTTAAAAAGGCACTCTGCCTGATGCTGATTTGCGCGAGTCTTTTTCCGTTGATGCATTGCCAGAAAAAATCCCGCAACCAGACATACAAGGTTGGAATCCTGTGCGGCCTGGATTATATCCAGGTTTTGTCGGAAGGATTCAGGGAAAAGATGACCGAGCTGGGTTATGTCGAAGGGAGGGACATTGTATATGATTACCAGCGAACCAATTTCGAGCCGGAAAAAGAAACGCAGATTCTCAGGAAATTCATTGAAGATACATGCGATCTCATTGTGACTTTTCCCACGGAAGTGTCCATGGCCGCAAAAACGGCCACGATGGGAACGGGTCTTCCCGTCATTTTTGCCGTGGCAAATATTGAAGGAACCAATCTCGTTGAAAGTGTTACTCATCCCGGCGGGAACATCACGGGTGTACGATTCCCCGGTCCGGATCTCGCCATCAAGCGCTTTGAATTTATGCACGAGCTGGCACCTGAGGCCAAAAGAATATGGCTGCCCTATCAGAGGAACTACCCCATTGTTTCCAGTCAGATGGAAGTATTGTATCCAGTCGCGGAAGCAGCCGGGGTTACACTGATCGAATTCCCCGCAGACGATGCCGCAGAAATACAGGCAGAGCTGGACGCAAGAGAAAGATCAAACAACATTGATTTTAACGCCATCTTCTTTATCCCGGAACCTCTCAGTTGTACGAATGATGCCTTTGAAGTCATGGGAAAATTTGCCTACAAGTACAAAATGCCCATCGGGGGCATATTGATGCAGGTTGGAAATTACGGGTCCATTTTCGGCATCAATGTGAACGTTCCCAAGACAGGCCGGCAGGCAGCTGTCCTGGCGGATAAAATATTGAAGGGAACGCCTGCAGGCACTATTCCGGTCGTTTCATCGGAAAGCTATCTCGAGATCAACTACAAAGTCGCTCAGGAACTCGGCGTGCCGGTCCCTGAGGGTCTGCTAAGCAGGGCAGACAGAATCATTCGCTAAACCCTGCCGGTCAACAGAGGAGGCATTAAGATGAATCGGAATAAATCAGAAACAGTAAGGCCGATTGTCCTTTACTTGTTCTTGCCGCTGACCGTTTTTATCCTTTTCACCGGATGCACAGGGGTAAAATCCAGAGAGTATCACATCGGCATTCTGTCCGGTGCCGAAACTTTCAATGATATCGCAGACGGATTTATATCAGGAATGACTGAACTCGGCTATGAAAAGGGCAAAAATGTCTTTTATGATTATCAGAAAGCCGACTTTGACATGGCGGCGTATCAGAATATCATCGAAAAATTCATTAACGAAAAGGTCAATTTGATATTCGTTTTTCCCACTGAACCCGCGGTTGTGGCCAAGAAAACAACCCGGGGACTGGATATTCCCGTCGTGTTTGCCATGTCGGGAATTGAAGGTAACAATCTCGTTGACAGTGTGTCCTTTCCCGGCGGCAATATTACAGGAGTCCGGTATCCCGGCCCCGAACTCACTGTCCGGCGTTTCGACATCCTGATTGAACTGGTTCCGGACATTAAAAAAGTGTATTTGATTTATGACCGGAATTATCCGAATACACCCATGGCACTCGATGGTCTGCGTCCGGCGGCTTCCTCATCCGGGGTCACGCTGGTGGAGGATTCGGTCAGCACCATGACAGAATTCAAATCCAGACTGCATGCCCGTGCTGCAATGTGCAACAACGATGTGGATGCCATTCTGGTGATGCCTGACATCCTCAACAATTCCATCGAAGGTTTCAGGGCCATACTGAAATATGCATCCGCTCATAAACTGCCCATCGGCGGCGGCATGGCGTTTACTGCCGATCTCGGTGCGCTGTTCAGTTATGTCCCGGATAATGCCGAACAGGGCCGGCAGGCAGCCATGCTTGCTGATAAAATCATTAAGGGAACACCCGCCGGGACAATCATGCTTGCCACCCCCCAGGCCCGCCTCCGCATCAATTAC
>Ga0272441_10013634_pt1 | contig 11662 bp, 11 predicted proteins | sample SSMProp6N_FD_193582 | JGI IMG/M metagenome (GOLD analysis project Ga0272441, IMG submission 193582) | Marine sediment archaeal communities from Little Sippewissett salt marsh, Falmouth, MA, United States - SSM-Prop-6N | ecosystem: Environmental > Aquatic > Marine > Wetlands > Sediment ... | reverse complement strand
CGAATATTTCCGATCCTATCGCTTGTCCCACGGAAAACGCGTCCGGATCTTCTACACCGACTTCCTTCAGGGTACCGAAGCAGGCGCCCCCACTTTTTTCGAAATGCCCCTGGAGCGGTTTTGTCGTCTTGCGGCTTGCTTTGGACTCGAACCCGAGTTGAAGCGCCTTGTATCCGTCTGTCTGCTTCTTTTTGATTTGGGTCACCACACAGGGGCCCACTTTCAAAACAGTGACGGGGATGTATCGCCCATTGGACGCAAACACCGAAGTCATGCCCAGTTTTTTTCCTACCAGTCCTTTACACATCTCACTCATCCCGTGTTACAGTTTGATCTCCACGTCTACACCAGGCGACAAGTCAAGCTTCATCAATGCATCAACGGTCTGCTGGGTCGGTTCAAGAATATCAAGCAGCCTTTTGTGCGTTCTCAATTCAAACTGCTCCCTGGATTTCTTGTCCACATGGGGAGAGCGCAGAACACAAAATTTATTGATTTTCGTCGGCAAAGGAATTGGCCCGACTACCTTGGCGCCGGTTTTGCGGGCAGTGTCAAAAATGTCACTGGCCGATTGATCCAGAAGCTTGTGGTCGTAGGCTTTGAGCCGGATCCTGATTTTGGAGTTCATTATCATCGTTTTCGACTCTCTTTTTATTCGATTATCTCACTGACGACACCGGCACCCACCGTACGCCCCCCCTCACGAATGGCGAAGCGAAGCTCTTTCTCCATGGCGATCGGGGTGATCAGTTCGGCCGATATGGCAACGTTGTCTCCGGGCATTACCATCTCTACGCCCTCAGGAAGATTCAACACGCCCGTTACATCCGTTGTTCGAAAATAAAACTGGGGACGATAACCGTTAAAAAACGGTGTATGACGCCCACCCTCTTCTTTGCTCAGAATATACGCTTCAGCCTTGAACTTCGTGTGAGGCGTAATCGATCCCGGGGCGGACACCACCTGACCGCGCTCCACCTCGTCTCGCTTGGTGCCACGCAACAAAACGCCAATATTGTCACCTGCCTGACCTTCGTCAAGCAGCTTTCTGAACATCTCAACGCCCGTACACACCGTCTTGGTCGTCTCGCGAATGCCAACGATCTCTACGTTGTCTCCCACATGGATAATGCCGCGCTCCACACGACCTGTCACAACCGTTCCTCGTCCCGAAATGCTGAACACGTCCTCGATCGGCATCAAGAACGGCTTGTCCACATCACGCTCCGGCTCGGGAATGTAGGTGTCGATGGCTTCCAGTAGCTCAAAAATGCACTTGGCATCATCTGAATTGGGGTCATCCGATTCCAACGCTTTCAACGCGCTTCCATGAATGATCGGCGTGTCGTCTCCCGGAAATTCATACTTGTCCAGAAGCTCCCGCAGCTCCAGTTCCACAAGTTCGATCAGTTCTTCGTCGTCTACCATGTCGCACTTGTTCAAAAATACCACGATGCGGGGAACACCGACCTGACGGGCCAGAAGAATGTGCTCTCGGGTCTGCGGCATCGGACCATCGTCGGCACCGACCACCAGAATCGCTCCGTCCATCTGAGCCGCACCGGTGATCATGTTCTTGATGTAGTCCGCATGGCCCGGGCAGTCCACATGTGCGTAGTGACGTGTGACCGTCTCATACTCAACATGGGCCGTGGCGATGGTGATTCCACGCTCTTTCTCTTCAGGAGCCTTGTCGATCTGATCAAACGGAACGAAATCCGCCATCCCCTTCATTCCGCTCAGCTTCGTTATCGCTGCCGTCAACGTTGTCTTACCATGGTCAATATGCCCGATGGTCCCTACGTTTACGTGTGGCTTCGTCCTCTCGAATTTTTCCTTCGCCATTTTTAACCTCCCATGAATGGACAATTACTGGCAACTTCGTTTACATAGTTCGTCTTTTAGTTGACACGGGTAAAGTGGAGCCCACGATCGGAATTGAACCGATGAACCTCTTCCTTACCAAGGAAGCGCTCTACCGACTGAGCTACGTGGGCGTTGCAGGAATAACAAGAAGCAAAAACAGGCAGGCCGGATTCAAAACACGCAGCTGTTGTGTGGAGCGGGAGACGAGGCTCGAACTCGCGACATTCAGCTTGGAAGGCTGAAGCTCTACCAACTGAGCTACTCCCGCGTTCATGGACAACAAAATTAAGCAGCGCGCTCAGATACCGCCTTTCAAGCGGCGTACAGCAAGCCATGTAGTGCTTTATCGATCCTTTAAACAACGATCTCCTACAGGAACTTACCCAATTTATAGTGGTGGTGGGGGGAGGATTTGAACCTCCGAAGGCATCGCCGACAGATTTACAGTCTGTTCCCTTTGACCACTCGGGAACCCCACCATTTCGTCGTCATTTCCACTGGAGCCAGCGGAGGGACTCGAACCCCCGACCCACTGATTACAAATCAGTAGCTCTACCATCTGAGCTACGCTGGCGAGCAGCGTTCTAAAAGAGCAAATCAATCGTTCGAAGAAAACAGCATTTTCGTGATTGATTGAAACGTTGTCTTTTACACCCTCTTTTTTCATTTTTCAAGAAAAATCTTTGAGCACTGAAAAAAAACTTTTGGCCACGCCTTACCTACCGATAAGTTGACTAACATTGTTAGATTTATCCCAATAGCAGTGCATCTTGCATAGCGCAATAGGGTCTAGCAACTTGACAAGGAAGTTTTCCAATGATTAAAAGCACGGTAACTGTTGATCAGTTCATTAACAGGGATCGACCCTATACAAACAACAGTAGACTGGCGGATATTGAATTGAGACGAATACGTTGTAGGCAAAGATTTTTGTTGTTGATCGTCGCACTGATGATGTTCGGATGTTCTCACCAATTTTGGAACAAAACGGGAGATAGATCGGCAGTACCATCCGGCGCAATGGAGGAACAAGCGCCAGAACCAAAAAACGGCCGTCTAACAGTTCACGACAGCTGGTTCGTTTACGACGCTGAAGCCGACTACAGCACAGTGGAAGAGCCGGAAGAAAACAGTTCTGTCCCCTCGCCCACCGCAGCGAAAATGGACTTATATGCATCGCAGATGCAAGAAGACATAACGCAAGAGAAGACTTCATCCAGCGCGCTGCATCAGAAACACCGGGTTCAACGCCAATTGGATGAGGCACTTTCCTTGTGCGAATCATCCCAGGCGTACTGGCAAAAGGGAGAGTTGGAGAGTGCCCTTGACGCACTGGATAGAGCCTACGCGCTCATTTTGACCGTCAATGAAAACGACCCATTCAAAATCGTCCAACAAAAAGAGGACCTGCGATTTTTAATCTCCAAACGAATTCTTGAGATCTACGCTTCCAGAAACATTGTGGTCAACGGACACCACAATGCCATCCCCCGTGAAATCAATCCAAACATCCAAAAAGAGATCGATATCTATACAAAAGGTCCGGAACGAAAACATTTCATTTTGTCCTACAAGCGTTCCGGTAAATACCGCCCGATGATACTGGACAGACTTGAAAAAGCAGGACTGCCCGCCGAGCTTTCTTGGCTCCCACTAATTGAGTCCGGTTTCAAGGCAAAAGCGCTCTCACCGGCCCGTGCATTGGGACTGTGGCAGTTTATCCCGTCAACGGGCTACAAATTCGGATTAAAAAGAAATCAATACGTTGACGAACGAATCGACTTTGAAAAATCCACGGATGCAGCGATTGCTTACCTCACCGAACTTCACAAGATTTTCGGCGATTGGTCAACCGTCCTTGCCGCCTATAACTGTGGGGAAGGAAGGGTGTTGCGCGTTATTCGAACACAAAATGTGAACTATTTAGATGATTTTTGGGATCTTTACGGTCGCCTTCCTTTCGAAACAGCCCGGTATGTTCCAAAATTTTTGGCAGCCCTACATATCGTTGAAAACATGGAAAGGTATGGTTTGGCCGATGTTACGCCGGATCAGCCCCTTGCTTATGAATGGGTTGAGGTCAATCGCCAGGTCCATCTGAAGGACTTAGCCCTGCCTTTGGGAACCTCACTTGAGCAATTGAAAGGCTTGAACCCTGAACTTCGTTACAGTATTCTCCCGCCCGATTCTTACAGGGTCAGGGTTCCCAAGGGGAAGAAAGAGGAACTGCTTGCCGCCATCGATACAATCCCACTGTCATCTCCTCCCCGTAACGAATTCGTCTACCACCGTGTAAAAAGAGGTGAGTCCCTTTCCACCATTGCCAGACGCTATCATTCCAGCGTAAAAAAAATCATGTGGGCCAACAACTTGAAGCGGTCTAGCTACATCGTTGCCGGTAAAAGACTAAAAATACCATTGCGCGGAACGGTGGTAACGCCCGCTTATGCCTCTTCGTCAAAAAAAGTGTGGACAGGAAAACATGTGGTAAAAAGCGGTGATAGTTTGTGGATTCTTGCAAAACGATACAAGACGACCACACGGAAAATTCAGGATTTCAATGGTTTGAAGACAACGACACTTAGGATCAACCAAGTTCTGAAAGTACCTTCCAACCGAGATACAATACCCAATTTGGCAATGGGGTCCGGAAATTATCATGTGCAAACAGGTGATAGCCCCTACATTATCGCTCGCAAACACGGTATTTCCCTGAGTCATTTCCTGGAAATCAACAATTTGACGCGTGGAAGTACAATATATCCCGGCCAGTCGGTGAGGATCGAATAGGGTTCAAACCGGTAAGGATCGTCTCGCTCTTTATTTTTGATAGGCGTCCAAGGCCTTGTGAAGGGTTTTTACAGCCAGTTGAATACAGTGGTGCTTTTTCACAGGGATCTCTTCGAGCACTTTGAAAACGACACCGTCGTCAATGGATCGAGCGTATGCCAAGTCTTTTCCTTTTATCAGATCCACGACGGCCATGGCAGCTGAAACGGCACCGGCACAACCCATGACCTGGTACTTCGCATCATCAACAACGCCGTTATCCATTTTAATATAAATTCCCATGGTATCGCCGCACGTGCCTGTCATTTCCGATGTAATGTCCGCTTCCGCAATATGGCCCATATGCGGTTTTGCGATGTAATAATCGATAGCTGTTTGAGAATATCCGGACGCTTTTAGCATTTCTTCGACGGATGCGGTGTCCGCTTGCAGTTGGGTTTTGATTTCAGTCATGTCCCGTCCCTTCGAAATCTTTTACCTCATTTGGATATAAAAAAATGACGAATAAAACTTTCTGTTCACGGTGTCAAGGATTGGGATTTTTTTTTACAAGGCCTGAGAGGGTGAACCGATGAAACGAGCAATAGCAAGCGGGTGGATATGGGGACTATCCTTTTTGTTGATCGCCTGTGGTACGGCTCCCACCCCCTCCAATATGGCCTGGGTCGCACATCCGGCCATCGTCGTCCATGAGGCCCAGTATTTCGAGATCAGCGTTGAACCGAAAAAGGGGGAAGCCCCCTATTTTGCCTATTTCTTATTGCGGATTAAGAATAAAAGCCAATCCACCTTGTCCATCGACTGGAATAAAAGCCGGTATTTGTACAACGGAAAAAAGCAAGGTTTATTTGTGTTTGCGGGGATTGATCCCGAAACCGTGCGAACAAAATCGATTCCTGAGGAAGCCATCTATCCAAACACTGTCTATTCAAGAGAAATCATGCCGCACCGATTGATCTCCTGGAGCCCCATAAAGGAAAAGACAGCCGGGAAAAACCGAATACTACCAGGAATGATTCCGGAGGGGGAAAATGGGGTTGGCCTGGTCATCCTCGAGCCGGGGGGGAAAGAGATGGGAATTCCGCTGCTCGTTCAGATAAAGAAACTTCCTGTTCGGTAAACTGTATCACCCTACCAACCGCGTTTTTTCCTTTTCCAGCACACGATTGCTGACACGGGTTACAAGTTTAATCCCGATTCCTTGTGCGTTGTTTCGTATCACCCTACCGGCAACATGAATCGATCCTTGGTCGGGAAAATCAATGGAACCCCTCACAATACCACGGTTCATACCATCGGTGGCATCAAGGCGAATCCCTTTGGGACTCAAATCCAAGACCGGAATCGATTTATCGCCAACGGTAAAAATAGGATGCCGATTGGCTGGATACACAATCCGTGGGAAACGTCTTCTGTCCGTCTCCAGCTTTTTTTCACCTTGCAGACTCGAGGTCTCAATCGGTTTAGACGCTACCGCTTGGCTCTCGAGATCATCAAACACTTCAACATGCTGGAGTTCGGACAGTATCTGGTCCTGCGTTGTCTCATCAACACCATTTGCTTTTTCGCTACTCCCTTTGCAACGTCCCGAACCAGCTTGGCAATGATCAGCGCCAGTATTATCGTATCCTCTAATTGCCGATGTTGTCTCTTGGAACATCCGCATGCAATTTCGGGTTTCGAGCAGTTTTTGCTCCAACGATTTCAGGCGAAGCATCTCTCTTTCCATCCTGTCCTCCGCACAAATCACATCAGCGGTGGCCGCCTCTTCTGATTTTTTTGCCCGAATGACCTGCTTTTTAACCTGATCCACTTGTTGCCTTGCTTCTTCAGCAACCTTTTTCGCCGCCACGGCACGCGCTCGGGCCCTTTCCGCAACGGCATGCGCGTTTTTCTCGGCTTTTTTTGCCTCAACGTCTAAAAGCAAAGCACGAATTTTTGCCGACTTTGCAGAAATCATCGTATTCAGGTTAGCCTGTTTTGCTGATTCAACCCGCTGCTTGGCTTTTTCCATGGCACGCATCGCAGCATTCACAGCCTCCTGGGCTCCGGGAATAGCTGATTCTGTCTCACGCAAACGCCGTGAAGTGATGATCATGGCTTCTTCGACCGTCCGTTGATCGGCTTGATTCGACGATAAAATTTCACTGGGCAACCCGCCCCATATCGATTTTTCATCATCCCTGTTTATGGGAAGATCGATCTTCGTTTGCGACGCTCCACCAGATATGGATGCGATGGTGCAGTCATTCTCGTCATCGGTATCTTCATTGTCAGCGGGATTGGAAAGATAGGAAACAGCACACTCGTATGCGCAGGTGAGAAGTTCCACGTCCTCTTGAAAATCCAACTGTGAATCCTCGCCGGACTCTCGGTGGAAACACGAAATTTCATGGTGCAGGTCAGCATAGGCCCTGTGGACATCGTCAATAGAGGCATCTTTCGATAGATGTAATAGCTGTAAGCTGGCTTCCGGTCCCATATTTTTCTATTCCTTAAAAACAGCATCCAAGCTTTGAATGGTTGCACCACCAAGAAGGGTATGGCGACATATCCAAACGGAATCTAACAAATTCCGTGCCATTCACGTAGGAAAGCGGCAAAGAGCCCATGGTCTTGCCCAGCGAACCATTCACAGGTGAAGATGATAATTATTGTATTAATTACATATAGTTAAAATTATTTCTCCCGCATTGACATGGAAACACCCTCAGCAGAAGATAAGAAAATGCTGCTGCCCATGTGTCAAACAGTTGGCAAAAGGGTCAAAAAGAAAGAAATCCAAAAGCGGTCGTCTTCAGGGCCTGCCTTCTTGACATTGGCTACCCTGATTGTTAGTCAACACAACGCGATTACTACACCATATGCCAAGTATGGAAACGATTCGCTTCCATCACTGTACACTGAAAAAATCAGGACATTGATCCCCATGAAAAATCTATTGATCAGAGCAGAAGACAAAAACCGTTGGGAACGACGGACCCCCATCGTTCCGAAGGATCTTTCCAAAATCATTTCAACTACCGGTGCCAAAACCTTTGTGGAGAAATCTGAAAAGCGCTTTTTTAGCGAAGCCGCCTATAGCAAAGCCGGGGCGCTGAGTTGCACGGACATGGGAGTTGGGGACGTCATTCTCGGGGTAAAAGAAATTCCCGTAGAGAAAATCCTTCCGAACAAAACCTATCTTTTTTTCTCCCATACGATCAAGGGGCAAAAAGAGAATATGGGGCTATTACAGAAGATCATCGATTCTGGCTCGACCCTTATCGATTATGAAAAAATTACCGACCCAAAAGGCCGTCGACTGATCTATTTCGGCCCTTTTGCCGGAGATGCAGGGGCAATTGACATTCTCTCGCTAATGGGTGAGCACTGGTCCGAAAAGGGGATCAAGACCCCGCTCTCCACCATCAAACGCGCACACGAATATGATAGCGTAGAAGCGGCCCAAAAACATCTTAGGAAAATGGGTGCAATACTTCGAAAGGAAGGCTTCCCCGAAGAGCTGAGTCCTTTTACCGTTGGGGTCTTGGGATATGGTAACGTCTCCACCGGAGCCCAGCGAATTCTGGACTGCCTTCCGACAGAGCGAGTCACTCCCGACAGCCTCAAAGCCTTGGTTGACGGTAATAATGCCGACCGCCGTACCGTTTACATAACGGTTTTTACGGAAAAGGACCTGGTGCGCACCATATCGGTCGAGGAGAGCTTCGATCTGCAAACCTACTATGACCATCCGGAACGGTATGAAAGCAAGTTCGAACCGTTTCTGCCCTATTTCACCTTACTGATCAATGCGGTCTACTGGGAGGCGCGTTATCCAAAATTCGTCACTTGGGAAGGACTGAAGCGGATTTTCGAAACATCTCGGAAGGTAAAGCTGAGTGGCATTGCCGATATCAGTTGCGACACAAATGGGGCTGTTGAATGCAATGTCAAATCCACCGACAGCGACATGCCGGCCTATCGGGTGGACCCGGCAACAGGAACAGTTTCCGATGGCCACATAGGAGATGGAATCGTCCTGCTGGCTGTTGACAATTTACCCTGTGAACTGCCCAACGATTCATCGACGTTCTTTAGCAATCAGCTGAGGCCCTTCATACCGGGCCTTTTGCGCGCAGACTATGAAAGCGACTTGGAGACGTCGGGCCTACCGAATGAAATCAAAAAGGCAGTGATCGTCTATAACGGTAAAATGACACCCGCCTATGAATATCTCAATGCGTACCTAAGGGAGTAGGAGTCAAAAATGAAGATAGTGGTTCTCGGCGCCGGTCTCGTAGGCGCACCCATGGCGAAAGACCTTGCCAAAGATACGGATATACAGGTAACCGTTGCTGACATCAACGATGCCGCCCTTGCCAAATTGTCTTCCCAAGATCACATCAAGGCCGTTAAAGCAGACCTCTCAGACACTGACAAATTGAAAAACGTAGTGGCCCCGTCCGACATCGTGATCAATGCGGTCCCTGGATTTATGGGCTATGCCACCCTACACACCATTATTGGCGAAGGCAAGAACGTGGTGGATATTGCCTTTTTCCCGGAAAACCCCGACGCCTTGCATCTGGCCGCCAAGGAAAAGGGTGTGACGGCGGTTGTGGACTGTGGTGTGGCACCGGGCATGAGCAATATGTTGGTGGGACATTGTTACGGCAAACTGGACAAAACCGAATCGGCGATCATTTATGTCGGTGGATTGCCTGAGGTACGGCAATGGCCCTACGAGTACAAAGCAGTGTTTTCGCCCATCGATGTTATCGAAGAATACACCCGGCCCGCATTTTTCAAAGAAAACGGAATGTTGATCGAGAAGCCGGCGCTAAGTGATATGGAGCGAATCGACCTGCCCGAGATGGGAACACTCGAAGCGTTTAACACGGACGGCCTGCGTTCTTTGATCAAAACCTTGGATATCCCCACCATGAGAGAAAAAACGCTCCGATACACTGGCCACATCGAAAAAATGGCCATGCTGCGCGAATCGGGATTTTTCAGTTCTACACCCATTCAAATCAACGGAATTTCAATCCGCCCCATCGACATGACCGCAAAACTGTTGTTTCCCATGTGGCAGTTGAAGGAAGGAGAGGCGGATATAACGGTCATGAAGGTTGTTGTCGAAGGAGAAAAAGACGGCGAACTTTTGCGATACACATGGGAGATGGTCGATCGATACGATGAAAGCACGGGCGTTCACTCCATGGGCCGCACCACAGGCTATACGGCCACGATGGTTGCCCGCTTGATCAAGGAAAAGCGCTTGAGCAGGAAAGGAGTACTTTTCCCCGAACAAATTGCCGCCGATCCGGATTGCATGGATTTCATTTTAAAGGGGCTTGCCGACCGAGGAGTTGTATACAAGGAAACCGTCACAAAACGGTAGCCCCAAAAACCAAAAGGCCCGACTGCACCTTAGATGTCGGGCCTTTTGGTTTCGAAAAAAAGATGGAACAGACGGCTCGTAAGAAATGCCAGCGGATTGCAAAAGCGCTCCCCCCGAGGTCTGTCTTGTGTACGGCGGTCCTTACACCTGACAGCGTTAAAGGATCTGGCTCAAAAACAGCTTTGTCCGATCATGGGTCGGGTTGGTGAAAAAGTGTTCCGGCGTCCCTTCCTCAACAATCGCGCCTGCATCCATGAAAATCACACGATCGGCAACTTCCCGGGCAAAGCCCATTTCGTGGGTCACCACGACCATGGTCATCCCCTCTTTTGCCAGGGTTTTCATCACGTCGAGAACCTCTCCGATCATCTCCGGGTCCAGCGCCGAGGTGGGCTCATCAAAGAGCATGACCTTGGGCTCCATAGCGAGGGCCCGGGCGATGGCCACACGCTGTTGCTGGCCTCCGGAAAGCTGATCCGGGTATACTTGAATCTTGTCGCTGATCCCCACCTTTTTTAGTAGGGCCATGGCTTTGTCATGAGAATCATCCGTTGAACGTTTACGGACCACCTTTTGGGCCAGGGTCACATTGTCCAGCACGGTTTTATGGGGGAACAAATTGAAGGACTGAAACACCATGCCGACTTCCATCCGAATCTTGTTGATATTCGTTTTCTGATCCAAAATATCGACGCCGTCGATAAAGATATGTCCGCTTGTGGCATGCTCCAACCGATTGAGACACCGTAAAAATGTGCTTTTGCCAGAGCCCGACGGTCCGATCACGACAACCACCTCTCCGGCCGCGATGTCCGCCGAAACGTCTACCAAGGCATTGATTTCATGGGGCGCATAAAACGTTTTGTATACATTTTTTGCCTGTATCACGATGTGGCCATCCTCCTCTCAAGATACTGTACGTACATGGAAAGGGAAAACGTAAGGACCAGGTACAGCAACCCCAGCAAAATATAGACTTCAAAAGGCTGAAGGGTTGCCGTAACCGCCTCCCTTGCCGCTTTGGTCAACTCTCGAATGGCAATGATGCCCAACAGCGAGGAGTCTTTGATGAGGCTGATGAATTGTCCAGCCAACGGCGGCAAGATGCGTCTCATGGCTTGAGGAAGGATGATGTAGCGCATGGACTGTGCATAGGACATGCCCAAAGAACGTGCCGCTTCGGTTTGACCGCGGTGAATGGATTGAATGCCCGCACGCACGATCTCTGAAACGTAGGCGCCTGAGAAGCAGGCCAGGGATGCGACGCCGTACCAAAAGGCCGGGATTTGCCCGATCCCATAAGCGTACAAAAGGTCGTTGATCAGCGTACCTAAAACAAAATACCAGATCAAAATCTGCACCATCAACGGTGATCCTCGGATCAGTTCAACATAAACAATGGAGGTCCACCGCAACGCCGGATTGTCGGAAATGCGCATCAAACCGCTGACGACACCGAGTATCACCCCCAATATCGTCGCCATGACACTAATTTTCAGCGTAATCCACAGACCGATTACCAAAAGGCCCGCTTTCCATTTCTTGTACGTCGCCAGCGTGTCTCCCGGCGAGATGAAATCTCCTTCAGAGACCGTCACGCTATCGGACGGGGCGGAA
>Ga0272441_10013633_pt1 | contig 11662 bp, 8 predicted proteins | sample SSMProp6N_FD_193582 | JGI IMG/M metagenome (GOLD analysis project Ga0272441, IMG submission 193582) | Marine sediment archaeal communities from Little Sippewissett salt marsh, Falmouth, MA, United States - SSM-Prop-6N | ecosystem: Environmental > Aquatic > Marine > Wetlands > Sediment ... | reverse complement strand
CAGTCCGGTGAGGACGGCGCCCTGACCGCGACGAACTGGCTGGTTGGCGGCTCCGATCCGCTGACGCTTCCCACCAGCAGCGACGACTGGGAATTCGGCGCGGTGGCCTCGGGGCTGACGTTGACCAATCAGCTCAAGCCCGACATGGAATTCTCGGTGTCCGCCTCGCCGAACAACCGCCCACAGGCCAACTCGATTACGTTCAAGGCCGCGGCGACCGCCGGCATCCATCTCGGCGCAAACCAGGACCGGCGGCGCATCGACCTGGGGGCCGGCGGCATCACGATCGAGGCGGGCTCCGGCGCGCACACGATCGAACTCGTCGGCCTGTCCGCGGATCAGGTCTGGACCAACAACTCATCCAGTGACTTCAGCCTTGCGGGCAAACTGAAGAACAGCAAGGAACTCACACTCACGCAGAACGGCACCGGGGAATTCATCCTTGTTGACGACAAGTTGGAGATTAACAGGCTGGTGCTGTCGGCGAACACGACGGTGCAATGGAATTCGACCGCTCCGACGGTCAACAATCTCCACGGGTTCTCCGGCGCTGCGTCAAGCGTGATCAACAACTCGCTCGGCGGCAACCCCGGATCCGTGGCGACGGGCAACAACGACGGAACCCACGATGACTTCGCCGGCGACATCACCGGCAATCTCAAGCTGCAAATCGGCGATACGGACACAGTGCCCGAGGCCGCCAGCAACAGCCAGACCCTCAGCGGCGATAACACCTACACGGGCACGACCGCCATCGGGGCGGGATTGACGTTGGTTACCGGCACACACACCGGCGGCGACAACTACACCGTCAAGGGTGCTAACAAGGACGGCACCCCCGACCGCAACGGCCCCGGAACGCTTGGCGGAACCGGAGTCATCACGCTGGCGACGGGCAAGACCGTGACCGTCTCGGGCAACGACTCGGTCGCCGGCGAGGAATCCCGCGGCGTGATCGCCCCGGGCACGTCGATCGGGACGCTGACGATCGCCGCGGAGATTGTCATCTTCGGCGACCATTCGGTGTTCAGTGTGCAGGTGGATGGTACGAGCGCCGACAAGCTCGTCGTCAATGCCGATGCCGGCACGGGCAACGCCGGCGATCTGGACCTGTCGGCCACGGACAATAACATACTGGAAGTTGTCGAGACCGGCGCCGGCCTGGATGGTGTCACCAACTACACCATCATCGAGTATGCAGGCACACGCACCGGCGAGTTCACCACCGTGACCGGCCTGGACGGCACGGGCTATGCGGTGGATTACTCGCAGCCGGGTAAGGTGATGCTGGTCATTCCCGAGCCCGCGACGATGGCGCTGATCGGCCTCGGGGGCGTCGGGTTGCTGATTCGCAGACGCCGGAGGGCGTAGGCCTGTAGCGCAACAAGACGGGTGCCGTGGTTTGGCCCCGCCGCGGCGGGGCCAACCACGCGGCCGGAGTGCGGCCGGGGCGCCCGAGACAAACGTAGAATGAAGTGGCCAAAGGAGGGCCCTTCCCGTGTCCGGGAGGGGCCCTTCGCCTTAACCACAGGTGCTGCATGCGGATGCGGCGAACAGGTTTTACCCTCATCGAGCTCTTGGTTGTCATCGCCATCATCGCGCTGCTGGTGACGATTCTGATGCCCGCGCTCGACCAGGCGAAGGAACTCGCCCGACGGGCGGTCTGCGGCGCGAACGTCCGCAGCATGCTCCTCGCCCATCACCTGTACACGGAGGAGAACGACACCACGCTGCCCCCGCAGCACATCAACGTCCGCGCCTACGGGCACTGGTACAACACGATGAATATCTGGAAGCGGCCGCGCGACTGGTTCGACCCGATCGACCGCGGCCCGTGCGGGATGAACCGGCTGATCGCCTACGGATACCTCGACCCCGGGGCCGCCCACTGCCCCGGGCAGACCAACGAGAGCTTCCTTGACTCCTGCGGCGACCCGGACCATCCGAACTCGCTGCCCGCGAGCGAGGTGGCGGAATGCGAGGAGGATCTCGGGCCGGCGCGGAACCAGCGGGCGTCGTATCAGCGGCGGCTCTTCCGTCGTGAGGGCTGGAAGGAGATCGACGGCTCCGACCGGGATGTCCAGTTGGATTGGCCGGAGCTGGAGCGAGGCCCGGCGTTCCTGGCCGACGTGATCAGCGATACGCGGCTCGCCGACTGTCACGGAACCGGCGTGAACGTGGGGTACTTCGACGGTTCGACGCGGTGGGTCGAGGACCGCCTGCCGCCGGATGAGCTACTTCGCCAGTGGTACGGCTGGGTGCCGACGCAGGAAGAGCGTCTCGACGGCGCGCTGGCCGTATGGGGCTACCTGGACCGCTGAGGAGCATACGAAATGGGCGCGATGCCACTAAAGAGGCCGTGCCGAACGAAGATCGCCTTCACCCTGATCGAGCTCTTGGTCGTCATCGCGATCATCGCGCTGCTGGTGACGATTCTCATGCCGGCGCTGAATCGCGCCAAGGACATGGCCCGGCGGGCGGTGTGTGCGAGTAACTTACGAACGCGCGGGCTGGTGGCGGCCGTGTCGGCGGGCGAATACGACGGCAACTTCTCCGCCGGCTATCACACCAGCCACTGGCAGCTCTTCTCCTGGCCGGAGCGGGTCCGCCTCGGGCTCGAGCCGGAATACGGCGCCGAGTACGCGGGGTACCCGGTGAAGATGGAGAACGGGCGGTTCGACGAGTTCTACAACTGGAAGCAGCCGAACAGCGGCTCGTGGGGCAAGCCCTGGCCGATCTGGCAGTGGGTGGGGACGAGCCTGGACACGTGGCGCGAAAACGGGCTTGCGGTGGGGGCCCTGCACTGCCCCGGCAGCGACAAGCCGCTCGTCGGCGAGGATGCGCGGGCCAGCTTCGAGATGCACGGGCACCTGGTCACCAGCTACATCTACGTTGGGGGCTACCGGTACGATCCGTCCTTCGACGCGGTGGGCAAGCACCACTGGTACGCGGGCGGCGCGCAGAATGCGCAGGACAACTACGCGTGGGCGTTCGATCCGGCGGCGCCGCCGGCGGCCACCGGCTCGGAAGACGACAAACCGGGCGAGAGCGTGCTCGGCGCCGACCTGATCGCCTCTTCCGGCGGCGCGCTGACGGAGAACCATCCGGCCGCGGGCGAGCCGGGCGTGCCCGGCTACCAGAACGTGCTGTACGGCGACAACAGCGTGCGGCCGCACGGCGAAGGTTACTACACGGACCCGCTGGACGCGGGCAACTACTCGGTTCGCGGGCAGAACGGCCGGCTGTATCGCTGGTCGCGCTGACCGGCAGACAGGAAAAGGCGAATGGGTATGAGCGAGAAGCACCGCAAATCTACGTTGATCGAGTTGCCCTCCGACTCGGTTCGCTCGCTTCCCTCGGGTCTGGGCCTCGGGCTCGAAGACAAGACTCGTCGAAGCTCACGCAAGGGATTCACCCTCATCGAGCTTCTGGTCGTTGTGGCGATCATCGCGCTTCTGGTGACGATTCTGATGCCCGCGCTCGACCAGGCCAAGGAACTCGCCCGGCGGGCGGTCTGCGCGAGCAATCTGCGGAGCATGATGCTCTCTCACCACCTGTACGGCGCCGATTGGGACCTGGTGCTGCCCCCGCAGCACAATGTCAAGCGTGCCCGATGGCACTGGTACGACACACAGGTGATGTGGAAGAGCCAGAACGCCGGGCCCGTACAGCTCGGGCCGCTGAGCTTCAACCGGCTCATCGCCTTCGATTACCTGCCCGTCGGTACGCCGCACTGTCCCTCGCAGCGGGACGAGAGCTTCACGGATTCCCAGGGGGATCCCGATCACGACAACTACCTCGACCAGGGCACCTTCGGCCCGTACGTCTGTCGGAACGAACGGGCAAGTTACCTGCGGCGCATCTGGATGGAGGAGGGGGGCATGCCGGGCGACGGGCTCACGACCGGCCCCGACCCGTTCGTCAAGCTCGACTGGCCGGAGCTGAGGGGCAACGGGGCGTTCCTCGCGGACCTGATCAAGACGTCCCGGATGGACACGTGCCACGTTCAGGGCGTGAACGCCGCGTTCCTCGATCAGTCGGTGACGTGGGTGGCGGACGGTGATCCGCCGGTCCTGCGCCAGAACTGGGGGTGGGTGCCGACCATCGAGGAGCGCGTGGACGGGATGGAAACCGTTTGGGGCTTCCTGGAGCGCTGAGGAGCGATGGCATGACGCCTAGGATGTGCACGCGCGACGGACCGGTCGGCGGCGCTCGTGGCTTCACGCTGATCGAGCTTCTGGTCGTCATCGCGATCATCGCGCTGCTGGTGACGATCCTGATGCCCGCGCTCGATCAGGCGAAGGAGATGGCGCGGCGGGCGGTCTGCGCCGGCAACCTGCACGGCATCGGGCTCGCCGCCCACGTGTTCGCTTTCGAGCGGGGCGGCCTGTTCCCCCGCTGCGGGGGCTCCGGGCTGCACCATCACCAAGTCCGCCCGACCGTCGTCCCGACCGGCTACTCGGCCGACGTGGGCTGGCCGGACCTGGACCACTCCATCGGCGCTGGCGTGTTCGTCGCGGAGTTCGACCGGGACCCGCGATACGACGTGGCGGCCGAGGCGTGGCGCGGGCACGGGACCTCGCTGGAGACATGGACCGAGAGCGGCGCCCCCGAGGGTGCGTTCGACTGCCCGAGCACGTCGCACGTGCCGGCGGACCGGGAGGAGCCGTTCTACAGCGAGCCGCACGGCATGGACGTCGGCTGGTCGCGGATCTACAAGCGGATCATCGCGGATTACAGCTTGATCGGCGGCGTGTACTACAGCGAGACGGGCGACCTGAGTGTGCTTCCGGGGGCGACCCGGGCCGGCTGCGGCTGGGTGGACGTGCCGGGCATCGCCGACCCGGCTTACGGCGCGTCGGACGAGCGGATCATCGGCGCGGACCGCGTGGAACTGCAGTACGACGACTGGAGCAGCGTATGGGCGGGGTGGATGGTTTCCAACCACGACCCGCGCGCCGGCGACGACACGCCGACGTACCAGAACATCGTCTATGGCGACGGGCACGTCGACGCCATCGGTGAGGACGTGTACCAGTCGCCGATCGGTCCCGATAGCTACTCGCACCGCGAACCTTCACCGCAGAACCCCATGCGGTACGATGAATACGCCGGGCGCTGGGCGCTGAAGTACTGGGGGCAGTGACGTTGCGGGCGGGGCCACAATGCGGCCGCGGGACAGACGTTAAACCTCGAGCAATGGTGACGGAAAGGGCACACCGGATGATCCGATGCTTTTGGGCGATGGCTGTAGTGACGTTGGCGGCGACGGCGCTTCGGGCGGGCGAGCCGATGGCGCACGATCCGCAATACGACAACCGTGAGGTCTGGCCGGCGTGGGTGGAGAAGACGGACTTCAGTCAAGAGCAGTGGCCGAAGGGGCGCGTTCTGGTGTGGCGGCTGACGAGCGGACGCGTTCGCGTGGACATGTCGGACCCGGCGCACTGGCTGGAGGAAGGGAAGCCGGCGACGCGCCCGCCGGACGAGCAGACGGACATCGTGTTGCCCTCGCCGCCGAACGGCAAGAAGTACCACGTCAGCGGCAAGCAGGGGTGCACGGCCCGACATATGACGGTGCAGGCGGGCGTGAGTTCGTTCCTCAAGAGCATCGTGATCCACGGGAACCTGTGGATCAAGAAGGGGAGCTTCTTCCACGCCATCCAGCCGCGCGGCGCGAAGAACACGTTCATGCGGAACGACGACCCGGAGCCGAACAAGATCGCCAACAAGATCGCGTTCAACAAGCCGCCGGACCGATCGACGGAGTGGATCGGCGGCTGGAAGACGGGAGACGAACTGGACCTGTTCTCGGGCACGTTCATCGTGGGGCCGGACAGCACGTTCATGCCGGGCGATCGCTCCACGCAGCACGTGTACCCGAACGCGAAGCTCGTGCTGCTTTCGGGCGCGACGTTCCACAAACGCGGCAACCAGTACCACCTGCACGACGTGGAGATCGAGGGGGCGGTGCTCGCGGGCACCCCCGCCCGGCCGCTGACGAAGGACGCGGTGCTGGGTTTAAGCTTCAAGGCGAAGGGCAAAGGCGACGCCCATCACTCCAGGCCGGGCGACAAGGGGCTGATCCTGTACCGCCCGGGGCGGATCGCCGTCCACAGCACGGACCCGGAGAAGGCCCGGTTGGTGTTCAAGTGGCACCGCATGCCGGTCCAGAGCTTCGGCTTCAAGGGCGAGGGCGAGCCGGCCGAGATCAAGGTCATGCCGCACGGGATCGACTTCGTCCTTCTCGGCCGGACGGACTTCAACGGGGTGGAGTTCCAGGACACGCTCGCCGGCGGCATCCGGATGCCCGACCCGTCGGCGCGGGAGAACTGGAAGCACGTGACGTTTGGCAAGGGCAACTTCGCCCAGCCGGCCGAGTTGTTCGCCGGGTACGAGGGCGACCTCAACGCCGAGATGAAGGATACCGGCGTTGCGGCCGGACTGGCCAAGGAAGCCGACGCCAAGAGGAAGAACGAATAGCCCCTCCGCGGCGGTCCTACCTGCCGGGCCAGGGATTCTGGCGAGAAATTTCGTTTGATTTGACGTTATACCATTTGTAACGTCCGGACAGACTGGCGGCACACGGCCGCAGGCATACCGAGGGCACCGAGACATGGTTCGATGGATCTGGATTCCGCTTCTGGCCTTGCCTATGGCCGCCGTGACCCCGGCAGGCGAGCCGACGGCCCACGACCCGCAGTACGACAACCGCGAAATCTGGCCGGCGTGGGTGGAGAAGACCGACTTCGTCAAGCAGGAATGGCCGGCGGCCCGGGTGTTGGTCTGGGCGAACCCGGGGGAATCGAACCGGAACGCCGACCCGGCCGACGCGAGGAACTGGCTCGAGGGCGGCCCCGAAGGGGCGACCTTCCCGAACAATCGCAAGCGTGCCTCGGAAGGCCCCGATGAGAACACGGACGTGGTGTTCCCGGCCTCCGGGGCTAAATACAGCGTTTCGGGTCGCTCCCCGATCCATCTCCGGCACGTGACCGTTGGGGAAGGGGTACGGGTCCGGTTCAAGGACGCGGACATCCACGGGAATCTCTGGATCAAGCGGGGCGGCTGGTACGGCCGGGCGAAGGGCTTCTACGGCGCCGCCGACCGCGACACCTTCTGCCGCAATGACAACGATGAGCCGCAGTCCATCGCCAACATGCTCGTCTGCAACAAGCGCCCCGGGAACGGCACCGAGTGGATGGGCACGTGGTACACGGGCGACGAGGTGAACGTGTTCTCGGGGAAGATGATCGTGGCGCCCGGGTCCACGTTCCTGCCGACGGACCGCCGGTCGATGAGCGTGCGGGAGAACGGGATGCTCGTACTGCTGTCCGGCAGCACGCTGCACCTGCGGGGCAACCAGTCCGGCAAGACCGACCTGATGGTTCGGGGCAGGCTGCTGGCGGGCACGCCGCAGCGCCCGCTGACGAGGGACTGCGTCCTGGGCCTGAGTTCCAAGTCCGACCGTGCCGATATGGGGCTGATCGTCGCGCCCGACGCCGAGTTCGCCGTGCATAGCGCCGATGCCAGGACCGCGCGATTGGTCTTTCGGTGGCACCGGAAGCCGGCGATCTCCAAGAACAACCGGGGCGGCAAGGGGTCCGGCGGGATCAGCATGCTGCTCGCCGGCAAGACGCGATTTGACGCCGTCGAGTTCAACGACGTGCTCAAGGGCGGCATCCGCCTGACGGACCGGTCAGCCCGGGAAGCCTGGAAGAGCGTTACCTTTGGGGAGAAGAACTTCGGCCTGCCCAGCGAGCTCGTTGTCCAGAGCGAACTGACTGACAGCGAGCGGCGGGCATGCGAAGCGAGCAATCGCGGCCGGTGGAACCCCGTCCGTGAACACGAGAAGCAGGCGAGGAAGCCGTCCGCCTCCGACTGAGAGACGGTTTCCGAATCAGGGAAAGGGAAGTCATGAAGTTGTGGATGCGCAGTATCGCGTTGACGCTCATTGCCTCTACGGCGGCCGTTCTGGCGGCCGAGCCGACGGCCCACGCCCCGCAGTACGACAACCGTGAGGTCTGGCCGGCGTGGGTGGAGAAGACGGACTTCATCAGGGAGCAGTGGGACGACGGCCGCGTGCTGGTCTATGCAGACGCGGGCGAGAGCGTCCGCGGCGTGAACCTGTCGGCGGGCTCGAGCTGGCTGGAGGACGGTAAGCCGGCGAACAAGGGCCCGGACGGGAACACGGACGTTGTCTTCCCGGCGTCGGACAAGAAGTACCGCGTCTCGATGGACCGCAAGCAGGGCCTGCACGTCCGGCACGTGACGGTGGAAGCCGGGGCGGACATCAGCCTCGGGCAGCTCGTGATCGACGGCAACCTGTGGGTGAAGAAGGGCGGCGAGTTCAGGCGGATCAAGGGCGACTTCGGGCATCCCGACAAGAGCACCTTCTGTCGCAGCGACAACGAGGGACTGCAGTTCATCCCAAACATGCAGGTGCACAAGAAGAACAAGGGCAAGTCCACCGAATGGATCGGCCACTGGAAGCAGGGCGATGACGTGAACATTTTCTCCGGCCGGCTCATCGTGGCGCCCGACAGCAGCTTCCTGCCGACGGACCGCCGCCCGCAGAAGTTCTATCCCGGCGCGGAACTGGTTCTGTGCTCGGGCTCGACCTTCTCCCTGCGGGGAAATCAGCACGATCAGGTGGACCTGCTCGTCGGCGGGAAGATCCTCGCCGGCACGCCGCAGCGGCCGCTCACGAAGAATGCGACGTTCGGCGTGAGCTACAAGTCGGAAGGCGGAGCGCGCTCCGGGCGGACGAAGGCCGGTGACGTGGGCCTCGTCCTGTTCAAGGAAGGCTCGATCATCGTCCACAGCGCCGACCCCAAGAAGGCCCGGCTGGTCCTCAAGTGGCACGAGCGGCCCAACGAGAGCCGGCGAGGGGGTGGCTACGGGGGCGAGCCGAAGGCCGGCGGGCGGCACGGCATCGCCATGTTGCTGGCGGGGGAGCTCAAGCTCGACGGCGTCGTGTTTGAGGACGTGCTGCCCGGCGGGATCCTGCTGCCCGACCCGGCCGCCCGCGCGAGCTGGAAGAACGTAACGTACCGGGACTGCCACGCGCCGGCGGACAAGCTGTTCAGCCGCTACAAGGGCAAGGCTGAACTGACCCACGGCGGCGGGACGAGATGGAATCTCGGGAAACTCGACTCAGCCGACATCGTGTACGGCAACTAGAGCGGACGTCAATTCCGGGCGGACTACCATGCACAGTGAAGGATTCGAACGCAGCGCACCAGCAAAGGAAACCAACATGAAGATGACATCGATGGCCGTGATTCTGTCTCTGGCCGCGTCTTCGGCAGCGGCCGAGAACATCGTCTTCCCGCCGGAGGCGGAGGCCGTCAACGTCAAAGAGAAGTTCGGCGCCAAGGGCGATGGTGTGACCGACGACACGGCCGCGCTCAAGAAGGCGTTCGAGGAGTTGATGGGCAAGAACGCCATCATGTACTTCCCGAACGGGACGTACCTGGTCAGCGACAGCGTGGGCGTGTTCGGCGGCAAGGCGCACACGAAGACGCGGTTCATGAACGTGCAGGGGCAGTCCGAGGCCGGCACGGTCATCAAGCTCCAGGACAAGTGCCCCGGTTTCGGCGACCGCAGCAAGGAGAAGATCGTCTTCTCTCTCTACCACGGAGCCAAGACCGGCGACGCCATGCACACGTACTGCCGCAACATCACGGTGGACGTGGGCAAGGGCAACCCCGGGGCGGTCGGCCTGCGATTCATGACCAACAACACGGGGGCGATGTACGATGTCACGGTTCGCACCTCCGACCCCGACAAAGCGGGGCGGCTGGGCCTCGACCTGCGCCAGGCACAGAACGGGCCCGGCCTCATCAAGCGGATCACCGTTGAAGGCTTCGACCGCGGCGTCGAGATCGACAGCACGTTCAGCCTCGTGTTCGAGCACATCAACTGCCGCGACCAGCGCGAGGTCGGCTTCTACGCGCGGGGCCGGCTGACGATGCGCGGCTACAAGAGCCGCAACCGCGTCCCCGCCCTCATTCACCGGAAGCACACGCACATGACGCTCATCGAAGCGGAACTGACCGGCGGCGACCCGAGCAACGCGGCCATCCACAACGAGGACCCGTCCGCCAAGGGCAAAGACAAGCAGCCGACGCGGAAGGTCTTCCTGCGCGACGTGAAGGTCGAAGGCTACGGCCACACCGTCAAGACGGCCGACGGCAAGTTCGTGGACGGCGACATCGACGAGTGGTACGAGGGCGAGGGGCGCTCGCTGTTCGGCTGTCCGCTCAAGACCCTCCGCCTGCCCATCAAGGAAACGCCGGAGATCCCGTGGGAAGAGGACCTCAGCAAGTGGGTGAGGGTCGAGGACGGCCGGGACAAGCTCCAGGCCGCGATCGACCAAGCCGCAGCCGAGGGCAAGACGACGGTCTATTTTCCCAGGCAATGGGACAAGAAGAAGCAGCCCGTCCTCAGTAAGCCAGTCCGCGTGCACGGCAGCGTGAACCGCATCCTGGGCATGGAGAACATCCTGCGGATCGACGGTGACGGCGGCACGCTCAAGAAGGGCTCGGTCGTGTTCACGTTCGAGGATCTCGACGGCCCGTTCGTGCTGGAGCGGTTCTTCAACATCCTCAAGCGCGGCGGGTGGAAGGGCCTGTACGACATCTATCTGTTCGAGAACAAGTCCAGGCACCCGATCGTGATCCGCAACCTCGGTCACGGCGCGTGTCTCCACAAGAAGCCGGGGGCGAGCGGCGAGTGGTTCATCGAGGACATGGCCGGCGGGCGGCAGGCGCTGTTCGGGAAGGGCGAAAAGTGCTGGGCGCGGCAATACAACCCGGAATCGCCGGACATCGTCATGTGCGAGGTGGACGGCGGGCAGATGTGGGTCCTCGGGATGAAGACCGAGGGGCGCTCAACACACATCATCGCCCGGAACGGCGCGAAGGTGGAACTGCTCGGCGGCGTCAGCTACCAGTCGTGGAAGAACCAGCCCCTCGACCCGCCGATGTTCATCGTCGAGGACTCCGACGCGTCGTTCACCTTCGGCTTCTACCACTGGAACAAGCCCTTCACGACCATCGTCAAAGAGACCGTGGGCAGCACAACCAAGACGCTGCCCCGCACCGACCTGGCGAACTACCACCTGCCGATCTATCGCGCCTGCGCCGGCGCGAAGTAGCTAGCGGCCGAGACGAAGAGCAGCCAGCCGCAGATGAACGCTGATATGCGCAGAAGTTGCAGGGACAGTCTGCTGCGCAGGTAGCATGCGGCTTCGGTCTCTTGTCCTTTCTGGCATCTGCGTTTGTCTGTGTTCATCTCTGCCTTGTCCCGCCGTGTCGTTGTGTCTCTGCGGCCGGCGGCGCGGGGGCTGCTAGAATTCGATAGGAAGCGACCGATGCCGGAACATGACCGCGCCAAGATTCTGTTCGTCGAGGCCGAGCGGTAGTGTCCACAAGTTTTCGCACTTTCGTTGACGGGTAGTCCATGTGTTGGTCGTTCCGGCGTTGCTCGGGCGGAGGGCGGCGCAGCCGCCCGGAGCACGAGCAACGCATTGCGCGTAATCCTGCCATCGCCATCGCCTCCTTCCGCTGTTCCTTCAGCCGGTCCATGTTCATGTACCGCCGCAGGCCCCACTTCGTGCCTGCGATGTGACGCAGCCGCGCCGCCACCAGCATCAACGCCGACC
>Ga0272441_10013632_pt1 | contig 11662 bp, 11 predicted proteins | sample SSMProp6N_FD_193582 | JGI IMG/M metagenome (GOLD analysis project Ga0272441, IMG submission 193582) | Marine sediment archaeal communities from Little Sippewissett salt marsh, Falmouth, MA, United States - SSM-Prop-6N | ecosystem: Environmental > Aquatic > Marine > Wetlands > Sediment ... | reverse complement strand
GGAACGATCGTCTCGCGCAGATCGCCGATGCGATCATCCTGAAGTGTGCGGACATGGGAGCACTCAAGCAAACGTTGCGCAGACTGCTTCCCGGTGCGATCCCCGCCTGAACGGAACCGGTGCCTGAGACGGAGGTCACGCGTCGTCTTGCTTCGAGACAGCTGGTCTTGGCTGTCAGCGGCGCGATTGCTGGAGATGAGGCATGAATGAGTTCGGACCGGATGGGGGTGAGATGGTGAAGCGCAAGGGGTGACGGACGCTCGCGCCAGGGATCGTGCAGATCATCCTGGGACTGTTTGCCATCACGCTTGCCAGAGCGACGACGACCGTGACGGTCGCGATCCTCGCCGTCATCTCTGCGGTGACGGGAACGGTGGATTTCATCGATTTTGCCAGCTCCTCCCGCGCAAGACGCTCCTGGCCAAAGCATGCGACGGGAGTGCCCATGGTGAGCTCTTGTGCGGGGAATATTGGCCCAGGAAGGACTAAGGAGAACTGCCATGAGTCGAATTGTTCTCTACGAGCCTGCAACGCACCGTCCGCATGTCTTCACGAACTTCCGTCTGCCGAGGCTGGGGGTCCTTCTTCTCGGCACGATCCTCAAGGAGCATGGGCACGACGTGAAGGTCTACGCCGATGTCGTTCGGCAACCGTCCATGCACCAACTCCTCGACGCGGACCTCGTCGGAATATCCACGATCGAATCGACGACGCCCAAGTGCTATGAGGTTGCAGACGCCCTGCGCGAACACGGGGTGCCCGTGGTCCTCGGCGGCCCGCACGCCACGTTCATGACCGACGAGGCGCTCGGCCATGCGGACTACGTCTTCCGAGGCGAGGCCGAGATAGGCATCGTACGGCTCGTTGAGGCGATCATCTCGGGCGAGGGGCTGGATGAAGTGCGCGGCCTTTCGTTTCGATCTCGAGGTGAGGTGTTCCACAACGGGCCGGCGGAGACTGTCTCCGACCTCGACTCCCTGCCTGATCCGGACTTCGGTCTCCTCGTGGGGGGGCTCAGCAAGACATGGTCTCTCACCGTCGTGCCGATCCAGACCTCGCGCGGCTGCCCGCACGAGTGCTTCTTCTGCAGCGTGACGGCCATGTTCGGCCGCAACGTGCGCTACCAGTCAGTCGAAAAGGTGCTCGACGGCCTCGAATGGATGGATCTGCGCGGCAAGCATGTCTTCTTCTACGACGACCACTTCGCCGCGAGCAAGAAGCGCCTGCGCGGGCTGATGGAGGGCATCATCGAGCGCGGAATGCGCTTCGACTGGTCGGCGCAGGCGCGCATCGACGTCGCGCGCGACGAGGAACTCGTCCGGCTCATGCACCGGGCCGGCTGCCGCCTCCTCTACGTCGGCATCGAGTCGGTGAATCCTAACACGCTCAAGGCCTTCAGGAAGGGGCAGACGGTCGATGAGATCGAGCGAGCGATCGAAGTGTTCCGTCGGTGCCGTATCGCCCTGCACGGCATGTTCATGTTCGGCGCGGACACCGACACCATCGAGTCGATCCGCGCGACCGCGCGGTTCTCGCGCGAGCGAAGCATAGGCACGGTACAGTACATGATCCTCACCCCCGTGCCGGAGACGCCCTTCTTCGACCGTCTGGTCAGCGAGGGCCGCATGAGGATACGCGACTGGAGTCTCTACGACGGGCAGCACTCAGTCTTCGAGCCCGCGAACATGAGTCGCTACGAACTCCATCGCGAGACGATGCGGGCGTACGAAGAGTTCTACTCGACGCCTCGGATACTGGCCAAGTTCGCGCAGCTCAAGATCGTGCCGGGCATCGGGATGCTCTACGGGCGCCGCATACGCACCCGCCTGGAGCGGGTGAATCGCCGCTTCGTGGATAGTCTGAGAACGACCTCTGAAGGAAGCTTGACGTCATCGAGGGTCATGTGATGGCATCCGGGCACTCAGCCCGGCGATCGGGTGCATAGTAGGCAAGATTCCGCGGCCAAGCCACTGTCTCGGCTTCGGACACAGCCGGAAAGGCGGGCTGGGGTGTCCGGACCGGGCGACGCGGAGCTTCCTGCAATCGATCTGCGCCAGATGCAACTCCTGAACGACGACACCGGCATCCTGCAGCACGCCACCTACGGTGTGCCGGACCTCCACGATGGCTACTGCACCGACGACAACGCGCGTTCGCTCGTCGCATCGGTATACGCGGCTCGGCTAGGCGACGACTCCCTTGATATCCCTCTCCGGCGGAATCTCGCTTTCCTGCACTACGCATTCAGCCCTGCAACGGGTCGCTTCCGAAACTTCATGAGCTATGACCGGCACTGGCTCAAGGAGGCGGCCTCGGAGGACAGTCACGGCCGCGCCGTGTGGGGTCTGGGTATGGCGGTTCGCCACGCGCCGAGCGATTCGACGCGGGATCTGGCCGCGCAGCTCCTCCTGCAGGCGGCACCGGCAACGGAGGGCTTCGAAAGCATCCGCGCCTGGGCCTTCGCGGTCATCGGCCTCGAGGCATATCTAAGTGCTTATCCTGACGATGCGCTCGCGGCCGGCGTTAGGAACACCCTCTCGGTAAGCCTCTTTGAGCTCTGGCGCAGGAAAGCCGCGCCCTCGGCCGGCTGGCCGTGGTGGGAGGACGTCGTTACCTATGCGAACGCGAAGCTGCCGCATGCCCTCATTGCAGCCGGCGCGGGCCTAGGCCGCGGCGACATGCTCGAGACGGGCCTTGCGACGCTGCGATGGCTCGTCGACGTCCAGACGGCCGACGGCGGCCACGTCTCGCTGGTCGGCAACCGGGGCTGGCTCAGGCGCACGGGCGAGCGGTCACGCTTCGACCAGCAGCCATTGGAGGCGCATGGCCTCGTCCACGCGTGCCTCGCCGCGGCGTCGGTTACGGGCGACGAGGTCTGGGCGCGCGACGCCGAGCGCGCATTCGCGTGGTTCACGGGGCGGAACGACCTTGGCCTCTCACTCTACAATCCCAAGAGTGGCGGTTGCCACGACGGCCTCATGGCAGGGGGCGTGAACAGGAACGAGGGCGCCGAGTCGACGCTCGCGTACGTCATCTCGCTCCTTGAGCTCCACCTGCACAGGCGCGAGATTGCCACGCCTTCGCTGACAGAATAGAGGAGGCCCTTTCGGATACCGCTCCGGTAGGGTGATACGCCAAGAGAGTGTAGGCCCACCCGATTGCCGTGGGCCGAGGCAAAGACACAATGACTTCGCTTGCGCTCGTCACATGGGCTCCCACTGGTATCGGGGCAAGGAGGGGCAGCGGCATGGCGACAGCGCTCGAGGCGAGCTACCAGTCTCTGCGGTGTCTGTGCGGACAAGGAGACCAGCGTGAACGCCTGGCGAGTGCGCTCCGGGAGCTGTCGACGACGCTCGACGATGACTCGCCGGCCTTCGCGGGCCCTGGGCTCAGGGAGAAGTGGCTTTCGAGCAGGGCGCGGGAGCTTTGGCTGTACTGCACGGACAGGTTCACGATTGCGGCCGACGGAGAGCAGATCGGCTCCTACCTCTACAGACTCTACGATGAGAAGAGGGAGGGCGGCCCCAATGCCATCGGGGACCTCGTCGAGGACATCCTAGGTATCTTCGAACACTTGGTCCGTGAAGGATTCCCCTAGCTCGCCTCCGTCCGCTGGGTTGCCGGAGGTCGCCGTGCCGAAGGAGTTGTCCGCAAAGATGCTCGAACGGCTTGGAAGGTCGAGGCTTGAGCCGGGATAGCATCACGGCCCTCCACTTTCCACGGTGTCGTATGAGGACGAATGACGGCGGGAGCGGTCTGTCTTGATAGCATTTCTAAAGGACACGGAACCGGTTCTTGAGTGTGTCCGGGTCGACGGACGACGCAGAAACGGTCGGCAGAGGAGAGAACTTGTAGGGCACTGGCATGCAGGTTGCGATTGGTGCGTGGGGAGATCCACGGCGAGCTTCCACGTGGGAAGTATCTGACTAGGCGTCTGACTCCCCATTCGCTACTGCGGGCTTGGTGCATGCGGGGCAATCGGGCGCAGCCTTCCCAAATTGTCCCGGGACAGCCGAGGGACGATTGGGGGGCTTCCGTGGAATGTCTGCGCAATCTGGACGACCTGCTGGCCGCCGCGCTCCTGATTGAGGAGAGGGGGGCGGCATTCTACAAGAAGGCGGCCACTGAGGGCAGGGCTTCTCTCTTGACGAGGATGTGGCCCGACGGTTCAAGAGGTGATCTGCATGGGGCGAAGTCGTTGCTGCAACGTCAGGAGACATGGTGGGGAGCGTCCCCGCCGTCCCAAGTGGGCACCGACCGCTAGCGGCAGTGCTTTCGCTCAGGACGTCTTCCAGCGAAGGACCAGGGGTCAGGGCGACCTCAGCGCGCAAGTGACGCAAGAACGCTGGCCAGGGGGGCACATGTTTCATGAATTCCTCGCTCTTCACCGCGATGAGATCCTACGTCGGAGCAGATGTCATCTCCTCAAAGAAGTCGTTCTGCTTCCTACGGAAGAAGATCTTGCCCGTGGCCTACCGGTGTTTCTCGATCAGCTGATCGAATCCCTGCGTCGCTACAACGGTTCGCGGCCCGGAGAGAACCTGGAGATAGGACAGAGCGCACTGCAGTTCGGGCAGAAGCTCTCGCAGCTCGGATTTACGGTCACTCAACTCGTGCACGGCTATGGTGCGGTGTCCGAGGCAGCGACTGGACTTGCCCATGTTTATGCGGACGAGATAGATCCGGAGGAGCATGAGGTCCTCAATGCTGCACTCGACATCGCTATCGCAAACGCGGTGGACGGTTACCAGAAGGAACGGGATCGCGGATCAATCCTCCGGGATACCGATAGACTTGGCGTCAGTGCCCACGAGCTTCGCAGCGCGTTGGCGGCGGCGAGCGTATCCTTCCTGGCCCTCAAGAAGTCGAAGGCCGGATGCAAAGGGAGGATCGCTGACCGCCTCCAAGACAGCCTCGGACGGATGCGCCGGCTGATCGACCGCGCCCTAGCCGAGGAGCGACTTGGGGCACAGACGGAACCTCGCATGGAGGACATCCCGCTGATGGATCTCGTTGACCAGATCGTTGCCACGGTTCTGCTAGGGTCCGACGCCAAGAAGATATCAATGATTGCCAGGATCGATCGCGACCTGAATGTGCGAGGTGACCGCCAACTCCTCGCGTCGGCCCTGGCCAACTTGCTCGACGACGCCATCGCCGACACCCGAGAGGGGGGATGCGTACAACTGCGAGGCTCCGCCCGAGGAGATCTTGTCATCGTCCAGATCGAAGATGAATGTGTTGACCTTTCGCAAGGTCAGGTCAAGGACGTCCCTAGCGAGACGAAGGCAACCGGGCAAGGTCAATCCAAGGCGCAGCCGGGCCTGTCAATCGCCCGACAAGTGATGTCCCTGCACGACGGCACGGTGTCGGTGCGGGAGACACCGGACAAGGGCCGCGTCGTCACCGTGGAGATTCCACGCGGCGGCCCGAGCGGCTTAGCCTGATGTTTTCGTACCTGCGACGCCGCTCAGCCGTGCTTGACAACGCCTCGTGTGGGCGCGCCTGACGAGTCATGCAAGACGATGCGATCGATGGGGGAGGATGTCCTCAAAGTAGAGAGTCAGCGAAGTGACATGGCAACACGGGTCGCCATCGCCACTGCGGTGGCGGTCGACTGGGCGCCCGTGACTCGGGGAGGTGGCGCTAGAGCCGTTCTCTACCTGAGTATCCCGTCCGCGAGACACGACGGGCGGCAGGGCCCTCCCGGGCCATGCCGGAGGTAGAAGCAGGGCTCGACGCACCGTACTGCTGAAAGGCGAACGTCATGCTTTTATGGAGTTGGGTTGCGATCGGATTCTTCGCCGGCATCATTGCCAGCCAGATCCCTCGCAGTAGCGGCACAGGGATCTTTTCGAACGTCATTGTCGGCGCGGTCGGGGCGGTCGCAGGAGGCAAGCTCTTCGAAGCGTGGGCACCGGCCAGGGCAGCAGGCGGGGTGCTGCTGGGCAGGGCGTTGCCCGCTGGCGTAGGTGCGGCCCTCTTCTTGGCTGCCTACGTTGTGATAAGCAGTCGCTTCGGGACGTTGCACGCCTGAGGGAGCGCGCTAGGTGGCCTCATGGACCTTCTGATCCGGAAGGCTACGATAGCGGCAGACGGCAGCAGAATCGTTCTGGTTGCGGACGACGCGCCCGGCAATGGACGACTGATGGTCGAGACGCCGTCTCAATCCAGGCCCGTCTGTCTCGTGGCGCAAGATGCGGAGGAGAGTCTTCGCTAAGCTTCCATAGCAGGCAGGGGCAGCTGTCTGGACCTGGACCTTCCGGGAATGTCAGGAGCGGTCTGTCTTGATAGCATTCCTGAAGGATACGGAACCGGTTCTGGAGTGTATTCGGGCCGATAGAAGACGCGGGAAGGGCCGGCACGGCAGAGAACCTGCGGGGCGCTGGCATTCAGGTTGCTAACAGTGTATGAGTGGGCCAACGTAGGGCTTCCATGTGGGAAGTATCTGACTAGGCGTCTGACTCCCCATTCGATGCTGGGGGCTTGGTGCGTGCGGGGCAATCGGGCGCAGCCTTCCGGAATTGCCCCGGGACAGCCGAGGGACGATTGGGGGGCTTCCGTGGAATGTCTGCGCAATCTGGACGACCTGCTGGCCGCCGCGCTCATGATCGAGGAGAAGGGGTCGGCATTCTACAAGAAGGCGGCCACGCTTGCCAAGGACTCGCTCGCCCAGCAGGTCCTCATGGATCTGGTGCAGTGGGAGAACGACCACTGCGAGAGGCTGCGGGAGATACGCGGGTCGCTCTCCTTCGAGGAGAAGAGCTCGTCTGGCCTCGGCGAGGGGCTCGATTTCGGCTCGATCGTGGAGAGCGGCGCGATCAAGCTAACGCGCGACCCGGCCGGGCTCCTGAGGGGCGACGAGGCGCCGGCGGAGGTGCTCGACGTCGCCATATCGCTCGAGCGCGACTGCATCGTGTTCTACATGTTCCTGCGGGGTCTCGTCCCCGTGATCGAGCGGAAGAAGGAGATCGATCGCATCGTCCTCGACGAGATCGGCCACGTCCGGCAGCTCAAGGACATGCGCGCGCGCATTGAGGACCGGTAGCGGGCGTCGGCACGGCCGCGGTGCAAACGGCAGGGCACAGGGCAAGCGGCGGAACCGGCCGACGCCCACGCCTGAGGCGTTGGACGTAGGCTAGAAGGAGCGCATGCAAGACAAGGACTCGAACGGAAACAGGGATACAGCACGCAGGCTTTACGATATCGAATCCAAGCCACGAGTCTCTTCGGGTTCCATGGAGACCCTTGAGGATCAACCGCAGCTGTTGAGAGCGTATCTGGAGACTTCCCTATCCAATACGTTTTCCGAGCTGATGTTCCGTCTGACCCACGAGGTATACGCCGAGGACAAGGCGGCCGACCTTTGGCGTATGATTGCGCAGCACAGGGCCGACCTGAAGGAGCGCCTCGGCCGCGACATGGGAATGCTTGTGGCCGCGCTGGACTACCTGTCGAACATCTCCGGGGACATGTTGAGCCCCAAGATCATTAGTGACGTGCGGATGGAAGAGGCCGCTACCATGGCAACGCGCGACCCGTTGACGGGCCTGTATCTCCGGGGGGTATTCGACTTTACGCTGGAGCGCATGCTTGCAGAACACTTCAGGCTTGCCGAATCGATCTCTCTTCTCATGCTCGATATCGACAACTTCAAACTCGTGAACGATATCTGCGGACATCAGACTGGGGATGCAGTCCTGCGCAGTATGGGCACGATCATCCTGAGCAGCATACGGTCCACTGACTTCGCTGCCCGCTACGGGGGCGAGGAGATCGCGATCATCTTGTTGAAGACGCCTATCAGTCAGGCCGCCTCCTTCGGCGATATGCTCCGCGAGCGCGTGCAAAGCAGTTTTGCCCAGGACAATCCACCCGTCACTGTGAGCGTGGGGGTGGCTTCTGTCGAGGAGCCGCTTGCAGCAACTTCGGTTGAGCTTGTGCGGCGGGCAGACAAGGCCCTCTACGCGGCAAAGGCCGGGGGCAAGAACAGGCTGGAGAGCTGCGGGCAACCATCGCATGAAGACAGGCGCGGCGGCAAAGGGCTGATGGAGTAGCATGGGCAAACGCACAGGAGAGCATCCGGCCGCGACGGGTACGCTTCTTGATGGGTGTTGCCCTTGGCGCATTTCCTGAGGTGGTCTGGGCGCTCCGAGCGAGGACGTCCTCCACTGGGCCGAAAGCATAGTCTACGCTGGCGATGCCTCAAGCCTCTAGGAGGGTAACATGCCCCAAGTTACAGCGTGTTGGGAGATGTTCGACTTGATCTGGTGCGCCCTGTGGGGCGTTTCAAAACCTGTCAGACACCGGACACAGCTTTGCCCCGTCCACCAGTTCCTGACGTCGGCCGTGGCCGACCTCGTGCAGAACGCGGTCAAGTACACGCGCCGAGGGTCCAACGTAGAAGTGCGGGGATACCGCTGCAGGCCGCGATGCTGTCGGATGATAGTCGCTTGAGTCGAAAGACGGGATGGCTAGCATTGGACGTGGTACCGGGAATGGGGTCTTGTCACGCTCGCAGACAGCTCACGCGGACGCTCTCAGGGCTCGATGTCAGAGCCTGCCGCAATAGGCGCCTGACGTAGCGAGTGCTCGCCATGTCTTGGCATGTGCTCGCTCATTCACACAAGGACTTGCGGATAGCTTCTTTAACAATCGGTATCAATGGAGGAGCCACGCTGAATGTTCTTATCCCACACTGAAGAAGCTTCTGAATGTGTGCTGGTTGCCCCCCAAGCTCGCCGCAAACGGAAAGCGGAACATCCGGTACGTCATCATGTGTTATTCGCAACAGTCTGAATATGACATCCGCAGAATCGTTGAAGTATCGCTCCACAGCCGCACTCTCCCGATCGGCTGCAAACGCATATTGCGTCAGGTCGTTTGTGCCAAAACTCAGAAAGTCAACGTGCCTGGCTATCTCTTTGGCCGAAAGAGCTGCTGCTGGGGTTTCTATCATGGCTCCAAGCTTGGGTAGTGAAGACGTCTGCATTTGCGAACCTAGTTGTGCAAGGCGCTCTTCTACCGCCGCGACATCATCTGGCAGCGTAACCATGGGGACCAGAACACGGACATCAAATTCCTCGGCAAGTTTCAGCACGGCACGCAAGTGCGTCTCTAGAAGCGTGGGATACTCGTGAAGCAAGCGAATGCCTCGACGTCCCAGTGAGGGATTTGATTCCGCTAAGAACTTCATGAAAGGCAGGGGCTTGTCGCCGCCGATATCCAACAGGCGCACGCAGACGATGTGCCCCTTGGCAGCCCCCAGCGTACGACGCATCTCATCCAGGAGGTCGTCGACGCTTGGCGGGACGACGCATCCCAGGTAGGCCTGCTCCATACGATACAGGCCAACGCCCTCTGCACCGTTTAGCATGGCATTCTCTGTATCATCCTTGCATCCCACATTGGCGAATACGGAGATCTCGACGCCATCTTCTGTAACAGCAGGGCCCAGAGCACGCTCCTGTGCCTGGTTATGGGCAACCTTTCGGTCATCAACTTGCTTCTGGAAGACGGCTCTCTGACTATCTTGGGGGTGGAGCGTGACAGTTCCGGAGTCTGCATCAACTAGGGCCAACGTGCCATTCGTCACTGTGGTTAGCAGATTGCGAAGCCTTGAGATGCACGGAAGGCCCATTTCGCGGGCAAAGAGAGCTGCATGAGAACTTATGCTTCCGTATTCCAGAAGAACTGCCGAGACGGACCTGCCGGAGAGAAAGACGGTGTCGGATGGCAGTAGACGTGAGACCGCGAGTATGCTGTGGACGGGGATCGCCTCCAATGGGTTGCCCGTGATCCCTGCAAGGGCATTCCGTAGGCGGATCGATATATCCAGCATATCGTCGCCCTTGTCTCTGGCTATCTGCGACTCCATCAACAGAAATCTCTTCTCCCAGCGCAGGAATACCGTCTTCACTGCGCTGCTTGCGCTTGCCAGGTTGTCCACAATCTCGCTTCTCAATTCATCTCTCAGGGAGGAATCATCCAGCATGAGTTGATGAGCCCCGAAGACGTTGGCAAGTCTCGAATCGATTTCCTTCTCCACCCGCGTCGCAAGGACCAAGAGATCATCCGAGATACCCCTGGTAGCGACATCAAGACGCGAGATTTCCTTGTCGGTGTCATGTTGTTCCGCTTCTGCTGGGACGTCTATGGGGCCAAGTAGAGCGTTGTGTACGTGGATAACTCCTTCCGCCAGACCCGGCGAGATCGGGACTCCTCGGATTACTCGTGTCGTCTCTTCACCGCACATGTCTTCTCCTCATATCATATCAGGTTTTGCTGCCTCGCCTGGGCTGACACGAGATGCGATCCTCTTCCACATACGGGCGCTTGAGCGAGGATAGTCTCTTTGTCGTCGACGCAGAGACACCAGACCGGCAGGGACGCGCGCAAGGTTGAATGACGTTCTACCCCTTACCCCACGCGCTCTCGGCTGTCACCTGGCGCCTGAGGCTCTTGCCCAAGAGCCAGAGCGGCACGCGGGCCAGCATCCCGGGCGTCACGAGGCCGTTTCTCAGGCTTTTCTTCAGGACGTGCAGTACGTGACCCGGCGTGTAGAAATTCATGAGCAGGCGCCGCTGCAGACGCCGCAGGCGCTCCACCGAGCAGGTGTCCGAGTAGATGATCCTGTCGGGGCCCGGGTCCGTGTGATAGCCGGGCGTCCCGGCGATGACTTCGTCAAGACCCGAATAGGTCTCGTTCCGCAGTACGCAGAGGTTGAGCAGGTCCAGGCCCAGCTCACGCGCGAACGGCACCATCTCGCGCATCTCCCGTTCGCTTTCGCCTATGTTGCCGAGGATGAAGTAACCGAGGAGGAGCATGCGGCTCGTCCTGAGTTCCCGGAAGGACTCCCGCACCGTGCGCGTGTCGAAGCCCTTTCTCATCGCGCGCAGGGTCTTGTCCTGCGCCGACTCGACACCCAGCAGAAGCATCGAGAACCCGGCGCGTTCCATCTTTCGGATGATGTTGGGATGCTTGGCGACCTCGAGGCGCGCGTTCACGAGATAGCGCTTCTTGATGCCGCGCTCGATCAGGAGGTCGCATATCCGTTCGACGCGGGCCATGTCGTACGTGAAGATGTCGTCCAGGAAGGCGACAACGTCCGCATCCATCTCCTCTATCTCATCAACGACGGACTCGGGCGAGCGCGCGCTCCACGAGCGCTTCTCGCCCCACGGGTTCATGCTGAAGGAGCAGAACCTGCAGTTGAAGGGGCACCCGCGCGAGGAGGCGATGGTGTCGAAGAGGCGTCCCTTGAGCCCCCCGAAGTCGAGCGAGTAGGAGTAGCGGCGCAGCCCCCTCCGGGGGTAGAGGCCGTTCGTGACGGGGACGCAATGGCGCGCGTCGTTGTGCACGATCTCGCCGCCGCGGCGGAAGCTGATGCCGGGGATTTCCTCGAGCGGCCGCCCCGAGGCTATCGCCCGGACTACCTCCTCGCCGTCTCCGCGGACGAGGATGTCGATGTTCGGGCATTCTGATAGCCACTTGTCCGGCTCCTCCGTGACGTGCCGCCCGCCCACGACGGTGAGTATCCCTGGCGGGACCGAGCGTATCTCGCCGCGCACGGCGTCGGGCTGGTGCGCCCAGTTGACGGAGAAGCAGACGAGGTCCGTGTCATCGCGGATGAAGTCGGGGGTGTGTCTTCGTTCCCAGCGGA
>Ga0272441_10013631_pt1 | contig 11662 bp, 14 predicted proteins | sample SSMProp6N_FD_193582 | JGI IMG/M metagenome (GOLD analysis project Ga0272441, IMG submission 193582) | Marine sediment archaeal communities from Little Sippewissett salt marsh, Falmouth, MA, United States - SSM-Prop-6N | ecosystem: Environmental > Aquatic > Marine > Wetlands > Sediment ... | reverse complement strand
GAGAGATGTACCCCGATCCGACTATCCCCACTCGTGTTGTCACTTTTTGTCTCCCTTTCCCGGGTCCCGCGTGGGGCTGCGCAGCAGGCGAAGTCGTCCATCCAGGTATCCGAAGCCCACTGAGAGAATGACGATTCGGACGAGCCAGTGTTGCCGTGTGGCCAGAATGGGGTGTCGCAACCCGAGTCTCAGTCGCTGGATGGTGGCCTTTCGAACCGCGTCGAGCAACGACCACTCAGTACCGAGTACCTTGCCGCCATGGTGATGTGCAAACCATGCCTTGAAACGCCCCTCCCAATAGGCGCGTCGCGCGAGCGGGGCGGTCTTGAGTCTGTAGGGCTTTACACGGTGCCACACTCGTATGTCGGGCACATAGAACACTGACTGTCCTGTGGCTGCTGTGACGCGCTGAGAGAACTCGGGCTCTTCTCCCCCCATGCCGCGCCAGCCACTCTGTCCCCAGCCTCCGATTCCTGTATCCTCGTTGAACCGTCTGCCCCCGGCGAACGCTTCCGTGCGAAAAGACATATTGGCTCCGTATCCGTTCCTGACCACAAAGGGCGTCGAACTCGTCCAGTACGTGCAGGAGATCATCCAGTACAGCTCACGTGGGAACCACTCCATGGATGGGGAGTCCCACATAGGGAGAATGGCGCCTGCCACACCGATGGCATCCGGGTATGACCGGTAGAAACGGCGTGTCTGGCCGACCCAATCTTCTGCAAGAATGGCGTCGTCATCCGCGAATGCCACTATGTCGCAGTGACTGGCATCGACGCCGGCGTTGCGCGCACGGGATACCCGAGGTGTCTCGTCGAGGTAAACGATGTGCGCCCGCGTCGTAAACGACTGTGGAATGTTGGATTCCACCCACTTCTTGAGTTCTCCGGATCGCTGTACTACTACAACCAGTTCGTCCAGCTTATCGGGTTGTCGCTCGATACTGCCCAGGAGTCGAGCAAGATCAGGAATTCTATCTTTGCTGTAGCACGGGACGATGAGAGTCACGGTCGGCATCTGAGGAGCGGTCTCGGAGAGCGGCGAATCGGCCCCCAGTGTAGTTGGTGCCTCTGGTTCTTGCCGCGACATGTGTCCTACGACCTTTTGCGAATCAAAGTACGGGCTATTCTGGCACCATCACGAAGCGAGCGGAGCTTCGTCGGCGTTGGCCGCCTTCGATAGTGGATGGGGACTTCGCCCATCCTGAGTCCGTGGCGTGCAACCTCGGAGAACAACTCCGCTTCGAGCGTGAATCCGCGCGCCGTGAGTTCAAGTTGTGGCACCACATCGCCGCGAAAACCCCAGTAGCCGGTACATAGATCGCTGATTCTGCGTCGGTAGAGCAAGCATGCGAACAGTGTGAGGAGGTGGTTGCCAAGTACGTTCAGCGGGCTGATCGAGCCAGGCGCACGGTGTCCCTTCAGGCGGGACCCAATCACCACGTCGTGGTCGGCTTCGAGGACTGACAGCATTTCGGGCAGGTGAGCCGCGGGATACGTTGCGTCACCGTCGAGCATGAAGACGTAGTCTGCCGACTCCTGCTCGAACGCGTGCCTCATGGCAAAACCCTTGCCGCGCCTCTCCTCCCTGCGAAGTTCCGCACCCTTTGAGATGACCACATCCGGTGTGCCATCGACGCTGCCGTTATCCACGACGAGCGCGCGGACACGGTATCCCCTTTGCTGCAGCGTTATGTAGGGTATCTCGTCCAGGACGGTTCCGATGGTCTCAACTTCGTTGAGCGCAGGTATAATGACAAGCACTGTTGGCTGCGGCAAGATTGCACTCACTCCGTCCCCGCGAGAGGGGGTGTGCCATTATACCAACAGTACGCACGTATTCGAGACGATTCTTGCGCATTGTTGAAGGAAGTGTGATGTTATGAAGTACTGCCGTGAAGAGGCCCATTCGTGAGTTCGATTCGGGAACGGGTGCACGACATCCTCTCGCAACTGCCTGAGGGTGTTGAACTGGTGGCTGTGGGGAAAGGGCGCACGCCAACCGAGGTGCTCGAGGCGGTCGAAGCAGGTGCAACCACCATCGGCGAGAACTACATCAAAGATGCAAAGACTGCGCGCGAGTTGATCGGTGCGCGTGCAAAATGGCACTTCATAGGTCGAATGCGGCCACATGACGTTCGTGCATCGAACCTGAACCTGTTCGACATGGTCGAGAGTGTCGATTCACTGGAACTGGCGGAACGGATAGATGAGAAGTGCGCAGGTCTTGGATACAAGATGCCCGTTCTGGTTGAAGTGAACAGCGGCCGTGAGTCGCAAAAGGCCGGCGTTTGGCCCGAACAGGCAGAGGGGCTCGTTAGGCAAATCGCCTCGTTGAGGAATGTGCGTGTCTCCGGGCTGATGACTATGGGTCCGCTCATGGTGGCGCGTGAGGCTTACAGGCCCTGTTTCGCGGAGACACGCGAGCTCTTTCTGAGTCTACGCCGTTCGGACATACCGGGTGTATCGATGGAGAAGCTATCCATGGGCACGAGCGATTCGTACGAAGTGGCCGTTGAGGAAGGTGCGAACGTCGTACGCCTTGGCACCGTTCTGTTCGGCCCTCGCTAGTCCGTCCGGCAATTGCGCTTCCGGGGCGCTAGCGCGGCGATGCGACGGGCAGTTCCAGCCTGAATCCGGCTCCGCACGTGGCGGCAGTGTTGGGATACTTCTTCAGTATGTCCCCTGTCCTCTGGGTGCAATGACAAGGATAGATCTGCGATAGCCCGTGAAGATGTTCGAGCCGCGAGAACCCGTGAAATCCTCCCAGCACTCCGACGGGACGTGCCAGCGTTGCGGCCGCCTCAAGCAGTGGTTCGACTCCGGGGTGGGCACAACCTGTGACCAGAAAGCTGCCCTCTCCGGTCAGGAGCACCATGCCCTGTTCTGTGCGGTCGAGCACACCTGTCGAGTACACGCCGTTGACGATTTCGACAGGCTTGGGGCCGACCATCCTTGCGTCCACATGCGGCGGAATCCCGCCCACGCCGGGAGGCACATGGTATGTTGCCCTGGGCGCGTAGTGCATCACGGTCTCGAGCCCGCCGGTGTGGTCCCAGTGCCAGTGGGACAGCACCACGTGCGAGACTTCGCCCAAGTTCACTCCAAGGGCAATCGCATTGCGTTCGAGAATGGCGCCGTTGGCCCCCGTATCGAAAAGCACCTTCTCCTGCATGCCGTTCACAATCAGAGCGGAGAAGCCCCAATCAGGGGTGAGTGAAGGGGCAAGGGATTCGTTGTCATAGAGAATGGTCAATTCAAGAGCCACCTATCCACCTCCTCGCGTTGGCAGGGCCAATTGTGGTGAAGACGCCCTGTCCCTATACAGTGTGATGGTATAATGACCGCCCTTGTCAGTCCAGAATTCTCTACTCTGGTTTCGTGACCGCGTTCTGTCTCACCGATGGGTGCAGATTGCGATATTCGTGTCCGTTCTCGTGCTCTCGTTCCTGCTCTTCTGGCTCGGTCGTGACCGACTCGGAGCGGAAGACTTTCTCCGGCACGGATACCTTGGCGTATTTGTGGTCAATCTACTCACCTGTGCGAGCATACTGTTTCCTGTGCCGGGCGAGGCGGTCAATGTTGCAGGTGGGGCTTCCCTCAACCCTTTCTCCGTTGCCCTTGTGGCGACAATAGGAGCAACCATCGGGGAGATGACTGCGTATCTTGCCGGCATTCTTGGACGCAGCGTCTTCTTGAGAGGGTACTCAGACAAGTATGTGAACGCACAGGGGTGGATGGACCGGCATGGTGCCCTTGCCGTCTTTCTGTTTGCACTGATACCGATGCTGCTCTATGACCTTATCGGTATCGTCGCTGGTGCGACCCGCTACAACCTGCCGAAGTTCATAGCCGCGACCTTTGGGGGGAGATTCTTGAGGTGCCTGATAGAGGCATTGCTGGGGTTCTCTCTACTGAGCCTAATTCCCATACCGTGGCTTGGCTAGGAGTTGACTACTCCCCTGCGCCTTCCGGGATGAACCTGTCGAAGAGCCTCTTCGCCAGCGACGGCACATCCTGTATCAGTATCTTGCCGAGCGGCTTGTCACTGTAGGACCGTATCGATACGTAGCATGCACCGCATGTGTTGTGCGCGGTGAACTCGCGGGACATCGCCTCCTGACTGGTGAAGCGGTGACGATGGAGAGAGCATGGTACAAGCGCGCCGTCAGGCATGACGACGAAGAACCTCTGGCCCGCGTGGCAGTTGGGCATCCCGCCATTCTCGAAGTAGGCAATGGTGTCCTTGAAGATGGTGTCTGGATTGGCGATGTGCTTCTTCCTGCGTGCTATCCTGCTCAGCTCGTCAAAGTTGTCCCTGAGCTGTAGGATCTCATCCTCGGAGCGAAGCGAGTACGTGGCATCACCTGTCCGCAGCGGCGTGTATGCGCTGTATGAGATGGTGACGCCCCACTGTTCAACAAGATTGGCTATAGGGATGAGTTCACCGAGGTTGACACTGGTGATGGCCGTGTTCATGATTATGTCACCATAACCAAGTGCGGCCAGCTTCGGGAGCGTAGCGTCAAGGTGTTTGAACAACCCCTTGTGCCGCCTGAAGTCATCGTGGCGCTCATCCGGGAAGTCGAGTGACACGGATAGTTGGTTCATCCCCGCTTGCTTCAGTTGCAGGTAGATTTCTTCGTTCAGCAACGCCCCGTTCGTGACGACGATCACATACGTAGGTTCGTGTGCATGCTTCATGGCATGGACGATGTCGGGCAGGTCCGGTCTCAACAAGGGCTCGCCACCGGACACCTGGACGAGCGGTGGCTTGAACCTGGCCGTATAGGCACCGTACTGCTCTGGTGTCATCCGCTGCTCATCTTTGAGCAGACCGCCGAGGTCACAGTGTCTGCAATTGCAGTTACACGAGAGGGTTACCTCATACGACACGATGAGGGGCTTGTGCTCCACATAGTTCCGGATGCCTTTGCCGAGGATGCGTGTCCCGTCCCACAGAGAGAACTCAGACACGTAAACGCCTCAAGCAGCGGCAACCGCGATGCGTCGCTTTTGAATGGGCATCGGCACTCACGGTGAAAGCGCTGGGTGCCGGGGGCTGGTAGCTGGACATTCGTTCGTATTGTACCATGCAGCCTCCTGTGACTGAATAGGTTTGGTGGCACGGACGACATCTTTCCTGACAGCCAAATCACGATGCTACAATAGCCATCATGGCGACTGACTACTACAAGGTGCTCGGTGTCGAGCGCGGCGCGTCAGATAATGACATCAAGAAGGCGTATCGCCGACTTGCCATGAAGTATCACCCTGACCGAAACCCCGGCAATGAGAAAGAGGCTACGGAGAAGTTCAAAGAGATCAACGAGGCGTACGGCGTTCTCGGCGACCCTGAGAAGAAGAAGCAGTACGACACGTACGGAACGGTCGGCAACGTGGGGGATATTTTCACGAGTGGCGGTACAAGAGCCACGTTTGAAGACCTTATGCGCGATTTCGGTGGACTCGGGCTTGGACTGGATTTCCTTGATGGCATCTTCGGTGATGCGGCGCGTGGGGGTGGCTACCGAGTGCACTTCGGCAATATGGGTGGGGGTGGCCGGCGCAGGAGCAAGCAAGGTGGCTTCAGGTTCGAAGACCTGTTTGGCGGCGGCGCGAAACATGAGCCAAAGACCGTACGCTATGAACTCACCATCACCGTTGCCGAGGCAGAAAAGGGCGTTACCAAGCGGCTCACGCGCAACGGGCGCAGACTTGAAGTGAAAGTCCCTGCCGGAGTCACAACCGGCAGTACCGTCCGGCTGTCGAACGCATGCACAATCACCGATGGCTGCCAGGGCGACATTCTAGTTGGGATTAGGGTCAAGTAAGCAGTGCCAGCTAACCTGACGCCTCAATACTTCGAGGCGGAGAAGCGATACCGTGCAGCGAAGGAGATCGATGACAAGATCGCAGCCCTTCAAGAAATGCTTGCTGTCATGCCCCGGCATAAGGGCACAGACAAGCTGCACGCAAGTCTCCGCGGGAAGATAGCGAAGCTCTCGCAGGAATCTGAACGGAAGCTCGCCACTGCTCGTCGTGCGGGTTTTCTGATCCGCCGCGAAGGGGCCGGCCAAATCATTCTGGTGGGACCTGCCAACGCAGGCAAGTCACAGATTCTGGCCATGCTTACGGCTGCGTCGCCTGAGATAGCGATGTATCCCTACACCACACAGGTACCTCTACCCGGAATGATGCCCTTTGAGGATATCCAGATCCAGCTTGTTGATACGCCCCCAATAGGACACAGAAACGTGAAATCGCTCATTTCGAATGTGCTTCGGGTGGCGGACCTGATAGCTATGGTGGTGGACGTGAGCAACGACCCTGTTGCTGACATCGAGTCGACACTCGTCGAGTTGGAGGAGTGTCGCGTTGTGGCGGTCGGACTACCCACGGAGCGTGCGGGTGAGGGCATTCACGCCCAGCGCATGGTGATTATTGCCAACAAGTGTGACTTGCCTGGCGCCGACGTCAAGCTGAGGAAACTCGACAGGAGATTCGGGCGGGTGTTCCCGATATTCCCTGTTTCTGCCGAAGAGCTCATGGGTTTCGAAGAGCTGCCGGGACATCTGTTTGCCGCACTTGAGATCATCCGCGTATACACCAAGGCCCCTGGCCAGAAGGCCGACATGAATGAGCCCGTCATACTCGCGAAGAACAGCACGGTGGGCGACGCTGCCGCCGAACTGCACAAGGATTTCCGGCACGGGCTGAAACATGCCGTTGTGTGGGGTTCAGGCAAGTTCGACGCACAGACTGTGAGCAAATCACACGTGCTTGCTGATGGCGATATTGTCGAGTTTCACATGTAAGTCTTTCGCAAGACACGTAGTTTCTTTCACGATTGGCTTTGCAACTGTTGAAAACACGTTAGGCATTCTCTATACTTCCGCTCGTTGGTTACAGGTGTAGGTTATCGAGTCTTCCGTTTGTCTATGGCGATACCTGGGTGCACTGGATGACCGAAACTAGGGCCAAAACCTTTAGAAAGGAGGTCACCCGGTGAGTTTCGCAGACAAAACACTTCAGTGCGTGGACTGCGGCGCGGACTTCGTGTTCACGGCCGAGGAGCAAGAGTTCTTTGCATCCAAGGGCTACACGAACGAGCCAAAGCGCTGTCTCACGTGCCGCCGCAACCGCAGGTCTCAGCGACCTGATAGTGACGGCTACCAGACTCGACAGATGTACACCGCGATCTGCGCTTCTTGTGGCAAGGAATGTGAAGTTCCGTTTGAGCCGCGAGATGGTCGCCCTGTCTACTGCAGCGACTGCTTCAGCCGCATGCGCAGCAGGTAGTAACCAGTTACCAGGCACGGAAGACGAGCGGGGGGCTTCTCAGGAAGCCCCCCGTTGCTATTGGTAGGTATGGCTGCTGGCTACTTGAGTCCCACGACGCGTTTCAACATAGCCCGCGTGATGAGGAAGAACAGGTCTTCCGTAATGAATGGGAGCCGTACGCGCTCGAACTCCTCATGAGTAAGCTCTCTTGAGATGAGGTCGATGTCGCCGGTCTCTTCGTAGCGTTTGAGCACCATGTCCTGAAATGCGAGTGTACGACGCAACGCCATGGCCAGGAACTCGCTCGCGTCTTCGCCCGTCAGCACCCCGTGATGGTCCAGCCCGAGTATCTCTACGTCGAACGTGTTCAGACGCTTCAAAGACTCAACATACTGCGCGAAGCTGTGTTGGGCTGAAGGAAACGTCAGGTTGGTCCATTCGCCGACGGGGTGAGGTGTCGTGTCAGTTGGGAAGAGGGCTTTGAACTTCGGAAAGTACGTTGCAACGCAGCACTTGCTATGGCCGGGAACCTGGAAGAACTGAGCGATGACGTCTTGTCCCAGGTCGAGGGTGTCGCCGTCCGATATGACCCGGTCTATCTTGAGTTCGTCGGTTCTGGACGCGATTGGCTTACATCGGTCGCCGAAGCCAAGGTCTGTGGCCGCCTTGTCGTTTACCCTGGCGTTGTAGTCGGCTATCTTCTCTGTTGCCAGTGCGTCCCGCGCGGCCTGTGTTCCGAGGATCTCGATGCCGGGAAAGCGTTGTCGGAAGTACGGCACGGCGCCACAATGGTCGAAATGTGAATGGGTCACGACGGCGTATTTGACGGTCGACGGGTCTATATCGAGGTTTGCGAACTGTTCTTCGAGAGCAGGGGTCGCATGGCTCATGCCTCCATCGATGAGGATGGCATCGTCACCGCGCACGAGGTAGTAACACAACTCATGGGTACCCAGGAACTCAATGTTGTCATTGAGCCTGGCGGGTTCCTTTATCCACACAGGGCTGCCTCCTTGTGTAACTTCGTCCTGAAGCGAAAGTCCCCAATTTTAGCATGTGGCGGATGTCATACGTTCGTAGCGAGGCGTCAGGCTGCCATCAACCGGGCCAGGGAATCCCTTTGAAGCTGTATGTCAGGTGTATAATGCGAACGACCACTCTGACCGGGACTCGCACGCAGATATGATTACCAGCGGCCTGTTATCCCGATTGTTCGATGCAGCGTACATGCAGCGCTGGAACGACCAGATACGCCCTGTTGAGCTGACCGAGCTGGACAAGCAGGCACACAAGATGGTCATCGCCTACGTACTGGGCAAGTACGAGGAACAATCCGAGGGCTTCGACTGGCGCGACGTTATTGAGGCAGGCATCTTCGAGTACCTGCAGCGCCTGGTGCTGACCGACCTCAAGCCGCAGGTCTTCTACAAAATCAAGGAAGACCCTACGCGTTACCAGGAACTCAACGACTGGGTGTACTCGGAGCTTGCCGATGTCATTGCCCCCCTTGGGGAAGACTTCTGTCGGCGCTTTCGGGACTACTTCTCTGAACACAGCGAACCGATGTACAAGCGCGTCCTGCACGCTGCGCACTTCTTTGCCACGAAATGGGAGTTCGACATTATCCGCAGGGCGAACCCCGAGGGCTACGAGATGGAGCGCATCCTTGCACGGTTGGATGCTCAGCAGGAGCACTACTACGACCTCGAAGGCATACGCGAGCTTGCACTCTACCCCAGCCTTCGGAGTTTCGTTGACCTGTGCGGGCTCCTACGATTCCAGGTGCGCTGGAGTCATGTGCATAGAGTGCCACGCACATCGGTGCTCGGACACATGCTCATTGTCGCAATGCTGTCCTACCTGATGTCCGTCGAGGCCGGAGCCTGCCCTCGGAGGTGTGTAAACAACTACTTCACCGGACTATTTCACGATCTGCCTGAGGCACTTACGCGCGACATCATCTCTCCGGTGAAGCACTCGGTTAGAGGGCTCAGTGCTCTTATCAAGACCTATGAGCGCGAGGAGATGGAGGAGAAGGTCTACCCGCTAATACCCGAGTCGTGGCACAAGGAGCTTCGGCTTTTCACCGAAGATGAGTTCACAAGCGTTGCATGCGTTGAGGGCAAACGAGTGTTGTGTAGCACGGAGGAGATTGACCGGCTATATGACAGGGACGAGTTCAATGCGCGCGACGGTGAATTGACCAAGGCTGTGGATGACTTGTCGGCGTACATGGAAGTGTATCTCTCGGACGAGAACGGCATCACTTCCCCCGAGATGGACAAGGCACGGACAAACATTGAGGCCAAGTACAATAGCAAGGTCGTTGGGCACATCGACTTCTCAGAACTGTACGCAGTATTGTCTGCAGAGCGACAAAGAAGACTCGCGGGACTATGAAAGCGGTCTATCATCCCAATAGTACCGATACTGAAGAGGTTGAGATTCTCGACATCTTCGTTGATCGAGACGGTCGACCCAAGATGCTGTTTGTCCGTACCGACGGTCGCGTGTTGACCGCTCCTATTGGTCGTTTCACCGAGATGCACAACGGCACTCAGCCAGTGAAGAAGCAGCGTCGGCACCTCGATGAAGTGGACCAGGGCTCCTAGGGCGTACCTGATCCAAGGCTTTCACTGCGGTCCTCGAATCGTCCATTCGTATGTTCCTGTATAATGCCCACTCCTCCCAAAGCGCTGTTGTTGCGGGAGTTGAATTGGATGCCGGAGGTTTCAAGACCATGCTTACCACAGTTATCGGGAGCCATCCTGTTGAGGCAGGAGTGTCTACGCATGATGCTATCAAGACGGCTGTTGAAGACCAGCTTGCCGCTGGCGTCGATCTTGTGACAGATGGACAAACGCGCTACGACATGATCGAGTACTTCGCCCACGCCATTGAGGGATACTCTTTCGACGGTAAGAGTCTGCTCAACGGTCAGATTGGTGCCGGCCACCCTGATGCATTCCTGGAGGACTTGAGAATCGCGAAGTCGGTTGCTCCAAGAGTGAAGGTGCCCATAACGGGCCCCGTTACGCTGGTGTTCTCTACACGACTTGCGAAGCCCTATTCCGGATACAGGGACGAGAACGTGTATCTCGATACGGCCCGGGCGTTGCTGGACATTGCGCTTGCAGCGGAGGCAGAGGGCGCAGACTGCATCCAGATTGACGAGCCTTTCCTCTCGGTAGGCGCACCGATGAACATCGCTCGCAAGGCGGTGGAAGCCATTGCCACCAGGCTGTCTGTCCCGGTCGCCCTGCACGTATGTGGCTCTGTCGGCTCCATATTCCCTGATCTGCTGGAATGGAATGGCATCAGCCGACTATCTCACGCGTTCATGGGCGACAAGAATGACGACGTTCTGGACTCACCCGGCCTGGCGAGTGGCAAGAAGGCCCTCGGTCTCGGCTGCATCGACACCAAAGTCCCAACTGTCGAATCCGTAGCTGACGTTGCTGCACTGATTCGACGCGGAACCAGCGTCCTGCCCAAGGAGAGCATCGTCGTTCACCCCGACTGTGGGATGAGACTGCTGCCTCGCCAGTCAGCGGTCGAGAAGCTGAAGGTGATGGTCGCCGCTGCAAGGGAAGCTGAGGCGAAGTAACACTGGGCCAATGGGTTTCGTGTAGAACGCCCCGGACTTCCTAGACGGAGGCTTTCGCCTGCTGCATCTTCTCGATGTAGTCAGGTCTTGCCGGAGTGAAGACGTCGAGTATCTCACAGTCCACGTCTCGCATCTGCGCGCCGTGCGTGGAACCTTCCGGAAAGAAGATGACGTCGCCCGGAGCCATCTTATAGAGCTTGCCCTCAAGTATCGCGTCCAACTCCCCCTTGAGTACCACCATCATCTGTTCATACGGATGCGTGTGCACAGGGAAGTAAGAACCCGCCTGGAGATGAGCGAAGCTGAGGGTCATCTTCTCTCCGGTAAGTATGTGACTTCGTGCCCCCGGGGCAAGCTGGGCCAGTGGGACAGCGCTGTATGCGACGATTGTTTCGTCGCGTTCCTGCTCCGTGGCCCGTTCGAACTGCTCGCTCATGATGGTGGCTCCCTTCTAATACGTCTCTTTTCGGAGTACTGATAGTATCACGCGAAGAGACTCATCATTTCTGTTTGCAGATACGCTCCAATACTCACGTTCGGAACTCTGGTAGAATTGCGTGGTCTGTGGCGAACGTGCTGCGGTTGGATGTCTGCAGTGCCCGACTGCGACATTGAATTGCAGGATCGCCGTGGGGGAGTGTCGGAATTGGCAGACGAGCATGACTTAGGATCATGTGCCTTCGGGCGTGGGGGTTCGAGTCCCCCCTTCCCCACTTCATCGAGTGTTCATGCCTGAGCGAGGCCGTGGATTCCGCATTCACCAGTAGCAAAC
>Ga0272441_10013630_pt1 | contig 11663 bp, 7 predicted proteins | sample SSMProp6N_FD_193582 | JGI IMG/M metagenome (GOLD analysis project Ga0272441, IMG submission 193582) | Marine sediment archaeal communities from Little Sippewissett salt marsh, Falmouth, MA, United States - SSM-Prop-6N | ecosystem: Environmental > Aquatic > Marine > Wetlands > Sediment ... | reverse complement strand
AACGTCTATTGGTGAGCCGCGTCGGGCTGCCGTTCACCGGTTCGCCAGCCGGTGCAGCAGGCTGCGGCGCAGTTCGATGGCGTCCTCGGGGCACATCTCGTGGCAGCAGTAGCAGCGGATGCAGCCACGCTGGTCGATGCGCGCGGCCTGCCTGCCGCCGGCGTCCACCAACGCGATGACGTGCTCCGGGCAGGCGCGCACGCAGGCGCCGCAGGCGATGCAGCGCTCGGGCACCACCTCGGGGCGCAGCGACATTGCGCTGCGCAGCAGCGCCGCCAGCGGACGCTGCCACCACGCCGAGCCGGAGATGCCCACGCCCGTGGCGCGCGTGCCCGGCAGGCGGAAGCCCGGCAGGCGCAACTCCTCGACGGTCGCGCCGATCACCTCGACGTCCTGCACGCGCGCCGCCGACATGCCCCGCGCCTCGGCCTCCAGCAGCAGCGGGTTCTGCTCGCGCGGCAGGCCCATGATCTCGGCCGCGACTGCGTCGAGCGCCAGCGCACTCTCCGACGCCAGCAGCCAGCCGACCTTGCGCGGGTCGCCCGAGCCCGGCCCGTCGCCCTCCATCCCGACCACCGCGTCCATGATGCTCAGCCGCGGCGCGATCAGGTCGGCGAGGTCCAGCAGCATGCCCGCGAAGCGCCGGCCGTCGGCGAGCTTGGCGTGGTAGCCGGGCTTGATGAGGTCGGGGATGACGCCGAAGAGGTTCTTCACCGCGCCGGTCATGCCGGTGAACACGTGGGTCTTGAGCTTGCACAGGTTGATGAGCCCGTCGGCGCGCAGCACGGGCGTGATGACCTCGAAGCGCTTCACGAGCCGGCCCTCGGGATGCGGGACGATCTCGTGGCCGGTGTCGAAGTTCAGTTCGGCGCCGGCTTCCCGGGCGGCGTCGGCCATGCCGCATACGTCGTAGGTGCGGCGCAGCACGGCCTCCGTGTAGCGGTAGCCCGATCCCGGGCTGTCGGCGATGATTGCACGCGCGCCCTGCGCCACCACCGCGCGCCCGACCGCAGCGACCACCGAGGGGTGCGTGGTCACCGCCTCCTCGGGCCTGGCGGCGCGCAGCAGGTTGGGCTTGAGGATGACGCTCTCGCCCGCGCAGACGAATCGGCCGATGCCGCTCATCATCTTGAGCAGCCGGTCCAGCGCCTCCGGAGCGTCCTGGTAGTCCTCGCATGGGGCGGCGAACACAGGGTGGTCCATGGCATCTCCCGGCGTCGGTGGACGAGGCGGCGATGGGGCGGCGGTCATGGGGCGCCCTGCGCGGTGGCGAGGTCCCCGGCGGAGGGCAGCTTCGCACGCTCGGCCGCGGGCACCGGCACCAGCACGTCGGCCACCACCGGCCGGTGATCGGACGGCCAGGCGTGCCCGACGCGGCAGCTCACCGGCCGCACGCCGTTGCCGCACCAGACGTAGTCGATGCGGCCGGTGGGCAGGCGGTCCTGCGCCAGCAGCGAGTAGCCGAAGCCCAGGCCGCCGACCGCGAACGAGTCGGTCATGCGCCGCGCGAGGGTGCGGTAGAGCGCGGTGACCGGCTGGAAGTTGTGATCGCCCGCGACCACGACCGGGCGGTCGTCGGGCAGGGCGGCCAGCAGCGCCTCCACCTGCTCGCGGCGCGCCAGCGCGCCCTCCTCGAGCATCTGGCGCAGGCCGCGGGTCCCCCTGACGCGCGCGACCGTGTGCGAGGCCGCCAGGTGGATGCCGGCGACGGTCAGCGGCCCGTGCGGCGTGGTGATGGTGCAGATCAGCGACGGCCGCAGCTCCTCGGCGGCGGGCCCGACGGTCTCGGCGTGCGCGATCGGGTAGCGGCTGAAGATGCGGATGCCGTGCTCGAGCACGTCATCGACCGCGGCCCGGTGCCAGCCGGGGAGCAGGTCGTCGAAGGCCGCGCGGTGGCTCTCCTGCAGGCAGATGATCTCCGGCGCGAAGCCCAGCAGCTTCGCCTCGATCGCGTCCGCGTGGGCGTCCTCGTAGCGCACGTTCCAGGTCGCGATGCGCGTCAACGGAGCCGTGCCACCGACGAGGGGCGCCGTCCCGGGGACGGTCAGGCCGGCCAGCAGGAAGGTCGAGAGCACCAGGCCCGCGCCGTTGAGCCCGGTGAGGGCCCAGGAGTGCGCGAGTGCGGCCCACACGCCCAGCACCAGTGGCGCGATCGTCCACAGCCAGCCCGGCAGCATGGCCAGCAGCGAGGTCGGCCACTCGTGGTCGGGGCGCGTGCGCAGCAGCGCGTACACGGCGACGAGCACCGTCACCGTCGCGACCGATGCCGCCAGCAGGATACGTTCGTGCGTCTCGCCCACGCGCCGGCCTTCCCTCCGCCCGAGATCGGACGCCGCCCCGCCGCGACGCCCGCGCGTCACCGTCACTTTCCGCTCGGCCCCCGCGGCCACCTGCCTGCGGCGGCGCCGCGCGCGGTCTGCGCCCTCGTCAGCGCGCGACCGGCCCGAGGATGACGTCCGTCCCGCCGGTGCGATAGCCGAACCTCGCCACGTGCAGGCGGCCCTCCATGTGCCCGGCGTTGGGGCCGAAGATCACGTTGCCGCCGCGCACGGTATGCAGGCGCAGATCGCTCAGCGGCAGCCGCGCCACCTCAACGCCATCGACGAAGAGCGCGACCGTCCCCGCGACGCCGCCCTCGTGCACCAGCCGGTACCAGTGGAAGGCGTCCGTGGTGTCCATCGCGTGGCGCGCGGGCACGGCGTAGTCGTTGCCCGCCTGCGTCATGATCCCGGTCGCGTCCTCGGCGAGGTAGATGCCCGCCGCGTGCCCCGCATTCGGGCGGAAGAAGGTCGCCAGCCCGTAGACCGGCTCGGTGCCCTGGTCGACCACGCGGAACCAGCCCTCAACCGCCCAGTCGGTCTCGTCGGTGAAGCTGACATCGCGCGACAGCGAGGCGTTGGTCTGCAACTCTGCCGCGCTGTGCAGGTCGAGGTAGACCCGCTCGCCCTCACGCGCGATGGCGTAGCCCGACGCATCCCCGGAGCGGCTGAAGCGCTGGTGCTCGGGGATGGCCTCAGCGAAGGGCAGCAGGCCACCGTTCGCGGCCGGGTCGTAGGTGACCAGCTCGGGCTCGGTGGTCTGGTCGGGCAGGTAGGAGTAGAGGTCGGCGTTGCGCAGGATGAAGCGGATCTTCCTGTCGGCGCGGCGCAGCTCCTGGGGCAGCTCCGCGGTCCGCCAGCTCAGCACCTGGCGCACCGAGTCGCCGGTGAACGGGATGCACTCCTCGCGCGAGAAGCCCGGGATCACCTCGCCCTGCGCGTCGAGCAGCTCCGCGGTGACGTAGCCGCCCTCGTCGCAGCGCGCGTTGATGGTGACGCGCGGCACGCTGAAGGGCTCGCGGCGCGAGATCAGCCAGCCCTCCTCAGCGCCCGCGCGCATCGAGCAGAAGCCGTCTAGGCGCAGCGTGGCCACGCCGATGGCGCCCACGCCGTTCGGGTCGCTGTGCGGGGCGTTCCAGCCGCCGTAGTAGAACCACAGCTCGTCGCCCATCTGCACCGGCGCGCGCGCGGTGTAGATGCCGTCGCAGTCGAAGCTGCCCTCGGGGCCGCGCGGGATGAAAGGCGCGCGCGGGAACGGCCGCGTCCAGTTGATCAGGTCCCAGCTCCACGCGACCTGCACGTCCATGGTGCGCGGGCTGTCGGCCTCGACCTCATACATGCGCTCGTCGGTGTAGCTCCCGTACTTGAACCAGCGCGAGTTGTAGACCCACGGCAGGCCGATGTAGAGCCCCTGATAGGGGAAGACCGGCATGCCGTAGATCTGCGTGGCGTCCGGGTCGAGGTCATCGGCGACCATCACCGGGCCCTCGTAGGGCTTGGTCCACTCGAGGCCATCCCGCGACCAGGCGACGCCCGCCGCGCGCCCGCGCCGGTTGCCGCTCTTCCAGGTCGCTGCATATCGCTGCTGGTAGGGGTCCCAGAAGAAGTTGAGCACGTCGCCGGAGCCGAACAGCCCGGTCTCGCGACTCTCCTCGGGCCAGCTCCAGTGCAGGCCGTCGGGCGAGAACGCCACCCGCGCGTGGCGCCAGTCCACGCCGTAGCAGAACAGGGCGTAGCGCTTCTCAGGGTCGGGATCCCAGGGGCGCTTGATGACGCTCGGGTTGTGGCACTGGCCGGAGGAGCGGCGCGGGTTGTCGGCCTCGGCCGGGTCGGCGCTCATGCCGACGAACAGGTTGTTCTCCGTCGAGCCGCCCTCCTCGACGATGCCCAGGATGGGCTTCTCCCAGTGCACGCCATCGGTGCTCTCCGCGTAGGCGTTGCGGTAGCCGCCGTGATGCAGGTGATACCACATGCGCAGGCGGCCCTCATCCCACATCACGGTGCCGTAGAGGTAGGGGCCGGCGTAGCTGCCGCCCTGCTCCCACGGCCGGTCGCCGACGATCAGCGGGTTGGCCGGGTGCCTGTCGGCGGCGTGGAAGACGCGCTGCAGCCCCTGCTGGCGCTCCACCACCATGGCGTCGAGCAGCAGCCGGCGCCACGGCCCGGCGGCGGGCCCGGCGATCAGGTCCTCGGTGGGCGGCGCGACCTGTGCGCCCCCGAGGTCGCAGGCGATCAGCAGCGCGACTGCGGCGAGCAGACACGGCCGGCCGGGGCGCTGCATGGTCGGGCTCCTCATTACTGCCTGACGCACGCCACCGTATTCGTGCCAAGCGCCGGCCGGACCTGCGGCATCCTGCGCCGAGGATAGCAGCGCCGCCGTGGCGAAGCTCCCCGCGCCATGACAGAGGGTGAGCCCGAGCGCCAGACCTTCCGCTTCACGCCCGACTGGCGGGCGCAGCTCCCGGTCGCGCTGATGCCGCTCAAGGTGGCACTCGGCCTCGGCGTGCCCGCGGTCTTCGGATGGCTGTTCTGGACACACCAGGGCCTCTTCATGGGCATCGTCGTCTGGGTGCTCGCGGGCCTGGCCGGAGCGCGGAACCTCGCCTGGTCTCTCGACGCCGACTTCAAGTACCGCCGCAAGATCCTCCACGGCGCCATCGAGCTGGATGCGGAGGGCATCCGCCTGCCCCTGCCCGGCGACGAGTGGGCCGACGTCCCGTGGGATGAGGTGCGCGAACTGCACGTGATCCGCGCGTCCGGGCTGCTGGGCGAGGGCCTGATCCGCGTGCTGGCGCCCGGTCGGCAGGTCGCGATCCCCGGCTATGTCGATGACCGCGCGGAGCTGCTGCTGGAGATCCGCAAGCGCGCGCGGTTGATCGATGCGCGCCACGGCTGGTGGGCGACGGTGTGGGGGAAGGGGGAAGATCGGGGTGGGTGAGTTGACAACACGGCGACTGCGCAGGCTGTGGCCGACCGTCGTGATTGCGGCGGCGGCGCTCACCACGGGCGTGGTCATCGGCATGAGGCTGCCTGGCCGCAGCCACGCCCCCATCGAGCCGAGCCCCGCTCCGCCCGCCGGAGAGCCCACGGCGGCCGACTGGCTCAAGCTCTTCGAGATGCGCCGCGGCGTCGTCGGCATGGCGCAGCGCGGCCCGAAGGAGTGGGTATTCGTCTGCGGCAGCGGTGACCGTCTTGCCGAAGCCGAGGTGTTCCTGCTGCGTGGGCGCCCAGACAAGGTCGTCGAGTTCTCACGCGGGCCCGACGGGCTGTGGCCCTTCGAGGCACAGAACCGCGCGCGGTGTGCATCGTCCATGAGGCGTGTGCCGCTCGCGGTCCTGGCCGGTGGCCCGATCCAGATCATGGACCTGAACGCCGACGGCGAGCGCGAAGCGATCGTATCGATCTGCGGCGTAAGCTACGCCTCCGACGTGGTCATCGACTTCTCCCGGAAGCCCGGCTCGGAGTTGGTCCTGCACGGGGTGGGATTGCCGAAGGGCATTGTACGCTGGAAGGACCTCGACGGCGACGGCCTCGTCGAGCTGATCCAGCAGACGAGGATCGCGCGCGCATACGGGTCGCTCGGCGACCTGCCGCCGTCCCTGGCCGGGCACGCGCGTGACGACCCGCTGTTCTTCGTCTACACGCTGACAGAGCCTCAGGCAGTCGAGGGACCGGCACCGCGCGGCGGCGGGGAGTGGTACACGGTGGGCGAGCCGCCCTTCGTGTACCACGTCGCGAAGGTCACCACCGAAGACCCGCTTGCCGGGAACTGAGCAGCGCGGCGTCGCCGTCTGCTGATAGCCAACCGCTGGTAGCTGGCCGCTGCGCTACGCCCTCCCCAGCGTCTCGACCACCACCGGCCCCATCAGCCCGTGATCGTTCAGGTAGTACTCAAAGCGCCACTTCGGGTTGTTGGGGCTGAACTCGCCCGGGCCGGTCCAGGCCTCCCACGGCGTGTGCAGCGGCCCGAGGATGTTGTGGCGCCCGCCGATGACCTCGATGGCCACGTCGTTGGCGCCATCGGCCAGCGCATCAGTGATGTCGGCCACGAAGGGCGCCCACGGTAGCACGAACTGCTCGCCGCCGACGTGGATCACCGCCGCAGTGCACTCGACCTCCGGCAGTACGATCCGGCAGCGGCGGCCCTCGGCGGGCGTCTGCACCTCGACGTGGTAGATGACCGCGCCACCGTAGGTGTCGAGGCCCTGGCCGACCCACGAGCCCTCGTCGAGGTGCTCGGGCGGCGCCACCAGCGTCATGCGCCCCGGCGCGGGCGCCTCATCGCCCGGCGACGCCACGCCGAACTCGCCGACCAGGTACATCTCCTCCAGCTCCATGTCCGGCCGGTAGGCGAAGGTGAGCAGGATCTCGTTGTCGCCCTCCTGCAGCACCCCGGTGATGTCAACGGTCTCGATGTCGTCATCGACCCACCAGCCATCGACCTCCATGAACTCCGAGACGTAGCTCCCGTTGACGCAGATGTCGAAGTCCTCCGGACTCTCCAGCGCCAGCTTGCAGGACGCGGGCAGGTCGGTGATGTGGACGTGCCAGCGCATACTCCAGTAGTCGCGCGGCTCGGTATCCACCACGCCGGTGGCGTAGAGATACCAGGGCTGGTGCTCGCTGCCGAAGCGTGGGCGCAGGCCGTACTCGGCGCGGATCAGCTCATCGGCCTTGAGCACCGGCACCGGCTCCGACCACTCACCGTCGGCCATGCTGAACTCGCAGTAGTCCAGCGGCAGCGTGTTGGGCTCGGTGAGATCGATGGCGAAGGGGCCGGGGATCTCTTCCCGAGCGATGATGGCCATCAGCGGTCCCGGCTGCTCGACGCCATCGACCTCTACCCCGGCTGAGAACAGCGCCGAGCCGGTCGGGCCCAGGTGGACCTCGAAGGCCAGGCGCCCGTCGGCCTCCCATGCCGGCACCTCGAGCTTGCGCCCGGTGCGCGGGTCCCACTCGACGACCGGCGCCTGCGCGTCCAGGTGGGCGATCACGGTGTGTTCGCTCTCGCGGTCCTGGCTCTGCACGAACAGCACCTGCCCGTCGCCCACCCGGCGCAGCATGGTCCAGGCGAAGTCGGCCTCAACGCCGTCCGCGGTGATCGAGATGCGGCGCGGCAGGATGCCCTCGATGGTCTCGACGACCTCCTCGGGCGCCCCGCAGCAGACGCGCGCGCGGGTGGCGAGGTCGGCGACGCGCGGGTCGAGCCCGCCATCGACGCGGTCGGGCGGCTCGCCGGCGAAGATCAGCGCGCCGCCGGCGGCCACGAAGCGCTCCAGCAACTCGACCGTCTCGCCGCGCAGCGTCAGCGCCGGCGGCACCACCACCAGGCGGTAGGTCATGTGCCCAACGCGCAGCGTGTCGTCGATGACGCCCGCGTGCTTCGCCAGCAGCGACTCGTCGCCGAAGTCCCAGTCGTGATGCGCGAAGGAGAGCGCGTAGATGATGCCCTCGAGCTGCTCCTCGAGGCGCTCGATGGTCTGCTTGCCGCCGTCGCTGTCGGCGAGTCCCCAGCCGCTCTCGAGCGGGTGGATCACCAGCACATCGCGCAGCGGCCGGCCGGCGGTGAGCAGCACGCTCAGGCGCGCGAAGTAGTCCTCGACCTCGGAGTAGTAGGGCCACCACGGGCTGTGATCGCGGATCGAGGCCGGGTAGTCGCGCTTGGCGCCGCCCGCCAGTGAGTAGTGCGCCAGGTGCGGGCAGCGGAAGTTCACGCCGCAGACCCACTGCCAGTCGCCCGAGAACTTGTGGCCCTCCAGCGGCCAGTCCCAGCCGGTGCAGCCGTAGGTCTCGCTGAGCACGCGCTCCATGCCGAGCTGCGCTGCGACCGAGGTCGCCTGCTTGGCGGTGGTCAGCTCGTTGACCTGGTCGCGCAGCATGTCGATGCCCGGCCACTGCATCCACTCGTAGTGCGGCATGGCCGCGCCCACGCACTGGCGCTGCGAGGCCAGCGTCTCCTCGGCCAGCATGTGGCCCGTGGCGGCGATGCCGTGCTCGGCGCACCACGCGCCGATCTGCTGCGAGTAGGCCTCCGCGAACAGCTCGGTGATGGTGCGGAAGTAGTCGCGGCGCACCGCGCTGAACTCGCCGTCCACCGGCGGCAGCACCACCTCGGGCAGGCGCTCGCGCAGGTCATAGCCGCGCCGGCGCTCGAACTCGTCGGCCAGCCGGCAGGTCCACGGGATGCGGGTGGCGGTGTGGATCTGCGCCCCGTAGCTGGGCTCGTCGGTGAAGATCGCGGGGATGATCGTGCCGAAGTCCTCGGCATAGCGCGCGGCGTACTGCTCATGCGTGACGCGGATGAACTCGGCGACCGCCTCGGGATCGAGGGTGTCGAGGTAGCCGCCATCGTTGGTCCAGCCGGAGACCTCCTGCATCCCGGGGCAGAAGAACAGCGCCCGATGCTGCACGTGCGCGTCCTCAGCGGCCATGATCTCCCCCGGACCACCGATCTGCTCGTAGGAGACCAGCCGCCCGTCGTCATCGAGCTGCACGTCGAAGACCGCATGCACCTTGATGGTCGCGGGATCGGGGCCATCGAAGTACGCGCTCAGGTACTTCAGCCGGTACTCGGGGTGCTCGCGCGTCACCAGCCCGCCCGCCGGACCCGACGGCCAGCGGTCCTCGTCGTAGAGGTAGGCGTGCATTCCCAGCTCGCGGCATTTCTCCACGCAGGCGGAGACGCACTCGAACCAACGCTCGGACAGGTAGGGGGTCTTCAGCCCGTAGCGGCTGTGCATGAACGCCCCGCCCATGCCGGCATCGTGCATCGACTGAATCTGGGCCTGCAGCCGCTCGGGCTCCAGCTCGGCGTTCCACGACCAGAACGGGGCGCCACGGTAGATCGACGGCGGGCTCTGCCAGCTCTCGTTCAGCGAGTTCAGGTCGCTCATAGGGCTCTCCCTCGCGGCGGCGCGTCGGTCACATGCGAACCTGCGCCGCCCCCTTCGCCGCGGCCACGCGATCCCCTGCGTTCCGGCTTGCGGCCGTCTCGCGGCGGAACCCGTCACGCCGGTCGCGACCTGCCTGCCGCTATCCCGCGCCCCGCGGGGGCGCCACTGTAGGACAAGCTTCCAGCCTGTCAATGCCGTTGAGAGTGCCGTTAGTCCGGGTCTGTGCGAGGACGGCGGACAGGCTGGAAGCCTGTCCTACGAACTGCAAGGCACGACAACGACCGGGTGGCGCGGGAGCGCCGTCCCTCCTGACGGCGGCTGCGAGCGCTCGTGGCCGAGCCCTCCGGCCGGCCTCATGGAGCAGGCACAGCAGGCCGGCGCGGCTGGATCAGTCCTCCAGCGCCCCCGTCATGGGGTCGGAGACGCGGCGCTGCCAGGCATGCAGCTCCGAGCGCAGGCGCGCCACCTCCGCGTCCATGCCCGGCGCGTTCGCCAGGTTCGCGGTCTCCCACGGGTCCGCCACCAGGTCGAAGAGCTGCGTCACGCGCTCGGCCTCGCCGAAGTACTCGATCAGCTTGAAGCGCTCCTCGCGGATCGCCCGCTGCTTGTGCATGTACGCGAAGAAGAGGCTGTCGTAGGTGCTCTGCGCCTGGCCGCGAATGACGGGGGCGAGGCTGCGGCCCTCGACGCTCTCCGGCGCGGGCACGTCCACGAGGTCGCACAGCGTCGGGAAGATGTCGAGCAGATAGCACAGCGCGTCCGAGCGCTCCCCCGCCGCGATCCGCGGCCCGCACATCACCAGCGGCACGCGCACCGAGTGCTCGTACATGTTCTGCTTGCCCATCAGCCCGTGCTGGCCGACGGCCAGGCCGTTGTCGCCCGCGAAGACGATGATCGTGTCCTCGGCGTGCCCGGTCTCCTCGAGCGCCTCCAGCACCCGGCCGATGTGCGCGTCGAGGTGCGTGATCATCGCCCAGTAGGCCGCGATGTGCTCCTGCACGATCTCAGGCGTGCGCGGGAAGGGCGCCAGCATCTCGTCGCGGATGACCATCTCACCGTTGTCGAACGGGTGCACCGGGCAGAAGTTCTCCGGCACCGCGACCTTGCCCGGATCGTACATCTCGGCATACTCGCGCGGGGCCATGCGCGGGTCATGCGGGGCGGTGTACGAGACATACGCGAAGAACGGCGCGTCGCCGTCGTGGCGCTGCAGGAAGTCGATGGCGGCATCCGAGAACAGCTCGCTGGAGAAGCTCTTGCCGACGTAACGCGACTCGGCCGGGTACTCGCCGGTCGGGTCGAAGTCGTGGATGGACACCTCGAGGTGGTTGGACATGCCGCCGTAGAAGATGCCGGCGCCGTCGGTGAAGCTGCGTGCGTAGCTGCGCGGGGAGTTGTGCCATTTGCCGGTGCCGAAGGTCACGTAGCCGTGGGCCTGCAGCAGCTCAGGCAGCGTGACGAAGTCCCCGCAGTCGCGCGGGGCGTGGTAGAGGGTGCGGCCGGTCATGAGCATGGCGCGCGAGGGCTGGCAGACCGCCGGCACGGTCGAGCCCTGCACGGTGGCATGCGTGAAGGCGGTGCCGCGCGCGACCAGCCGGTCCATGTTGGGCGTGACCACCTCGGGGTTGCCGAGGGCGCGAACCGCGTCGAAGCGCTGATCGTCGGTGAAGAGGAAGAGCATGTTGGGGCGGCTCATCGGCGGGCTCCTCCGGACCGGGGCTGACCACGTTGCATCGGCGGAGCCTTCACCCGCCGGCGCGCGATTCCCTTCCCGCGGCCGGCCGGTAGGAGAAGTCGCGTCGGCCCCGAATCAGGAGATACGGGCGCGGCCGCGTGCAGCCCGAACCACCTCGAACTCGACGGAGGAAGGAAGATGGAGATGGGCGAGCTTCGATCGCCGGAGGACTACCCGCTGGGAGACGGCAAGCTGCGTTGGACCTGCACGCAGTGGCTGGAGGGCAACCTGGGCGGCGACTTCGTGATCCTCGACTGCCAGCCGAACATCCACGACTACATCGCGGAGCACATCCCGGGGGCGGTGTACTTCAACCCGGCACTGATGCGCGTGCCCCTCGGGGGCGTGCCGGGCAACTACATCCCGACCGAGGCGGCACGCATGCTCTTCGAGCGCGTGGGCGTCAGCAACGACAGGGCGGTCGTGGTATACACCGGCACCGGGCCGGTCAAGGGGTGGGGCGATGGCCTGGAGCAGACCATGATCGCGTACTCCCTGCTGCGCTTCGGCGCGAACCACGTGTGGGTGCTCGACGGCGGCATCGACGCGTGGAAGGCGGAGGGCCGCGAGCTGTCGCAGCTCTATCCCGAGGTCGACGATGGGCGCTTCCAGATCGACGTGCAGGACGACTTCTTCCTGAGCTACGAGCAGTTCAAGGCGATCAAGGACGACGATGGCGTGATGGTGCTGGACGCGCGGCCCGCTGACGTCTACCAG
>Ga0272441_10013629_pt1 | contig 11663 bp, 10 predicted proteins | sample SSMProp6N_FD_193582 | JGI IMG/M metagenome (GOLD analysis project Ga0272441, IMG submission 193582) | Marine sediment archaeal communities from Little Sippewissett salt marsh, Falmouth, MA, United States - SSM-Prop-6N | ecosystem: Environmental > Aquatic > Marine > Wetlands > Sediment ... | reverse complement strand
TAACAGTTATCGCCCCGGATGATATCAGATTTTATAATTTCGTGGCATGTTAATAAATGTTTCATTTTAGTTAATTTACTCGATAGCCATCTATGCCGAAAAGATGATGATGGCCCCGACGGCGATGACAACGGACGCAATAATCCGGAATACCAGGGCGGTTTGTTGTTCGTACCAGTCAAAGATTCGTCTGATCGTTTCCGGCCCGAGCACGAAGATCAAAACACCGGAAACTAAAAAAAGAATCCCAAAAGCACCGACGATCTTAGGCGAGCGGCATTGCGTAGCGGCAAGCAAAAAAATAATCGCCAGGGCGAATCGGATCAGGCCGGCCACATAGATTCGTTTACCCTTTTTGAAAAAGCCCATCAGCGTTTTAAGGATATCGGGTTTCAGTAAATAGGCGATCCCAATCAGAACGAACACGATACCCAAACTTTTAATAACAATCACCATGTCCATGAGCACGCTCCGCTCAATCAAGGACTTCGATCGTATCAATATCAATCTCAACACTCGCCGCCTGACCGAGCATATCGACCTGCAGAACCAGGCGCGTCATACCCCGCGTCGTTGCGACAACACCTTCCAGGCCGAGCAGGGGACCCGCGATGACTTTGCATTTCTGACCCGCTTTAACATACTTATCCGGGACCAGCGGCGCTCCGGCTCCAAGGGCCTGTTGAATCTGTAATAGTTCGTTGATCAGTTTGTCCTGATCTTTGACTTTGATCAGGTTCGCCACCCGATCAGTGCGCAACACTTCAGTTCGGTCGTCCTCACCGCCGCAGAAGAACAGATATCCGCTAAACAGCGGCAACAGCGACCGGATCGTTCTCCGGCTTTTCCGCCGGACCTTCCAGGTCATCGGAAGAAAGTAGCTGATCTGTCGTCGTATCAGATCGTGGGCCAGGGCTTTTTCATTCCTGCTCTTGGTATGAACCACCCACCATTCGCCGGTAAAATCACGAAGGGATTCGACATCCGGCCACATCAACGGAGGATTATCACTTATCTTCAACAACTTTTTTCGTCCTAATTATATTCGTAAAACTTGTGTATTGTCTTGGCCGTATATTCAATCTGCTCCGGGGTGAGTTCGGGGTAAACCGGCAGCGATAATACCTCCTCACATAACCTCTCGCTGAGCGGCATATCACCCGGGCGATAGCCAAGATCACGGAAACAATCTTGTAAATGCAGGGGCTTTGGATAAAAGATTGCCGAGCCGATCCCATGATCGGCCAGGTATTGTTTTAATTGATCCCGTTCGGGCACCGTGACGGTATATTGGTGATAAATGCAGACGTTGTTCGATTCGATCCTCGGCGTTTTGACCGGCGAGCCGGTCAAGAGGCGATCGTAAAGGGCCGCGTGTTGCCTGCGTTTTTCATTCCAGCGATCGAGGCTTTTGAGCTTGACATCCAGGACGGCGCCCTGGATACCGTCGAGGCGAAAATTACCGCCGACGACATGATAAAAATATCGCGGCTTCTGCCCGTGATCGCGTAATGCCCTGATCTGCTGTGCCAATGCATCCGTATTGGTTGTGACCAAGCCGCCGTCACCAAAGGCGCCGAGGTTCTTGGTCGGGTAAAACGAGAAGCATCCGCAGTCGCCGAAAGTCCCGGCCTTCATCCCGTCCTGACTGGCGCCGATGGCTTGAGCGGCATCTTCGATCACAACGAGATTGTGTCGCCGGGCTATATCCATAATCGGTTTCATCTGGGCCATTTGCCCGAATAAATGCACCGGAATAATGGCCCGTGTTCTTTCGGTAATCCGCTGCTCGATATCGGCCGGGTTGATGTTATAGGAATCGGGATCGACATCGACAAAGACCGGCTTCGCCCCGAGCCGGACCACCGAACCCGCCGTGGCAAAAAAAGTAAAAGGAGTCGTGATCACTTCATCACCCGGTTTAATGCCCAGTGCCATCAGGCTCACGAGCAATGCGTCTGTGCCGCTCGAAACACCGATGGCATGCTTGACGCCGCAATAAGCTGCAACGTCTTCTTCAAATTGCGCCACGGCCGGACCGAGGGCGAAGGCCTGACTTTCGCAGACATCCCCGATAGCCCGGCTGACCTCGTCTTTGATTGTCTTATACTGTGCTTTCAAATCTAAAAGTGGGACTTGCATGAACACCCCGTACATTTTTACGCCTTGACCACTTTCTTAGCGGTACCGCGAACCGCCGCCGTCGCATTTCGAGCATCGACCACAAGCTTGGCGTTTTGAACGATCCACGTGTAATCATAATCGCTGTGGTCGGTCGAAATCAAAACGACATCGTAACCGGCCAGCATTTTAGCAGATAATTTCTTGCTCACCATCTTCAGATCGTGCTGACGCTGCTTATGGGTTCTGGGAATAAAGGGATCGTTGTAATCCACCTTTGCGCCGTTCTTTCGGAACAGCTCGATCAACTCGATTGACGGCGATTCCCGCAAATCGTCGATATCCTTCTTATACGCCAAACCCAGCACGAGCACTTTGGATCCTTTGAGACTTTTACGTCGCTCGTTCAGCGCTTCCATCGTTTTCGTCACAACGTATTGCGGCATACTCGTATTAATTTCTCCCGCCAGCTCAATAAACCGGGTTGGAATACCGTACTGTCGGGCCTTCCACGTCAGGTAGAACGGATCGATGGGAATACAATGTCCACCGAGGCCCGGCCCGGGATAGAAGGCCTTGAAACCAAACGGTTTGGTGCTTGCGGCTTTGATCACTTCCCAGACATCGATGCCCATTTTGTCGAAAACGATCTTTAGCTCGTTCACCATAGCGATGTTCACACAACGATACACATTTTCGAGAATCTTGGCAGCCTCAGCCGCTTCGAGGCTGGAGACGGGAATCGTCTCGACAATCGCTACGCCATAGAGGCGGCAAGCCATATCCCGGCAACGTTTTGTCAGCCCGCCGACGACTTTGGGAATCGTCTTCGTGGTGAAGTCCGGATTTCCCGGATCCTCGCGCTCGGGCGAGTAAGCCAGGTGAAAGTCCTTGCCCGCTTTGAGCCCGCTGCTTTCCAAGATCGGCGCCATAAGCTCATTCGTGGTGCCGGGATACGTCGTGCTCTCCAGGACGATCAACTGGCCAGGCCGTAAATATTTGGCAATCGTCTCGGAGCTGCTGACGATAAACCGAACGTCCGGTTCGCGATTTTCAGTCAAGGGCGTCGGCACACAGACCAAAATGGCATCAGGTTTGTTAAGCTGGGACATCTTACAGGTGGCGCGAAAAAGACCCTTCTTGACGATCTGTTTGACCTGTGAATGAGGAACATGCTTTATAATACTTCGGCCGGAGTTTAATATTTGAACCTTCTTTTCATCGACGTCGAAGCCGATGACTTTCAGACCCGCCGATGCAAACTCCCGGGCCAAAGGCAGGCCCACGTAACCCAGCCCCAAAACACCGACAACTAGATCCTTATTCTCAATTCTCCTCTTCCATTCGTCCATAATCACTACCCTTAGCGATTCTCTAAACACTCATTATTTTTTTGTGATGATTTTCATTATCCCTAATTTAGAAGAACAGTTAGTTTAAAGCAACGCCGTCAAAATGTCAAAAGAATTGAAGGCTGAGAATTAAATATTGACTATTTTCCGTCTTCAATGACAATAAATGCCTTTGGATGTAAACTAAGGAATAACAAACAATTTAAGAACAAATGTCGAAAAATAGAAATAACCTGGCCGTTCTTTTCACCTGTATCGGGCGGCGCGTTTCGCTGCTCGAGAGCTTCCGGCGGGCGGCGCGGCTACTGAAAATCAACGCCACGTTTCTGGGGACGGATACCACCGAACTCAGTTCCGCCCTGCAATTGTGCGATCAACGCCATTTGGTCAAGCCTACGACGCATCCCGGCTATATCAAACAATTGCTGTCAATCGTCAAAACCAACAGCGTAAATCTGCTAATCCCAACGGTTGATCTGGATTTGAAATCCCTGGCGCAAAATAAACCGAAATTCGCCGCTCTGGGCTGTCGCGTCTTAGTCTCAGAGCCCAATGTGATTGATATCTGCCAGGATAAACGAAAAACCTATAAGTTCTTACTAACAAATGACTTCGACACCCCAAAAACCGTCAGTATCCAAACGGCTCTAAAAAACAGAAAGGCAATTCGCTTTCCTTTATTTCTGAAGCCCTGGGACGGCTATGCCGGCAGGGGGAATGCCGTCGCCCGCAATCGTGATGACTTGTCCTTCTACGCCCAAAGAATACCGAACGCCATCTGCCAGGAATTCGTCAAAGGCGCCGAGCATACGTGCGATGTCTATGTAAACTTCGGCGGGAAAGTTCGCTGCGTTGTTCCGAGACGACGCATCGAGGTTCGTGCCGGCGAGGTCAGCAAGGGGCAGGTCGTCAAAAGTACTCTCATCATGACTGAAGCCGCCCGACTGGTCGAGAAACTCGGAGCCGGGCCGGGCGTCATTACATTGCAACTGTTTTTGACCGCTGACGATAAGATCAAGTTCATCGAGATCAATCCGCGATTCGGAGGTGGCGCGCCGTTATCCATCAAGGCCGGAGCGAATTTTCCAAAATGGATATTGCAGGAGCTATCCGGCCAAAAACCTCGCATCCGCCCGGATGGCTTCAAGAATAATCTCATCATGCTCCGCTACGACAGCGAAGTCTGGCTGGACGGGTCGTGACCGGAAGGATAATGTTCAATTACAATGTTATTGTTAGGTATTTTGTCTCGTTGATGAAACGGATAGCGCCTTCATACGCAGCGGGGATGAGCAGGCAATCGCCGGCAAGAAAATCGACGGGGTCTGCACCAGGTTTTAGGATGGTCCCGCAGCCGGACAAGATCAACAGCGTTTTCACCTCGCCGGGCGAAAGGAGCACCTCACAATTGCGGCTCTGGTGGCCCTTGTCGATGGTGAAGTACTCACATTCCACCAGCCGGCCGATCCCCGTTACGGGAAGATCGCCTGCGGACTGATCGAAATGAATGCTCTCCAGGGCCTGCTCGATGTGCAGCTCACGCGGCTTTCCGGTGTCATCGACACGGTTCCAATCGAAGACGCGATACGTTGTATCCGAGGGCGTTTGAATCTCGGCGATCAACAAGCCCGGGCCGATCGCATGGGCCGTCCCGGCGGGCAAAAAATGACATTCACCTTCTCGAACCACCACCTTCGAGAGCATATCCGCTACGGTGCCTTCCTTAATGGCCTCGGCAAATTGATCTCTCGTCACACCCTTTTTCAATCCCTTATAGATCACCGCCCCCGGCTCGGCGGAGATGATATACCAGCCCTCGGTCTTCGGCGTCCCCTCGCCCAGCCGTCGGCACGTCTGCGGATCGGGATGCACCTGCACGCTCAGTACATCCTGACAATCCAGCAGTTTAATCAGCAATGGAAACACCCCGGAAAAATCTTCATCGCCCATGATCTCTTTCGGAAATTCCTCAATCACCGAGGCTAAGGTCCGCCCGGCCAGCTCGCCGTTGGCGATCACCGATTTATCCTCCGGCAAATCGGCCAGTTCCCAACTCTCCCCAATCTTCTCCCCCTCCGGCAACTCCTTGCCAAAAACCTCTTGCAGCTTCCTCCCCCCCCAAATCCGCTGCTTATAAATCGGCCTGAATTTCAGTGGATATACTTTCATGAAGATTATCTTATCCCCAACTCATCACCCCGTCCAATCTAAATCGGCAAATTCCAAAAGGATGATTTCTACGTGTCAGTTTTCGCGTTCAAGCTCATCATGTGATTTCCCCCCAGTATTTCTTATAAGCACCTCGATCTCGGTATGACCATGATTTCGAGCTAAATCCAGCGGTGTCTGATAAGAAGATTTCGTATTTACATTAGCTCCGTGTTTAAGCAAAATCTTTACAACTCCGACGTGGCCTTTATAAGCTGCAAAATGCAATGCGGTGTAGTTCTTGAATGACATGCCTTCATAAACGTGATGTATGTCGGCCCCATGTTCGATCAGCATTTTGACGATTTCATCATGTCCACCGCGAGCCGCTAAATGTAATGGTGTTTGATTATGTATGCTACTTTTGATATTTACATCAGCACTGTTTTGAATAAGAATTGCAACGATATCCTCATGCCCTTCACCTGCAGCTATATGCAAGGGTGCCTTAGCCACAATAGCTCCTGTTCTTCGTTCTTCTTTGGGTATTTCCACATTGGCCTCATCACCCATTCTTGCACCATTTGCTAAAAGCAGCTCTACAACCTTTGCGTGGCCGTAAGCGGCTGCAAAATGAAGCGGTCGAGCATCCCCTCTATCCTTCACATTAACGTCCACACCGTTCGCGATGAGCGATTCCACTTTCTTCACATCATTCGCAATGGCGGCCTTATGCAGCCACGTCGTACCGGTTTTCATAAGGCTTTCTATGGTCGCATCGGCCTTGGCGCCATTGTCAATCAAATACTCAGCAATCTCCTTATTACGACGTCGAGCCGCTTCAAATAAAGGGGTTCCTCCGTCCTTGTCCTTTATACTTATATTAGCCTTGTTCGATATGAGCAGTTTAACGACGTCCTCGTGTCCTTTGTACGCTGCAAGGTGGAGGGGTGTCGATCCGTACATATCCGTTGCATTGATGTCAGCACCATGATCGATAAGGAGCTCAGCAGCTTCCAAATATCCCTTATATGCGACTATATGCAGGGGTGTGCTGCCTGTCCAATATGAGCCCCACGTGCCTTTTTCACCTGTTTTGACCTTTGCGTTTATATCAGCGGCTCCGGAAATGAGAAGTTCAATTACTCTTTTATTACCATCAATAGAAGCTTCATGAAGTGGGGTCAAGCCATCTAAGGTCGCTGCGTTTACATCAGCCCCTTTTGCAATAAGCATCTTCACAACACCTTCGCTATCATAAGAAGCGGCACGGTGTAAAGGTGTGGTGCCGTTCGTGGACTTGTCATTGACATCAACACCCGCCTTGATAAGCAATATGGCAATCTCGGTGCAATGACTCGACAGCGCCACAAGTAAAGGTGTTCGGCCATCCTTATCCTTTATGGTAATATCGGAACCGCCAGTTATGAGAAGCTCGACTTCGTCTTTACTCCTGTAGAAAGCTGCAAGATGTAAAGGAATTTTTCCGTGTTCGTTCACAGCATGGACATCGGCACCATGGTCCAGCAGCAGCTTTACCAGATCCGGTCCGCCATGCATTGCAGCATTATGTAAGGGTGTTTCACCATTTTTGTCCTTAACGTTGACTTTAGCACCTTTATTTATCAGGATTTCCGCAATGCTCTTGTCGACAGACGTGATCCCACCATAGTATCGCCCACTGATACATGCGTCATGAAGCGGCGTCCAATCATCATTGTTTTTGGCGTTTAAATCGGCGTCGTGGTCGATAAGGATAATTACTATATCCTCGTGATGCCCCCAGGCGATGGCCTCGTGCAAGGGAGTATTGCCAGAATCGTCTTTTGAGTTCACATTGGCTCCATGAGCAATCAATAATTTCACGGCATCAATATCACCCTTACCCGCTGCTATATGCAATAGAGCGCCGCCAGTCATAACCGTTTTCGCAGAGGGATCGGCGTTGTGAGCCAATAGAATCCTGGCGACTTCCAGGTGGCCTCCGGCAATCGCCCAGCAGATCGCAAATTCAGGATCATCCCCCATGCCCCAGAAGGGATGGGAGTATTTCGGCGGATAACCTTTAACATTTACATTAGCCCCTTTAACCACAAGCCGTTCAACTATATCGTGATGCCCATTACATGCGGTATAAAAGAGGGGCGTCCCTCCAGAGAGATCGTTCACATCAATCATAGCCCCCTGGGTAATGAGCAAATCTACTATTTCCACATGGCCATGCTCTGCTGCATTATGCAAGGGTGTACGGCCATCATTGTCCACGACATTAACTTCAGCCCCATTAGCCACAAGGAGCTCCATTACATTCTTATGTCCACCGGATGCCGCCTTATTTAGTGGTGTGGCTCCGTTGATGTCCTTGCTATTCACCTCAACACCATGAGCGAGAAGAAGTTCCACCACGTTCTTATGTCCCCTAGAAGCCGCCTCATGTAGCGGTGTAATCTCGGTGTGGTCCTTGGCGTTCACTTCTGCGCCTTGAACCAGTAGGAACTCAGCTACATTTCCGTGGCCAAATTTAGCGGCGTAGTGCAAAGGCGTCCAGGTGTTTTCATCCTTCGCATTAACATCTGCTCCGCCCGCGAGAAGGGACTGGACTTGTGTTAAATTGCCCGACCTGGCGGCCCAGTGGAGGGTTTTTGTTCTTGCCGGCGGTTCTTTCTTGCATCCACCAACAAGAAAGATAATCGCCAAAATCGCATAGAAAAGCTTGTTTCGTTTCATTTTATAGTACCCTCCAAGTAATAAGGCCGCATCGGGCGCGGAGGTTACGAATTTTTTGATATTTTTTTACCCGCAGTATGGTCTGAGTATATAGCGAAAATCTCGATTTGGCAAGAATCTCGGTATTCTCGACGGGAAGAAAGATGATTTAGCGGAGGTAATTGGTGATGCCGTCGGCGATGGCTTGGGCCATGCGGTTTTGGAAATAGGGATCTCGAAGAAGGGCGGCTTCGCGACGGTTCGTGAGGTATCCCATTTCGACCAGAACGGCCGGGCCGTTCGTGTCCACTAAGACGTGGTAATTCGCCTTTCGCATTCCGTGGCTGCTTAAGCCCGTGTCGGACATGGAATCTTCCAACGCATCGGCGGCTCGTTGTGAGGACCATGAGGCCCCATTGGCGACGTAGAGTGTGAAACCACGCCTCGAACTTTTCGGTGATGAGTCTGCATGGATGCTTACAAATAGGTCCGCATCGAGTCGATTGGCGATAGCCGCTCGGTCTTCCAATTCGATATAATAATCCCCCGTTCGCGTCATTTCTACTTTTATGCCCCTTTGACGCAGCAAGTTGGCGACCTTTCCGGCCACCGCGAGGTTGACGGTTTTCTCGTAAAAACCAAGGGAACTCGTTGCACCGGGATCCTTGCCGCCGTGGCCGGCGTCGATGACCACGCAGCCGGATACGCTTGAATAGCCCGGGCCGGGCGTTGGACTCGGACTCGGTTCGGGAATCCTCATCATAGAGCGTATCTTCGAGACGAGCGACGTTGGTATGAAGGCTTCTCCGGCTTCGATTCGGCTGACTTTGCCGACCTGTTTCGCATTCACGTACACCGAGCCGCCTTTATGGGTAAAGATCATCACGGTATTGCCCAAACGCCGAAGGATGATGTGCGTGGAGGTCGTTTCAGCCACTCGCAGATCGAGAAGCCGGGCAAGCTCGGAGACGCTAACGGTCTGCGAATCCGTAGCCGGACTGCTAATCACGGGAACGGCAGAAGGCTGACACCCCACCATCGCTATAGCTGTCAAAGCCAGGAGTAAGATTAATCTAAAACCAATACGCATTTTGACATTTTTATCGGCATTCGAGGCAGTTTTACATTAGCCTTCGTTTCCGAAGTGTCTCATCTTTCGCCGCGATTTGTCCATTTTGCTCTTTTCACTGGGGATGGACGTGCCAATTCAAGGCCATCAGGGCGAAATCCATCATATTCACGGTGCCATCCCGGTTGGCATCGGCCCGTTCGCAATGGTCGTTGTGCGGTCCGGCGTCCATGGAGAGCCAATAATGACTCAATTCCAACAAATCGGCCAGATTTACGGTGCCGTCAACCGCAAGGTCGCCGGCGAGCGGCTCGGTGTTGAAAACGATTGTAAAAGGCTCTGACGGTTCGTATGAGTTTCCATCGTCCAGTCCATCAAAGAGGCAAAACGTGATCCAATGCAGATTTTCGCCATCGACCGCCTGATAAGACATATGCACATGGCTATCCCCGCGAAGCTTATGGATATAGCTATGGCTAAAGCTCAGACCTACGGCGTCGATGATGAATTGCGGGTAATCCTTATGCACGGCTCGCAGGCCCGCCGACATAGCGATACATTCTACGACAATGTTATAGTCCACCTCGGGCTCGCCCGTCAACGTGCGGTTAGGGTCGTATGTATGAGTGGCGTTCGGATTCGTGTTTTGAAAGGCATCGAAGCCGGGCTCGCCGATGCGATATGAATAGCTTGGAAAAATACTCTTGTGTAAGGGATAGAACCAGTTAGCGTACTCGGACCCTCCACTATCCCGGTATTTCTGCCGGCAATCGACAAACATTTTTTTGTCGTCGTCGGTGCCTTCGATGCCGTCCCGATTGCAGCCGAACACGAAATGATCGAGCGGACAGTCCGCCAGCACTCCGGCGGTTGCCATCAGGATAACAATCGAAGCGATTGCTATGTTCTTTCTTGATATCATTTTCTACTCTTTCAATTCTCAAGGTATGTCCGGCCATTTCGGCGCCGCTTCGGGATACCAGTTACAAACGCCCGGCCATTGATACGTCTGCTCGAAAGCCAATCCTTCGGCGTGGCCGTCGGCAAAAAGATAGTTGGAGCTTTTGTTATGCCGGTCCCACGCAATGAACTGTTTGGCGTACGCAATCGATCCCTCCCAGGTCTCCGGATGGATATGATCGGCCAAGTTAAAGCTCTCTGTATCGGGGGCCTCGCTGATCCAAATGCAGTCCATTGGACGCCGGACATTATTCACGTCATTATATCGGTTGACGCGCGCCCCATAGCGATAATGAATCGGATCCAGGAGGGCGTTAACGGCAAAGCTGGAGTATCGCACACCTTCCTGGTCCGCGAGGGGCTTTTCCCAATCCACGAAGTCCTTTCCCTTGTCACTTGGACACTGGAAAAGCAGCTTTTCGCGTGTATAGCCCGCAAGGATCCGGAGCCAATGATCGTTCGGATCTTTGCAATGACACGAGCTCGGAGGCAATCGGTAGTCGGAGTCGAGCCAATAGGCCGAAACAGCCACGCCCATTTGGCGCATGTTACTCAGACATGCGATCTTCCGGGCCTGCTCGCGAGCCCGGCCCAGCGAGGGCAGCAGAATCCCTAACAGCAGGGCGATAATTGAGATCACGACCAACAGCTCAATAAGCGTGAAACCCGATGATCGCTTTTGTAACGAAGCACGACATTCGGGGTATCGGGAAAGACCTCCGATATGTTGTGATGTCGATTTTATTGGAAACAAATCCGTTTTCATAATCGGCCTTTATTCAACGTTTACTTGTCATGATCGTGGTCATGGTCGTGAGGTTCATGGCCCTCGGCGCTATAGATGCCGGACCGGCCCCAATGCTCGATGAGGATTTCAAGGTCGTGAAAATCCACGACACCGTCGCCGTTGAGGTCGCCGGGTATCGGTTGGTACACCGTTTTGGCGAAACGTAAAACAAAATCAGCCGAGCGCTGATACATCCCGCCGGCATCATGGGCCGAGATGACAACAGAGACCTCCTCGTCCTCTTCGTCGAGCCAGAAATAGAAACCCATATGCTCGTGCAGGCCCCAGGCGTTCTTATCCGGCAGCCATCGCTTTTCTAAAAAAAAGATATCGCCGTTTTTTTCCAATGCCGGAGTGTCATCGTGCAAAAGGGTAAAGAAATCATCCTCGTCGTGGTTGCCGCTCACCCGCTCACGCTGTATGTAAATATCCCAGACCGGCACGGTATTGGCATCGACGCTCTTGAGATTCCAGACGCCTTGCGGGCCGTGCGCCGAATGCCAGCCGTCCAGGTGCTGGA
>Ga0272441_10013628_pt1 | contig 11663 bp, 12 predicted proteins | sample SSMProp6N_FD_193582 | JGI IMG/M metagenome (GOLD analysis project Ga0272441, IMG submission 193582) | Marine sediment archaeal communities from Little Sippewissett salt marsh, Falmouth, MA, United States - SSM-Prop-6N | ecosystem: Environmental > Aquatic > Marine > Wetlands > Sediment ... | reverse complement strand
CAGCGCGAACATCGCCTGCAGTCCGCCACCCAGGTGGCGGGCCGCAGGGTTGAACACCTCGCCCAGCGTCAGTCCCATCTGCTGACTGACGTGCCACGCACCCAACTGCACGCCCGCCAGCAGCGCCCCCGCCGCCAGGCCGATCACACCGCCGATCAGCACTTCGCCCGCCGCCGCCGCCAGCAGCGCCGCTAGGCTGTCCGGCAGTGGCGCGGGCTCGCCCGCTCGCGCCACCACCGCCAGCGAGATGACCGCCACCAGCGCGAAACGCAGCTTCACCGGCACGGCCGCCGTCGCAGCCGCCGGCGCCAGCAAAGCTGCCCCGCCCAGGCGAAGCATCACCATCGCCAGCGTCGCAAGCCAGGTTGTCAGCGTCGCATCGTTCATCGTTTCACTCACGGAAGGCTGCCGAACATTTCGCGGCCGAACTCCACGATCCGCGCGATCATCCACGGCATCAAGACGACCAGCGCCAGCAGCATCGCCGCGATCCGCGGGACCAGGCTCAGCGTCTGATCGTGCAACTGCGTGGCGGCCTGGAGGATGCTCACCACCAGCGCCACGATCAGACCCACGCCCAGTACCGGCGCGCCCACCAGCAGCACCAGGGCCATCGCCTGTCGCGCCAGATCGGTTGTCGAGACTGCGTCCATCCTTCACCTATTCCAGGACAACAGCACTCGACCTGCCTTCCGGCAGGCAGGCACAGAGAGACAAAGAACGACATAGACTTCCTCTTCTCTCATCTGTTCTCGCTTTCCTCTGTCTCGCATGTCTTCTTGTCTTCTCTGTGAGTCTCTACTGAAAGCTCTGCATGAGCGAACCGACCACGAGGTGCCATCCGTCGGCCAGTACGAACAGCAGCAGCTTGAACGGCAGCGAAATCAGCACCGGCGGCAGCATGAGCATGCCCATCGACACCAGCACGCTTGCCACCAGCATGTCGATTACCAGGAACGGAAGGAAGATCCGGAAACCCATCGCGAACGCCACCTTCAACTCGCTGACGACGAACGCCGGGATCATCGACAGCGTGGGCACGTCCGCCCAGCGCAGCCCGTCGGCGGCCGCTACCTCGTCCGGAAGGAACGGGTACACCTCGGCCGTGTTGTCCGCCGCCTCGATCTGGCGGATGCAGAACGCCCGCACGGGCGTCTCGCCGGCCGCCAGCGCCGCCTCGCCCGAAAGCTCGCCGGCGAAGTACGGCCCGATCGCATCGGCGTGGACCTGCTGGTAGACCGGGGCCATCACGACCAGCGTCATCAGCACCGCCAGGGCGAACAGCACCTGATTGGGCGGAAGCTGCTGGGTGGCCAGCGCCTGGCGCAGCAGCCCCAGCACCACCACGATCCGCGTGAAGCTCGTCACCATCACGATGATCGCGGGTGCTAGCGACAGCACCGTCACGATCGCCAGCCACTTCAGCGCCACCGCGGCGCCTGAGGGGCTCTGCACATCGGGCAGCACGCCGCCCAGACCGGCCGGCACAGACTGCTGCGCCGCGGCCGGGCCGCAGGCGACCAGCAACACGCCCAGCAACATGGCGACGCGAAGCGTCATGCAACCTCCTCCTCGCCAAGGCGGCTTCGCATCCGCCCCGCCAACTCGCGAAGCGTACCCTGCGCCCGGGGCGTGTCGCCCGCGCCGTGATCTTCGAGCGGACCGGGCGTCTCGCTGGTCTGTGTCGCGGGCGTCTCGCCGCGGGTCAATCCTGCCATCATGCCGAGGTGTTTCTTGACGCTCTCGCCAAACGAGGCGCCCTGGGCGGCCTGGATAAGTTCGTTCACTTCCTGGGCGTCGCACACCTCGCCCAGCGCCGCAAAGCCATTCGGGCCGGCACCCACCAGCACCACGCGCCGCCCCAGGCGCACCAGCAGCAATTGCTGCTTCGGACCCACCGGGGTGCGGGCAATGACCTCCATCGCCCCGCCGCGGGCGGCGCGGCCCATCGCCCCGCGCCGCCGCCCCAGCAGCCGCACCGCGATGATCAGTCCCGCCACGCCCGCTAGTGCCGCCAGCGTCTGGAGGTATCCGCCGCCCGAACCCTTGGCCCGGAATGCGTCGCCCAGCGGTGTGTTCTCTAACTCGCCCGTTCGCAAACTGGCAACGGGAGCGTTTTCCGCTGCGATCTCGACCGCGGCGCCGTCCGCCGGCGCCGTCATGCGCACGGCCACGATGGGCCTGGACTCCGCCTGCTGCTGTCCGCCCGCCGGTCCCGCCGAGGCCAGCAGCGTCGCCGTAGCCCAACCCAGCACGAAGATTTGCCTGCACCGCGTCATTTCGCCGCGGTCTCCTCTCGCCGGCCGATCGTCGCCAGCAGTTGCTCGCGCCGCTGCTGCATCCGGCGGCGCGCCTCGACGAGGCGTCCTTGCTGCTCGGCGATAGTCTGGCTGATCCCGTCAATGCACTGGCGGTAGAGACGGACGTTCATTGCGTCGGCCCCGCCGGACAGCAGTTGCTCCAGCGAGCGGGTGTGCGCGTCCAGCGCCCGTCGCAGTCCCACCAGGCGCCGACCGATCTCTTCCACGTCGCCCGCCGCACGCGAGAAGTGACGCCGCACCGCGCCTTCGCGACGCAGCCGCAGTCGCTCGATAATCTCCATCCGGAATCTGTGTGTACCTCGCATCCTCGTTCGCCTTTCAGGCCAGCAGTTCCTTGCCCACGTGGTGGGCGTGTCCGACATACCGTCCGTAGCGCGCCTGGCGGACCGCCTCGACGATCCGCTGCTGGGCCGCTTCCACATCGCTGAGGCGCACCGGGCCAATGCGGTCCATCTCGCGACGGACGCCGCGCGCCGCGCCCGTGGCGAGATTGCCCAGCACCTTCTTGCGAAGTTCCTTGCCCGCCGTCCGCAGGGCAATGGCAATCTCGTCGGCCGCGATGTCTTCCATCGCCGTCCGCAACGTCGACGACGGCAAGCGCACGATGTCCTCGAAGGCGAACATCCGCGTCCGCAGCGATTCGGCCAGTTGCGGCTCGATCCCGCCGAGGGCGTCCAGTACGCGGCACTCGGTGTGATAGCCGGCGTGATGTAGGATCTCGGCGATGCGCCCGAGGCACCCGTCCTCGCGGGCGTCGCCGGCCAGTCGCACCACCCGCGACGCCAGGGCACTCGCCGATTCCTCGACCGCCGCCTGGTCCAGTTCGCCCAGTGCAGCCAGTTGCCTGACCACCTGGGCCTGCGTCGCAGCCGGCAGCGACGCCAGCACCGCGGCCGCCCGGGCAGGCGTCACGCGGCTGATGATCAGCGCCACCGCCTGGGGCTGCTCGTCTCGTGCTACGGCGAGCAACTGGTCCTCCTCCAACTCGCGGAGGAAGGCCAACGGGTCCGCGGGCGACTCATCGGCAGGCTCGTCGGCGTCGGCCGGAGCGTCGGTCTCGCCCGCCACCGCGGTGGCACGCGCCCGGCGGCGCATCCGCGCCACCACCAGCAACCCGGCGGCCACCACGACAAAGCCGCCGACCACCGCGTAGCGCACCGAACGGATCGCGGGCGCCGACGACGCGGCACGGGGGGCGTTTTCCGACTCGGCTGGCGCGTCGCGGTACCAGTCCACCTGCACATCGCCCGCGTCGCGCGCGCCGATCAGCGGCGCGACGACCTGACGCAGGCGCGCCAGGTGCCCCTGGGCGGCGGCGGAGAATTCCGCGTCGCTCATTCGGCCGGCGTCGCAGGCCAAGCGGAGATAGCTTTCCGGGACGCTGACGACCGCCCGGATGCGATGGACGAGTGGGGAATCTCCCGGCTGGACGTGCACAGCGATGATCGCCCCGGCTACGTAGTCCAGGGCGAAGGCGATCTTGCGGGCGTAGTGGCTTTCGGCTTGGCGGACGGCGGCCAGGGCGTCGTCGCCACCTGCACCGGCCCAGTAGCTTCGCCCGGCGCTGTCGACGATGCGAACGTCGCCTCGCTCCATCCCGGCGATGCTCCCGGCGACGAGGTCGGCCACCGCGTCGATCAGGTCCGGGGTGACGGTCGCGCCGTCCGCCAGACAGAGCTCCACCGCCGCCGTGGGGGAAACCGCCGGGCGACCGAGGCGGCGCGGCGAACCGGTGTCCAGGATGACGGCCGCCGATCGCACCGCGGGGAACTTGCAGATGAGTTGCGAGAGGGTGGCCATCTTGGCCGCCTGCCAGCGCTGGGCTTTCTGGGACTCGGTGCTCCACAGGTCGGCCGCAGCGGCGACGGCCTGGAAGCTCTCGGCCTCGGCGGGCGGCGCGGTGTGCCGCTCGGCGAGCACGGCCCGCGCGCGGGCGAGCAGCTCGCTCTTGACCAGCAGGTCGCCCTCGCCACGGACGCATGCGATACCCGCCTCGGCCAGGGCCCGCTGGGCGGCGGCCAGGTCCGCGGCCGGGACTGCGCGGCCGAACACGCCGGCGCTGGGCGCATCGCCAGCCGAACCCGCCAGCCAGAATCCGCCGACGAGCATCATCGCCACCAGCGCGACGGCAGCGACGCGGGCGAGACGGCCCATCGAGCCGACCCGTCCACCCAGCCGTCGCAACCCGCTATTCACCCAGCCCATCAGCAGGTCCTCCTTGACCTTTGATGAGACGCTAAAAAGCGTGTGACCTACCTGCCGCCAAGCAGGCACGGAAAGACAGCGAAACGGAAGCCACGAACAGGTTTTGCTGTCTGTGCCGGTCTCCGTTGCTGCTCTGTTCCTTCATGTCGCATGTCGCTGTTTCTTTTCTACGGCTCGCCCGGCCGCTCGGGCGCGGAGCCCTGCTCTCGGTCCAAACCGGCGAAGTACTCGCGGATGGACTCCATGGAATGGTTCTGGACCTTCATCTCGGCGATGAGGTCGAGATGGTCGAAGGCTGACTCGTCGTAGAGGCGGTGGCCGCCCTCGGTCCATCGAGACTCCTGCAGCAGACCCATCGTGGTGTAGTTGTGGATGGTTTGGCGGCTGACGCCGGAATAGTCCACCAGCTCGCCGATGCGGTAGAGCTTGGGCGGGCGGCGGCGACGGCTGCGACCCGGCGGGGCAAAGCGGTCGACGGCGTGGAAATCCTCGCCCGTCTGCTCACTCTGCCCGGACGCGGCGCCAGATGTCTGCGGCAACTTCGGCATTGGGCACGCCCTCAAGAAGCGATGTGCACGCGACGACGTGAAACGGTCCGACCAACGGCTGATAACGTTCTTGACGTTTTATAAAACGTATAAGCCTCTCAGGTCAAGAAGCGAAAACGCCGCTTTTCAAAAAAAAACTTCTCTTGTCATGCACAAAGACCGCCGCGGGTGACATCCTGCCGAGGCCGGCAGCAAACATCGCCGCCCGCTACCAGGCTCTGAGGCAGCACTCCCTCACCCGTTTGCTGGCACTTTCGCGAAAAACGGCGACAATGCGCCAACACGTTGCGCCCCCGCCCCGTCTATGTAGGTAGCCAGGGGCGCGGGCTCCGGGCCACGCAGGTAAAAATGGAAGCACAATCAGCCGAGCGCCTCCTGGCCGTACGCGTCGCCGACGGCGACCGCCACGCCTGCGCCGAACTGGTCCACCGCTACCACGCACAGGTGTATCGCATGATGGCGACACTCTGCCGCGACGAACACCAAGCCGAGGACCTCACGCAGGAAACCTTCGCCGCCTGCTGGGCGGGCGCCCGCGGATTCGACGGCCGCTCGTCGCTGGGCGCTTGGCTGCGACGCATCGCCTATCACAAGTTCATAGATTCGCTACGACGCCGCCGACTCGCCCCGCCGCCGGCCACGGTGGATGCGCCCGAGCCGGTGGACCCGGCCAGGCCGGTGGACGCCCTGCTGGCCGACGAGGCCGCGAGGAACCTCCGCGCCGCCGTGGACGCCCTGCCGGCGGGGGGGCGCGAAGTGATCGTACTGCACTATCTGGAAGGGCTTAGCTTCCGCGAAGTGGCCTACGTGCTGGACGAGCCCGCAGGCACGGTCAAGTGGCGCGTCAGCGCCGCCTTGGGAGAACTGCGGCGACTCATGAAGGATGCAATGGAAACATGATGGACGATCACGATTTCGATTCGTCGAATGACACCGGCGAGCTCGCCGAGTTCGAAGAGCGTTTGCGACGCCTGCCCCGCCCCCCCGTCCCGCCGGGGCTGGAGGACCGGCTGCTGGCGCAGATTCCGGCTGCCCCGCCCCGACGCCGCCTGCGGCGCGTCGGGCCGTCGATCGCCGCGGCTTGCCTGGCTGCCGCAGCCGCAGTTGCACTGATGATCGTCCTGCGTCCCGCCCCGCCGGCTATCCGGTCGCTCGCCACGGATTTGCCCGCGGCGAAGCAGTGTGCAGCACCGCAAGCATCGGCCCCGATCGAAGAACCCGCCGCCCCGCTGCCCTCGACCGAGGACGTCATGCTCGCCATCGAGCGCGAAGGCCGCGCCGCGCGCATGCTCGCCCTGGCCGACATTCTCGACGCCCATCCGTCCGGCCGCGAGCAGGCCAAGCTGAACCGCCGCTATGTCCTGTCCGCCTACGGCGACACCCGCGCCGCGAAGGCCCTCCAGGACCAGCCCCGACCCAACACCCCGACGACGAACAAGGAGAACTCCAATGGTTAGAGCCTTCACCCTTTCCCTCGCCGCCGCAGTCGCCCTGCTGACCTTTGCGCTGACGGCCCCCTGCCCGGCCGAGACGCCCGCGACCGCCAACCCGCTGGTGGTTGCGCAGGAGTACCCGGTTCCGCTGCCAAAGGCCACCCTCGCGCCGGGGAACAATGCCATACCGTATCGCGTTCCCGAGCCGCTTCGCCGGGCGGGCGGCCACCTCTTCGTCACCGTCGATCGCGGATGGATCGGCCCGGCCGGCAACTACCCAGCCAGCCGATTTTCTCACGAGCCCGTCCGTTTCTGGAGCGAGCCCCTCTGGTTCGAGACGCTGGCCGAGCGCACCCTCTCTGCCGCGGGCAAGGGTCCGGCCGACGGGTTCGTGATGGTCCATTACGGCCGGGCGGGCGAGGATATCCGCTCGACCCACAAGACCCTCTGGATCGCGGCCGCCGACGAGAACGAAGCCCGCGCGAGAATCGAGTACGTGATCGAGCGGATCAACGAGTGGTTCGCCGAACACGGGCAGGACTACATCCGCGAACTGCTGGAGCAAAGCCGCAACGAACTCGCCCAAGCGCGGCGCGAACTGGAAGGACTCCAGGCCGAACCCCGCGGCCGGCTAGGCCGTGGCGAGCCGCTCAGCCAGGCCGTCAAGGACGAGTTCCAGACGCAGTTGCTCATGCTGCAGTTGGACATCGCCGGCACCGAAGGCCGGGCCGAGGCGGCGAGGCTGGCCCGGCGGAACGTCGAGTACGACATTCACGCGGCCCGGGAGCGGGCCCTGCAGCCGAGTGCCAACGACGAGCGCCACCCCTACCCGCATCCCGGGCTGGACGTGTTGACCGCGCGCCGCGACGAGTTGGACCAGTTGCTGCTGGACACTGGCATCGACATTCACACTATGCAGGTCAAGTCCGAGCACATCCGGGAGATGCTGCGTGCCGACGAGGAGCTCGCCCGCCTCAAGCCCCTTCTCGAACAGGCCTCCGAGGAGGTCCTCTACCGCGAAGCGGTCGTGCAGTCTTACGAGATGATGCTCGGGCGAACCCGCCTGGACTGGGAGGACGGCGTCACCGGACGGATCTGCGCGCCATCCCCCGCGCCGGCGCCCCAGCCGTAGCAGCGAAGCCCCGCCGTCCGCCCCGGCCGCCGGGGGGGATAGTCCCTGGGCAGCACGAACGCCGGCCGCTCGTCGCTGGAGTCGTAAAGACATCGACGGTCCCCTGCCGCGGCGGCTGTTGACAAGCTTTTGCGGGCGGGATACGATTGGGTGTGTTGTTTCCAGCGACTTACGGGGCGGATTCAGGAGCACATGCCATGGCGGATGAGCTAGCCGGCAAGACGATACTTCTGGTCGACGACGACCGGGACATACTCTCAGCGATGCAGACGGCCCTGGAGGACCTCGGCCCGACGATCATCGCAGCCAGCGACGGGAACGAGGCGATCTCGCAGGCCGAGAGCCGCCAGCCCGACCTGGTCGTGCTGGACATGATGCTCCCGAAGCGCAGCGGCTTTCTCGTGATGGAGAAGCTCAAGCGAGGCAAGAAGAAGTCCGACCCGCCGCGGGTCATCATGATCACCGGCAACCAGGGCGTGCGGCACAAGACCTACGCCGAGAGTCTGGGCGTGGACATTTACCTCAACAAACCCTTCCGCATGGAGAGGCTGATCGAGTCCATCCGCAAGCTCATCGGTCCGGACGCGGGCTAGAAGCTGTTTGTGGACCCGGCGAGGCCGCGACCTGGCCAGCATTATTTTTGAAACAGCTTCTGAAAGAAACGCCCGCCGAGCCGATAAAAAGATGTTGCCCGCCCGCCACGGCGGGACTAGAGTATTCAATTCGTTGTGGTAAGAAGCCGGTGCAGACCGGCGGTCACATTGTCGCCCCGCCGATGGCGGCCAACACACTGCCGGGCGGGCAAGGTAGGAAGAAGTATGAGCATTGCAGCGGACTCGAAGAAGCAGATCATCCAGGACAACCAGTTGCACGAAGGCGACACGGGCTCGGCCGAGGTGCAGATCGCGCTGTTGACGGCGCGGATCAGCGACCTGACCGAGCACCTCAAGACGCACAAGAAAGATCACGCCTCCCGCCGGGGACTCCTCAAGATGGTCGGCAAGCGCAGCAGCTTGCTGAAGTACCTGTCGAACGTGGCCCCTGAGCGCTACCGCCAAATCATCGGAAAGCTCGGCCTGCGCAAGTAGTTTTCCGCGCGGCTGGGCGGTTGAATAAGTCGGGGTGGAGAAGCTCCTGGTGTTGCGTCACAACTCAACCGGCGGGTGCTTTTCCCAGGCGCCCGGGTTTTGCGTGCATGCATCCACGGCGTGTACCGAGAGGATGCAGTCCATCGCCCCCGCGCCCATCGTCGGGACCCCGAGCCGCGCCGAGGCGCATTTATCGAGTAACGAACCAAAGTAGAAGGTTGAAAAAGATATAGAGGCGCCCGCGTCGTGCGGGCAGAGATTGCGGAAAGCAAGAGAGAGAGAAGACAAATGGCTGTAGTGAAAGTGGAACGAGAGATCGCCGGACGGACCCTGTCGTTGGAGACGGGACGGGTGGCCAAGCAGGCCCACGGTGCGGTCACCGTGCAGTACGGCGACACGGTGGTGCTCGCGACGGTGCTGACGGCCCCGTCAACGCGGGACCTGGATTTCTTCCCCCTATTCGTGGACTACCGGGAGAACCAATACTCGGCGGGGAAGATTCCCGGCGGGTTCTTCAAGCGCGAGGGACGCCCCTCGACGAAGGAAATCCTCACGATGCGGCTGATCGACCGTCCGATCCGCCCGCTGTTCCCCTACGACTTCATGGACGAGGTCCAGATCCAATGCATGGTGCTGAGCACCGATAACGAGAACGACCCGGACCTGCTGGCGCTGATCGGCGCCTCGGCCGCCCTGTCGCTGAGCCCCGCCCCGTTCGACGGGCCCATCGGGACCGCACGCGTCGGGTACGTCGACGGGCAGTTCGTGGTCAACCCCACGCACTCCCAGATCGACGAAAGCGAGATGGAACTGCTGGTCGCCGGCCCGTCCGAGGCGGCCAACATGATCGAAATGGCAGGCACGGAAGTATCCGAGGCGATCGCGGCCGAGGGAATCGCCAAGGCCGTCGAGGCCTACCAGGACGTGATCAGCGCGATCAATGAGTTGGTCGAGCAAGTCGGCGTGACCAAGTCCTACAACCCCACGCCGATCCCCGAAGAGTTGATGCAACTCTGCATGGACAAGTGCGGCGAGCGCCTCCGCTCGGCCAAGCAGATCCACGCCAAGGTCGATCGCAACGAGGCCGTCGCGGGCATCCGCGAGGACCTGCTGGCGGAACTGTGCCCCGAGGGCGTGGAAGAGCCGCAGTACAAGCCCTCCCAGGTGAAGGAAGCCTTCTACCGCACCGAGGGCAAGGTCCAGCGCCGGTTGATCCTCGACGGCACGCGTCCCGACGGGCGCAAGGCCGACGAGGTCCGCCCGCTGAACATCGAGGTCGGCGTGCTGCCCCGTACACACGGTTCGGCCATCTTCGCCCGCGGCGAGACGCAGGCGCTCGTGACGGCCACTCTGGGCACGCCGCGCGACCAGCAGATCGTCGACGGGCTGCAGGACGAGTACAAGAAGCCCTTCATGCTGCATTACAACTTCCCGCCGTTCTGCGTGGGTGAGATTCGCCCCATCCGCGGACCGGGTCGGCGCGAGATCGGTCACGGGGCCCTAGCGGAAAAGAGCATCGAGGCCGTCATGCCCTCCAACGAGGAGTTCCCCTACACCGTCCGCGTGGTGGCGGACATGATGGAGTCCAACGGTTCGACGTCGATGGCGACGGTCTGCGGCGGGACGCTGGCGATGATGGACGCGGGCGTTCCGATCAAGTCGCCCGTGGCCGGCATCAGCATCGGCATGGTGCACGACGAGAGCCAGTACCTGCTGCTGACGGACATCGTCGGCGAGGAAGACTTCCACGGCGATATGGACTTCAAGGTGGCCGGGACGCGCGACGGGATCACGGGCATCCAGTTGGACATGAAGGCCCGCGGCCTGCCGATCGAGCGGATGAGCGAGGTGCTCAACCAGGCCCTCGCCGCCCGGGTGTTCATCCTGGACTCCATGGAACGCGTGCTGGCCAAGCCGCGCCCGGAGATCAGCACCTATGCCCCGCGGATGCTCACGGTCAAGATCAACCCCGAGAAGATCGGCAAGGTGATCGGACCCGGCGGCAAGATGATCAACAAGATCCAGGACGAGACCGGCGCGAACATCGATATCGAGGACGATGGCACGATTTTCATCTCCTCCACCGACGCCACGGGCGCCGAGGCAGCCAAGACCGCCATCATGGGCTTGACAGCCGAGGTGGAACTGGGCAAGGTATACGAAGGCAAAGTCGTGTCCATCAGAGATTTCGGCGCGTTCATCGAGATCATGCCCGGGCAGGACGGCCTCTGCCACGTCAGCGAACTGGACACCAAGTACGTCAAGAACGTCAACGATGTCTGCAACGTCGGCGACATCCTGACGGTCAAGGTGATCAACATCGACGACCAGGGACGCGTCAAGCTTTCCCGCAAGGTCACCATGCCCGGCGGGGAAGACGGCGAGGGCGATAGCGAAGGCGGCGACAGGCACTCCTCCGACTCGCGTCCCAAGCATAAGCATCGCAGATAGTCTCCGTTAGCCACTGGTCACATGCAGTGACCGACACGTATAATACCAGGCCGGTGGCGCCGGGGCGAAATCCCCGGCGCCGCGCGGGCCTTAGGGCAGTCGGCGTTTGAGGCATCATGCGGATGCTCCGGCGCCGCAGCTAGTTGTGTAACGCACATCGGACGCCGCCTGCAAAGAGCGGTTTGTGACACGATCGAAGCTCGGGGCCGCCCCGCCGGAAGGTGGCAGCGCGCCGGGGCATCAGTGCCTTCGTTGTCTGATATCTGACGGGCGCGGACAGCTCGCGGTCCGCGTCGCGACCCGGCTGTGTGGCCGGGCGGCGGGCGGGTGGTCAGTGCAAAGAGGAGGTGGTACGATGCCACTGGGTAAGGTCAAGTGGTTCGACCCCAAAAAGGGTTACGGCTTCATCGTCGGGGATGAAGGCCAGGACGTATTCGTCCATTACACGTCCATCGCGGGCGACGGATTTCGCGCCCTTAAGGATG
>Ga0272441_10013627_pt1 | contig 11663 bp, 10 predicted proteins | sample SSMProp6N_FD_193582 | JGI IMG/M metagenome (GOLD analysis project Ga0272441, IMG submission 193582) | Marine sediment archaeal communities from Little Sippewissett salt marsh, Falmouth, MA, United States - SSM-Prop-6N | ecosystem: Environmental > Aquatic > Marine > Wetlands > Sediment ... | reverse complement strand
AATAAATCGACCTGCATTTTAAGAGGCTTCCCTGCAAGGGTATCCTCAACCTTAACAAGCAATCTGCCTTCTATATTTTCACTTGCCTCTGAAACCTTCCCCCTGATGAAATTAACTCCCCATTTTTCCTGTGCCTCCCTGTACAACTCTTCATAATAAGGACCGAACATTCTCATATCCATGTAGAAACAAAATACTTCTGTTCCCGGCAACATTTCCCTTATCTCAATTGCCTGCTTGACAGCCGTTACGCAACATACCTTTGAGCAATGAAAGTTACCGACTTTTTCATCTCTCGATCCCACACAGTGAACGATACCAACTCTTTCCGGAGCAAAACCTTTTGAGGTAAGGACTGTTCCGGAATGGAATTTCTCTTCCAGCTCTACTGAAGTAATAACATCATCATAAATACCGTACCCGTACTCTTCCTTTCGCTCTGGTTTGAAAAGATCAAAACCGGTGGCCATTAAGATAGCATCAGCCGGGGTAAGTACTCCACGTGTTGTGGTAACAATAAATCTGTCATCCTCTTTAACAATACTTTCAACCGTTGTATTCAAACTAATATTTATCAGAGGATTGTCAATTTCGTTCCGTAGATATTTCAATACCTCCTCACTTTTTCTCCTGTCAGGGAATAACTGGTACCAGTTTATCACCTTGCCTCCCGGTTCATTTTCTTTCTCTATCAGGCTTATCCTGTATCCTTCCCTTGCAAGTTGACCCGCTGCCGTGCATCCTGCAGCACCTGCACCAACAATAATAATATGTCTGTCGTACTGCTCAGGCATTAATCAGGTTTTTGGGTGCTATCAGTTTACTGCCATCCTTAGCAATATACTTTTTGTCTTTATCATATGGGATACCCATCTTGTCCATTAGGGGTTCGGATTGCACCATATGGTATTGAACACCTAGTTCCCAGGGATCATATCCCATTACCAGTCCGGCGAGCTCTTCATATGTTAACACAGGAATTCCCTGTCCGTTCACACCGTATGTTTTACCCTCCTGTTCTTTTAAGGTATATTGCCATTTATCCATAAACATTGTACATCCAGGGCAGTTGGCCAGAACAAACTCAGGCTTATAAGGCTCCATCGATTCAAATTTCTTTTTTGAATTGGACATTGAATAACCTCTGTCAGCCTGTATAAGATACTGGCGGAATCCGAATCCGCAACAATGCCTCCTTTCAGGATAATCTATAACTTTACCTCCCCATGATTCGATCATTCCTACCAGAGTATGCGGGAATTCGGCTCCCCCCACACCATATTTGGGAAACATTTTTGAATAATGGCAGCCGATATGTTCAACTGCTTTTAGTGGCTCACCGGTCTTATGATCAACAAGGGGATACTTCATCCTGGCCGCTATCTCATCCTTGAATTTATAAACTGCATCACTGGTGTGCAAGATTGTGCGCGGGACTTCAAATTCCCTCTTTGTGGCCTTATAAAGGTATTCCCTCGTTTTTTCCAGTGTCTCGGGAAAATGTTTCCATGTTTCAACTATCTCTTCATAGATACCGAAGGAGGTCACACAGGATATAAGTATATCCTTATAGCCACGTTCTGTCGCCAGGGCAAAGTGTCGTGCTACTACTGTCTGTATAGTTTCAAAAGGCACCACGTCACTGTGATAACCTATACCTGTACATGTGGTATGGCGCGGATCCTCATAGATATCTTTCCCGAGTTCTTCCCTTAAAAGCTTTATAAGGAACTGTTCTGAACCCGGGAAAAAACTTTGCCTGATACAAGATCTGACAAAGAAGAAATGATCATCAGGAATTTCCTTCTGGAATTCCTTCCATATTCTTTTCTTGCCCTCCAGTTTCATATTCTTCCTCCATTATACTATCACAAAAATGACATCCGCTGTCATAGGTAAATACATAATCGAAATACTCGCAATCCGTTCCATCCGGTTTAAATTCAAATCCCATTTCAGCAGCTTTCTTCTTCGAGTATTCTTCAATTTTATCAAAAAGATCCTGGCCACCCGTAACCTTGAAAATGTTCTTTAACTCCTGCATCACTTCAGGGCTAAACCTTCTCAAAGGTCCCTCTTCCCCGTTTAATTCACCACCTGCACGGGCAATCATATGTTCCAGATTATTGTATATATGCTCCCATACCGGGCCTTGCTCAGGATGCTTATCGGGATCAACAGCATAGGCAGGGACACAATAACCATGGTTTAGTATATTATCACCTGCTGTTCTCTTAACTGCGAATTGCTGTCTTCCTTTTTCAGATTCAACAAAATAACCTAACCTCTGGGATACAAGCCTGAGTACCATAATTATTGAACCGGGAGTGTTGCCCCTTGGGCACCTTGTCTTGCACGACATACATTGGCCACAATACCAAATGGTCTCACCTTTGAGAAGTCCCAAAATGATTTCGTTGTCACGCGTTTGAACCATGTCCACTATCTTCCTGGGATCATAGTTATAGAATTCAGCGGCAGGACATATTGCAGTGCAAACACCACAATTCATGCAGGCGTTTAATCCTTCTTCGAACCGGACGTCCTGCTTTAAGATGTTAAACAGGTTCTCCTTTTCCATTGATCGTTGTAAATGATAATATTACCCCATTCAAATTTAGATTTGTAATATTTGACCAGAAACAATATTTACACTTATTTAAATGCAGTATAAATACTTACTTCAACTTTAGCCCTTACTTCGCTGGCGCGGATCTCCCTATCTGTGCCACACGCTCCCATGCCCGGATTGATCGGTTTGAACCGTTTGATCGTTTGATAAATAGAATGAAAGGTCAAACATTCAATCTTTCAAACTCATTCGCAACTCATTCTCAACTTCATTCAACTTTATTCAACTTACCCAACCCTCACCAACCACTATTATGGTCAATATCCTTAATCACCCTGCAGTAAGGATTTTGGTACTAGTATTATGCCCAATCTCAAAATGTTTCTTTCATTTATATTTTCTTAAATTTGATATAAACTAAAAACCTGAAACGATGAAACTCTTCAGCATCAACACCTCAGTGTTAACCTTAGCCTTAGCCTCAGCCTTAATATTTTCTTCCTGCTCTGAAAAAAAAGTCATTACCCTTGACTGTTTATTGTCTGAAATGACCGATAGGTGCTCAGTTACAGAATTCCCTGATCCACCTTACAATCTGGAGCAATTCAGCAGCTACGACCGCAGATCTGTGGGACCGGATGAAGAAGGATGGTTTGCCAATGCTGACTATACACAGTTCATTCGTGAGGAAGAAAATAAAGGGAGAAGGGAATTTGTGCTTTTCGATCATGAAGGACCTGGTGTGATCGTAAGGTGGTGGATGACGTTTGCCGGTGCCGGAAGCCATGATGGCACTGTAAGGATTTATCTTGACAGTAATGAACAGCCTGTTATTGAAGATAATATCCTCAAAGTACTGAGCGGCCAGCTCCTGGCTGGAGAGCCTCTCAGTGCATCTGTCTCCCCTGAGTCAGATTATTACCGGAGAGGACATAATCTTTACCTGCCCATCCCCTATTCTGAACACTGCAAGATCACATATGAATGCGATTCAATACTCATAACTGAAAACAGGCGTAAGCCCAGTGTTTATTATAATATCTGTTACAGGGACTACGATGACGATGTTATAGTTGAAACTTTAAATATGGATATATTAAGGGATTACGAAAGTAAAATAAACAAGGTTAACAAGCAGCTTGTTGGTAAACAAGATCTTGCCAGTGAGCCTGTTCTCCTTTCAGGTGAAATCTTACCGGGCAGTTCAATTAACTATTCAACCTCTAAGGGCAAACAGGCAATTATCAGGATTAAAATGGATATAGATGCTGAAGATCTTAACCAGGCACTTCGCTCTACGGTAATCGGTATCGTATTTGATGGTTTAAGTACAGTCTGGGTACCTGCAGGAGATTTCTTTGGAACAGGATTTGAATTATACCCTTCTGATACCTGGTACACCTCGGTGAATGATGAAGGAATCATGCAGTCAGGGTGGATAATGCCTTTCAGGGATTCCATTAACTTCAGGATACACAACTTCGGGGAGCAGATAGTGAATGTAAACACGGAGATATTCTTCGAGAATTATAAATGGCACAAAAACAGTATGTACTTCGGCTCATCATGGCATGAGTATCATAATATCAAATCAGCCGGAGCGGAAAATTCTGGAGGAACAGGTAAACATTTCGACATCAATTATATTGACATCAATGGGAAAGGGTTATACGCCGGAGATGCCGTCACTGTATATAATACAGCTAACGCATGGTGGGGAGAAGGAGATGAAAAGATATTTGTTGATAATGAACCATTCCCCTCATGCATAGGTACGGGAACTGAAGATTACTATGGATATGCATGGTGCCGCCCGGAAAAGTTCACACATCCATTTATAGCACAGCCGACAGGAGCTGGTAATTTTTATCCCGGTATGACAGTAAATATGCGTTTTAGGATGCTTGATGCAATACCTTTTGAAGAAAAAATAAGCTCTAACATAGAATTATGGCACTGGGCACCCGCTGTAATTAATTATGCCCTTACAAGTTATTACTACATATTCCCTGAGGCAGAGATTAATATAAACACTGATAAAGAAGCATTCGCCAGATCAGTACCTGGGAAAAAATCTGATATCATAAAACCTGTGATGGACGAAAATGGTATTATTGAAGGTGAGTTCCTTGAAGTGATGTCGGTTGATAATGGATCAGCAGAAACGCAGTATATAACTGCCTGGGACTGGAGCAATAAAGGACAGCTGTGGTGGAGAAATGGAGAACCGGGAGATAAACTATTTACGAGATTTCTCATGCCGGAGACAGGAATGTATGATGTTAGAGCAAGGCTTTCAAAGGCACGTGATTACGGAATTATAAGCTTTGAAATTAACGCCAATGTAGCAGGTCCCAATTTTAATGGTTATACTAACGGTGAGGAAGTGTTAGAGATAAGCCTTGGGAAACATATACTGCTGGAGGGAGAAAACATACTGACAGTGATAATAAAAGGTGCAGACCAAAGATCTGAACCCGGTAATATGGCAGGGATCGACTACCTGAAGCTAACCAGGTTATGAGTGATGAATTATGAATTCATAACTCATATCTCATAATTCATGATATATCATATCTGGTACAGTGCTGCTACTCCACCGTATCTCAATGCTCTCAGGTATAACTTTATGAAGAACAGTACCTGGGAAAGAAGAAACAACAGAAATATTCCGCTGCCTGAATCAGGAGTATAGCCGGATAGTATTTTAACTACCAGCACTACGTACAGTGCCTGAACAATAACCATAATCAACATGAAGAAATAGGACCCGAAAAAAGATTTGAAAGTACCCTTAAAACCATATCCCAGGGCCTTGAATATCTTAAAATGGTTATTTGCGACGAGCCACACTCTCGCATAGTCTGCTGTCAGCAGGAATATGGGCAGTATAAGTATGACAACAATTCTGAGAATTGATACAAGCTTTAATGTTGCATCTTCCGAACCTGATGAACCGGCACCCTGGATAATAATTGGCAAGCCAACTACAAGGAACAATACAATTATTATCATCAATATTACCAGTAACATTATAACCAGGTATGAAAGGAAATATCTGGCTGATGACTTGAAGAACTCGCTTGGCTTATAATTCCACCTGTTTTCAAATAGTGAATCAAAGAGTCCTCCGTTCAGGAATGTATAAAGGAAAAAGAATATCAATAACACTATTAAAATACCGCCGCCAACAGCAGACATCATAGGGCTGAACGACTGGCCCAGATTCACAAAAAAACTAATATCAAAACCATCACTTAACAAACTCGTTGATGCCGTATTTCCAAGGGCACTGTTTAAAAATGATTTCAACGGGAATGAAAATACTGCCAGCACCGAAAAGGTCAAGAGCCATATAATTAACAGGGCTTTCATTGAACGAAATGCCCTTGTTGCACCCGAAGTAAACGCTTTAATAAATTTCATACTGCCTGGTTTTTATAATGAGATAATATGTGTCAAAAACTGCATGAAGGTTAATAGCTTCCTTATTATCCTTTTTTGAGGAACATTATCCGGTTTAATAGTATACGAGTTATTTATATAATCTACATCCATGGGGATCTTATATTCAGGATCAATTACAGCTTTAATTACTCTATTGGGTCCTGAATATTCATAATCTATATATCTGCTTTTGCCGTGCCAGTACTCAGTAACTTCCGTTCCATCCTCAAAAACGATATTCACTTCAACTGGCAATTGGACTTCTCCCAACCTTTCCACCCTTACAACAGCTGTGTACATGGTATCACCTGCCGTATCCTCCTTCTTTAATACCATTCCTGCTGTATCTGTTTTCACCATACCCCTGAAGGATCTTTCCTTATAGTTTGATATACCTGCCAGTTTATAATCACATATTCCTGTTCCATATAGGGTCTGGTCAAAAAACCAGTTCATGTCTTCACCGTATTTATCTCCGTGCATTTTAGTCACAACACGATTGGTGATCTTAATAAAATCCTTTGCCGAGGGGTGTTTAAATGCCCATTCCTTGTAGTATGCCCTGAAAATCTCATCCATAGCATCCTCCCCCACTATTCCCTGCATCGTAAGAAGCCATGTGGCGGCTTTCTGGTATGAAAGCATACCATAAGAGCCATGAGGATATTCCCATGCAAACGGGCTGTTATCTGAAACACTCCTGTTTGGGGTAGATATATATCCCAGTCTTTGACTTTCCTTATCAGACAACCAGAAGTTCTCATGGTTTATCACCCCTTTACCTGGTCCGTAATAATGATCCATTATCCGCGACTCCCAGTAGGAGTTTATCCCTTCGTCCATCCATGGTTCTTCAAATTCGTTGGTGGCCAGAATACCCATGAAATATGCATGCCCGAATTCATGAACGGTGACCATATCCGGCATATTAAGATACTCTGGTATCCTGGGCATGCTGGCTGAGGTAAATATGGTTGTGTATTCCATACCACCAGCACCTGCACCTTTAGTAGGCGGATCTACAAAAGTAAGATGAGGCCACGGGAAAGGACCTACATGTTCATTAAGGTACTCAAGAGCATTCTTCACAGCTGTAAATTGTCTCTCCACCTGATCTTCTCTTCCGGGGGGTGACAGAAACTTTATTTTAACATGTTCCCACTGATCTTCATACTCCAAATATCCTGGCCAGGCTGTCCATGCAAAATCAACAATATCCTCAGCCCTGTAATTTAATATCTTGAATCCCTCATCGTTTATTTCTTCGCTTATCAGCTGTCCTCCACTGCCTGCAATATATTCTCCGGGCACTTTTATCCTAACCTTGTAAACACTGTGATTTGCATAGAACTCAGAGCTTGAATGAAACTGGTGACAGTTCCAGCCATCTTCTTCAGCATAGCGCATCCCTTTAGTTTGGTAAACACCGAATTTCGGGAACCACTGAGCCACAAAAAAGAAATCATCAGTAAATCCAGTTCGTCTTATGCTTGAGGGAAGCTTCGATGTAAAATCGATATACAGATAAGCAGTATCACCGGGAGCTACAGGCTCGGGAAGCACTATGCGCAATACTGTCTTGTCATATGGATTGCCATCATCGGGCTGAATATATGCCATATTGTTTTTAAGGTCCGTCCCTTTGCGGTTAATGATATTATTGATTTCTATCCAGCCGAAATCTATTTCCCCACTGCCAGGGGATCCATGATTCTCAGTATAAAAAGTACTTTTATTGCTGCTGAAAGCATTAAGGTACATATGCATTTGAATGTCAGGCACCCATTGTTTAGAATTATTAACCCAGTATGCTTCCATTGAACCTGAGACAGTCTTTGCCTCCGGATCAAGTTCAACATCCATAGTGTAGCCTGTCAGTCTCTCACTCATTGGTTCATAGAAAATTACCTGCCCCCTTACAGATATTAAACAGGCCAGAAAGAGAAGTGGGAGTATGATTCTTTTCATATTAATAAGAATTGATTTCAAGTTTGATAAGCCATAAAATAATAACCTAATAAAGATAAATATTATATTTCTTAGAAAAAACGACGGAGACTTATTCTTCTATTACCTCCCTAGTAGCATAAAGTGCCACTTCGCCCTGCGAATATAAAGCCTTGCCTGATAGTTTGTCATCTTCACTGAACGACATAAGTACATAAATATCCTCCCCCTCAAGGTAGAGGCTAAAGCTGAGTTTCTCATCTTCAAATTTCACCTTCTCCAGTTCAAACTTATAGTCCATGCCTGTAAATGAGAGAGTTGCCTTATATTCATCAAGTTCATGGACTATTTCTATTAATCCCTGGTCATAACCATACGGTGCGCCAGGTGCTGTGAACTTCCATTTACCAACAGGATCTTTAACTGTTGCAGATAAAGCAATGATACTTATAAAGCCCAGTATGATCATAAAAGATAGAAGGAAAGTGCTCTTTTTCTTCATAGTCATATTTTTATAGTTATTTTCTTAGGAATCGTGATTATATATGACTAAGATACGCACTACATCTGAAATAATAAATCATATTAGCATATTTAACAAAATGCCTGTAAGCCTTATCTCACAAATATTGCCTGCCCCTGAGAATGTCTCTGTTCGTTGCGTTTTCATCCGCACATAGGAATCACATGCGAAAACATGATAAATATCACTGTTATCTGGTTAACAAAAGTACTTATTAATATATTTATATATATAAAAGCATTGTACTTTTGTGCGATATTGAAAAACTATAAGATTATAATATAAAAGATGAAAAGACTATTAATTCTTGGAGCCGGAACAGGAGGTACTATTATGGCCAATAAAATGAGTAAAGAGCTTGATCCGGCAGAATGGAAGATTTCAGTTATTGACCAGAATAATACACATTACTATCAACCTGGGTTTTTATTCATTCCATTTGGACATTACAAAAAGGGGGATGTTGTTAAGCCAAAACAAAATTTTATACCTCCAGGTGTTGAGATACTTTACAAGGGTGTTGAAAAAATAGAAGCTGGACAGAACAAAGTACTTCTTAAGAGCGGAGAAGTAATCCTTTATGATATCCTGATTATAGCAACAGGTACAAGGATAAATCCTGAAGAGACTCCGGGATTGAAAGGTGATCTATGGCACAAGAAAATTTATGATTTCTATACTATTGAAGGTTCTCTGGCACTTGCAGACTTTTTTAAGACATGGGAAGGTGGTGAACTGGTTATCAATATAGCTGACAATCCAATTAAGTGTCCTGTAGCACCTCTTGAATTTGCTTTCTACGCTGATGCTTTTTTCACTGAACGGGGGATGCGGGATAAGGTTAATATTACCTATGTAACACCATTATCCGGTGCATTTACCAAACCCAGGGCTTCTAAACTCCTTGGTGGTCTTCTGGAAGAAAAGAATATTAAACTGGTGACTGATTATTTCCTTGGTGAGGTTGACAATGAGAAACAGACAATCAACGATTTTGGAGGGAAGGAGATAAAATTTGACTGTCTTGTTTCAATACCTCTGCACAGCGGTGCCGAAGTTATTGAAAAAAGTGGTCTGGGAGACGATTTCGGTTTTGTACCTGCTGACAAACACACTCTTCAGTCTAAGGCACATGAGAATATATTTGTAATAGGTGATGCCGGAAACTTCCCCACCTCAAAAGCCGGATCCGTTGTTCATTTTATGGCAGAAATACTTGAGGAGAACCTCATGTGCTACATTGAAAATCGCACGTTCACAGGATCATATGACGGACATTCAAACTGTTTCATAGAAACAGGTCATGGGAAAGGAGCACTAATTGATTTCAATTATGAAACTGAGCCATTGCCCGGCTTCTTTCCACTGCCAGGGATTGGTCCGCTTGGATTACTGAAGCAGACCAGGCTGAATCATTATGGGAAGCTGCTATTCAGATGGATATACTGGCACATATTATTACGTGGCAAAGAAATGCCAATTGATACGGAAATGACCATGGCAGGAAAAAGGTTTGATTAAATTAATTCTACAATCTAATGACAGATAACAATTTACAAACTCAGATTGATCAGATAAACCACAAGCTGGATCTTATACTGGAAGAAGCTACCCTGCAAAAACAAAACAGGGATATAGTGGTTGACCTGGTTGATGATCTGGCAATAGTTGGTAAAGATGCATTCAAAGGGATGGTTGACAGCCTTGATAATGCAGGCATTGAAGTTGATGGCAATCAGGTCAATTACCTTATTCTGAATTTCGTCAGGAACATCAATAATATGAATATGCTGTTCCAGACTCTTGAGAATATAACCGACTTCCTTAAGGATGCATCACCGATAATAAAGCAGATTGGCATTGATGCAACCGACAAATTCAATGAACTGGACAATAAAGGGTATTTCGAAGTTTTAAATCAATTAACGATTGCCCTCGATACAATAATGTCAAAATATTCAAGGAAAGATATTGAAAATTTATCGGACAATATTATTACCGTAATGGAGACCCTTATGGCCATTACTGATCCGGCAGTAATGAAGAAGATTGAAATATTTGCCAGGGCATACAAGGAAATAGATCATGAATCCGTGCCGGAATATTCAATATGGAAAGTGATAAGAGAACTTAATAAGCCGGATATGAAAAAGTCAATCGGGTTCATTATGACTTTTTTGAGGAAGATCAATGCTTCCGAATTAAAATCTTAGTAGTAACATCTAAATAACTAGACATCTAAACAAATAAACAAATAAACATCTAAACAAATAAACAAATAAACATCTAAACAAATAAAATATTATGGCGACAAAAACTTATGCAGGAACAACCGTAAACGTAAACGAAGAAGGATACTTTACTGATCCATCTCAGTGGACAAGAGAAATAGCAAAAGAAATAGCAAGTGAAGAAGGAATAGAGCTTACTGATCAACATTTTAAAGTGCTTGAGTTGCTTCGGGGGAAGAATGATGCTGGTGAGGCTCTATCGATAAGGGGTATAAATAAGTCAGGCGTGGTTGATGTTAAAACATTTTACCAGCTTTTCCCGGGTGCCCCTCTGAAAAAGGCTACCAAGATTGCAGGTATACCAAAACCTGCCAGCTGTGTTTAACCATTTAAACGACAAATTATGAATGATAATAACTATCCTGTAAAAAAAGTAAACATCATATGTGCTAAAGGCAATATCGAAGATATCTACGCAGCGCTGGTACTTGGCAATGGTGCAGTTATGGAAGGTATAGAAGCAAATCTTTTCTTTACCTTCTTCGGCATGGAAGGAATTGTGAAGAAATGGATGAAAAAACCCCACACGGCAGTAGTTGGCAATCCAGGCATGCGCTTGCCAGGGCTTGGAACACGGATGCCTACACTTATGGGTGTAATACCAGGGGTTGAAGCCATGGTGTCAGGTATGATGCGAAAACAAATGGATGACCTGGATGTACCTCCAATAGATGAGTTTCTTGATCTTTTCACTGCCGGTGGTGGTAAACTTTATGCCTGCAAGCTGGCCATGGACATGTTTAAATTGAAGGAAGAAGATCTTACAGAACATATTTCAGGAATACTTACTGTGGGAGAATTCTATGAATTGGCCGGAGGTGAAGGATCTCATATAATCTTTACCTGAACGCAGATTACACAGATATGGCCGCTTAATCACAAG
>Ga0272441_10013626_pt1 | contig 11663 bp, 3 predicted proteins | sample SSMProp6N_FD_193582 | JGI IMG/M metagenome (GOLD analysis project Ga0272441, IMG submission 193582) | Marine sediment archaeal communities from Little Sippewissett salt marsh, Falmouth, MA, United States - SSM-Prop-6N | ecosystem: Environmental > Aquatic > Marine > Wetlands > Sediment ... | reverse complement strand
AGTACCATGGCTGACACACACCTGTAATTCTTCAGAATCGTCGGATTCATCTTCAACCTGCCTTTCCTATTGCTGCTGTCTGTCATACGATGGACCGACATGCGTTTCACTGCCTCCCGGCCAGAGCCTGCTCCACCTTGATCGACAGCCGGGACACGATCTCAGTCACTATTCTTTCACCAAGTTCGGGTGACGCCGTCACCCGGGGATCCTGGCCATAAATCGCATAAAGCGGATGTTTCGGATCGTGCGTTGGGGCGGCCCGCGTCGGCGTGGTCGGCAAGGTGACCTGAGAGGGATCGCGCCCTTCGGTCAGCCGATCCATCCTCACCCAGCCCGGATTCAGCGCCATGGCAATACTGGTTTCATATTTGGCGGCGTGATCGCCGGAGCCCCGGTCGCCGGGCTGCGGTGTCGTGACCTCTCGTTCGGCGAGGCCGATGAAGCGCACGCCCGCGTGGCGCTGACCGGCGTCCTGGGCCAATTGGTGCACCATATTCACCTGCTCTCCGGGATAGTGGCCCGTGAGGATCACGACGACCTTGAACCCCTGAGCGGCCAAGTGATCGAGCGTGGCCTCCAGCAGGGGCCGAATGGTCTGTTCCGGAAGGATCAGCGTCCATTTGTACCCCACGTGACCCCCGCCCGTCCCGTAGAAGAAAGCGGGCAGAACCACGCCGCCGGTGCGCCGGGCGACCCGTTCACAGAGTGCGTGGGCCTTGATCCCATCGAAGCATACGGGCAGGTGCCAGCCATGGTGCTCGTAGGTCCCCAGCGGCACAAAGGCCACCGGCGCGTTGGTCAGGACCGCCTCCAATTGGTCGGGCTGCATCACCTCCATGCGCCCATGGGGCTTAGGCTGAGGACTGCGCAGCGTGGGCTGTGCCGCGCGCCGGGCGGAATCGGAGGTCAAGTCGTCATAAAATGCCTGGATGAGCTTGAGCGTTTCAGGTGTGCCGTAGCGGACGTGCATGCGGCCCGCCTGCGATTCAGTCATGAGGTGTATGAACAGTGTCAGACCATCGATCAGTTCCTTCTTAAGCCCCTCGTCGCCCTTGACGTACCTGCGCAGTTCCTTGATCCTGGCCTCTACCTCCTCTTGGGTTCGCTCCGAGCGATTCAAATAGCGGATGGCAGTTTCCAGGGTGGGATCGTCCGGCTTCTTCCCTGGAAGCGACGGCCTCGCAGTTTGCGTGTCCGTTGCTGCTCTTCCGGCTCGCTGCCTTTGCGAAGCGTCTCCTTGCCGCCGGGTCTCGGTCTCGGCACCCGGTGTGCAGCGAACCACCGTGATCTTCTCGACCGCCTGTCGAGACAACGGCGCCGGGTGGAGTCGTCCCCGGGCCCAGTCCCCGTAGGTGCTGAAGCGATACGGACTCTTGGGATCCTCCGAACTGCCGATGGGAAGAATGGATAGCGCGGAATCGACGTCATTCAGCGGCACAAACTGCGTATAGGACTGGGCCTTCTGCGAGAGGACCGTGCTGCCGTCGATGGTCTGTAATTGCGGCAGCCGGATATCGTTTTGCTGATCCAGGGAGCCGAAGCCGTCGAGGCCGTCCATATAGCCCAGCGTCTGTTGGCACAGGGCCTGCCGCGCCTGCGTCTGCCATGTACTGACGTCCGTTCCGTAGCGATTCCGCGTGCGGGTCCACGCCTGGGCAAGTACCTGATCCACAAAGCGGCGTTCCTCGTCCGGCACAGACGCCGTGGGATCCTGGAGGTAGCGGTTACGTACGGTCTTGGCAAAGCGGGCCAGGCCGCTGACGCCTCCGCCATAGGTATTGACCAGGCCAAACACACCGCCGCGGAAGATCACATTCATTTCGTTGACCAGCGCCGTACCCGGCACAGCCATGTCCGTACGTGCGCCTTTCTCATACCAGGGGCGCAGGTAGTCCAGAGCCTGCCTGGTATTCTCCGAGAGCGTCTCGGGATGTCGCTCAAGGACGATCAATCCCAGATGTACGATCTCTCGCTTCCACACATTGACCGAGTCGTAATGGATGTCCAGCACATCTGTCGGTGTGAAACGGTCGTTCCCGGCCAGATGTTCCTCTATCCGCTCCTTGACACGCAGGCCTCTGTCCGTGTCACCGGAAGAGCCCGTCATGATGCCGAAGGGCACCTGATAGAAGGACTGGATGGTCCTGTGATTGGCGCTCACGAGATAGCCGCGTTTCGGATTGATGCAATGCGGCAGGATATCATAGGGGATCATGCCTCGCCACATGCCTTTGCGTGTAGATCCATCCTGGGCATGGCCGCCATGGAATCCGGTCAGCGCCGAGCGTACCGGCAGGGCCCCCAGGGACCAGTAACCGATGTTGCCCTGACTGTCGCCGAATATACAGTTGGCTGTAGGAAAGCGCCAACCGGGCAGCGCCCCGGCGAATTCCTCACAAGAGCGTGCGCGTATCATACCCAAGGCTCCCTGGATGGTTTCGCGATCGGTCTCTACAAGGGGGATGCGGGAGACAGCTACCTCCTGTCCCTCGGGATTACGCCATACATACTCCGAAGCAACCGGTCCGAAAATCGTTTCTCGGATTATCCTGCGTTCAGGGGCGACGCCCTTGATCTTGATGACCTCCTCACGCTTTGTCATGGTCAGCCACTCGCCATCCACCTGATATTGGTCCGGACGAGATGGATCCGTCTTCAGGATGAATAGATCGGCCTGGTCCGCGCCGAGGGCCGTCAGTCCCCAGGCCACATGCTCGTTGAAACCGATCAGCACCGCAGGACTGCCGGCCACGCCGGCACCGCGCACGTTGAAGGTCTTGCCCTGCATGTGAAACTCGTACAGAAAGCTGGGATTCCATACCGGCGTCTGCGGGTCACTGACCAGCACGGAGGCGCCGGTAGTGGTCTTGGCGCCGCCCACCACCCAGGCATGACTGAACTTGGGATCGGGATTCTGCGGGCCCGTGGGCCGGCGTGCGGTCAATCCGTTCTCGCGCATCCAGGCGTTCACCTTCTCGATCCACTGTTCGGATACGTCTTCCCTCCGTACGACGGCAGCCTCATCATCAACGACGACTCTCGGTGTGCCCCTGCGCAAAGGAGGTGAAGTCAGGGCCGGCGTGTCACGCAGGCCGTTCTTGCTGAAGAACTGGGCGAAGTGCCACCACGAGAGCACACAGTCGGCCGCCGTCCAGGGCTCGCGCTGCAAACCGGTCTGCTCAAAGAGATAGTGCTCGTTGCGCGCGTTCTGGGCGAAGTAGTCATTCACCCCCGCGCTGTAGGCCTCAAGCAGGCCGAGCGTCTCCTGATCCAGATGCTGCACTACGCGCTGGGCCCCCGGGGCAAAGCCGAACATGCGCATGACACGGTCGTGCTCCAGGGTCGTCTTTGGGCCGGTGCCGCCGGCCCGCTCCTTGTCCTGCTCACCGAAGACCTCGGACATACGTCCCTGCATCATACGCAGGAAGTAATACATCTGGTACCCTCGATCCTCCGCACAGGCATACCCCAGCCCGTACATGGCACCTTCGTCCGTCTCCGCAAAGACATGGGGTGCGCCCCACGAATCCCGGAGCAAGTCCACCCGACCGTACCTGGCTACAGGCGCAGCCTGGGTGATCGCAGTCACCGCCAACAGGCACAAGACCACAAGGGACAGAGAACATTGTCTGGCAGGGGACTTCTTCATAACGTTGACTCCTACGTGTCGGTCTTACTTCCGCTTCGGACCTGCGTGCAGCAGGGCCTTCACTTGATTGATTGTATTCCGGTGTTCGCCCTTACGCACGAGATTCACGGATTGGCTCGTTGGCCTGCGGCAGTCGTAGAGTTCGACGCTGCCGTCCGTGTACTCGGTGTAACGCCAATTCCGCGTGCGTATGCTGCGTCCCATGAGGTCGTCTCGCTTGGCCGTCGAGAAGGCTGCATGCTTGCCCGGACATGTCGGATCGCGTAGTAGGGGGACCAAACTGGTCCCCTCCAGTGTATCAGACGTGGGCAGGCCACAGAGTTCCGTCAGGGTGGGGTACAGGTCCACCAACTCCGCCAGCGCGTCACAGCGTCGGCCATGGGCATAGTTTTCCTCCGGTACGGTGATGATCAGCGGCACGCGGCAGGCTTCCTCAAACAGGCAGTTCTTGCCCCACGCGCCGTGCTCGCCCAGGAGAAAGCTATGGTCACTCCACAGGACCACAATCGTGTTCTTCTCCAGATCGTTTTTCTTGAGCGCATCGAGTACCTGACCGATACACGCATCCACGTGGCTACAGCAAGCCCGGTAGGCTCGGTTCAACGTACGCGTGAGTTCCGGCGTAATCTCGCGTCCGGCCAGATTCTCGGGCATGACACCGCGAAGAAAGGGCGGCCTCTCCTGCATCCTGTCCCGGGGAACGTCCGGCACGGGCACAGAAGCCGCGGGATACATATCGAAGAAGCGATCCGGCGCCGTAAAGGGCAGATGGGGATTGTGAAAGCCCACGGCCAGAAAGAACGGCTTGGCGTGGGACTCTCCCAGGAAACGACGGGCAGCGGCGGCAAAACGGCCGTCTATCATGTCCTCACCGTCGAGTCCCGAGGGACCCCACTGGTAATACTGCGCCATGGGAGGGGCCTTTCTACCGGCCCGGGCCGCATCCCGCAACATGCCGTCTAACTCGCGACCCCGGCCCCACTGACCATCCGAAGGCCCCGGCGTGGGAATGACACGCGTCCACCCAGCGCCTCGATCTCCGGGTTGTTTGGCCGCGTGGAGAATCTTGCCCACGGCTGCGGTTTCGTAGCCGTGATCGGCAAAGTGCTGGGCCAGTCCCACGGCTTGAGGCACGCGTCCCCGCCAGTGTACTTCGTTGCTGAGTACGCCCAATGTCTCAGGCCGCAGGCCGGTCATCACCGAGGCCCGGCTGGGATTGCACAGAGGAAACTGACAGTACGCACGATCAACGGCCACGCCGCGTTTGGCCAGGGCTTCCATATGCGGGGTCTTCACGCTGGGGTCTGCGAAGGCACTGACCCGCGTACTCATGTCGTCCATCGCAATGAACAGAACATTGGAACGCCTGGCTCTGGGCGGAACCGATGCAGGGCGTCCGACAGAGGGGATAATCCCGGTTGCTGCTGTACCGGCAGTCCACGCTGCGGTCTGCAGGAAACACCGACGACACATGGTCTCGGTATGCTGCTTCTGCGTCCGTCGTTCCGTAGGCATCTACTTCTCCTGCTTGGGCGCGTTCCGCTGATGCTGTTCAAACCAGTCGAACAGCAGCGTATAGGTCTCGAGATTGCGATAGCCGCCGTGCCCCCCGGGGGTCTCCACGAACTTGACCGTGCCGCCGGCCTCTTCCAGGTCCCTGGTACGCGTCTGCATCAGCTTCAGGGGAATCAGTCTATCCTTGCGGGCGTTGAAGACCAGTGTCGGCGTCTGCTTCAGAGTGTCGATGGCCTCCACGGGGAATACGCCACAGACGCCGGCAACGGCTGCAAAGCGGTCCGGATAGGCTGCGGCCGTGGCAAAGGTGGCTATGGCCCCGCTCGAAGCGCCCATCAGGTAGATGCGCGTCGTGTCGATGTGACGCTGTTTCACGACCTCCCGCACCACGGCGTCGATAATGGCAGGCGTTTCGGGCTTGGAGGCAACGCCGGGAGCGGGCCCCTCGATCCGTTCGTGCCAGGCCCGGTCCGGTCCGGCAGGGCAGGCCACGATGAATCCGCGTTTCTCCGCAATGGTCTGGATGCGATCGGCATTGCCCTTCCACTGGAAGTAGGCAATCTCATCTCCCCCGGCGGGATGGCAAGCTACGACCAGGGGAAATGCCTTAACGTCGCCACCTTCCTGTGTCGGGGCGTGGCGGTAGCTGCTCGGGAAGAAGATGCGATAGGGATACAGACGGCCTTCGTGCTCCACCATGCAGAACGTCGTGCCGGAGCCGGGTTGCGCGTCCCAAGCTGTGTCCCCGGCGCTGGACACGCTACCGGCCCACACTAAGATGCCCAGGCACAGCGTCCAGTTCAAAAACACAGGATGATGGTTTTTCGTCATGGCAGACGTCTCCTTGTCGCGGTGCCGGTCGAGCTGCCTCCAGCCTCGGGTTCAGGCAGGGCCGCAGCCAACCGGGTCAGGATCATGTCCATCACGGCCCAACGTTCATGCATGGGTTCACGCCGTGCTGCGTTCATTTGCTTGCTCAGTTGTGCTGCTGTCTCGCGCGGGATGCCCAGGGCCTCGGCGTTCTTGAAGGCCCGGCGAATCACCCAGATGCGCCGCCGGTGCAAGGTCACGTTCGTAGGAACCGTCTCTACTTGCCCTGCTTCACGTTCGATTTGATGCCTCAAGATTGGCATGTACTCGGTAAGGGCTTCATCGCGGGCTTCCAGCCAGTCCTTTTGTAGAAGGGTGAGCCGGTCGGTGCGCGCCGGCATCACAAACGTATCACGGGCGTCCGGCCCGGCATACCAATAGGCCGTGCTGGCGTAGTCGTTCGTGAGATTGTTCTCGGTGCCATGCTCGATCGTCACGCGGATGCGTTTGCGAAAATCAATGGCATCCGCTACGTGCAGGCCGAAGACCGCCGTGGGACCGTAGTAGTGTTGCGGCTCAATACCGTCCAGCAGGACCGCCGCTACAGGCATGGAACTGGCCTTCTGGAGGGACGGGTCCTCCTGCCCGGTCGGTACGGCATCGTGGAATCCCCAGGCATCGTTGAAGTGTTCTTCCGTGCCGGTGCCATGCAGCGTCGGCGGCCAGATGTCGTCGTCCACGAAGATCATGGGGTCGCCCTCGCCCCACCAGAACAGGTTGCGGTTGAAGACGTTCAATGTCATACCGATGTACCTGCCGGTGCCCTGAAGATCCAGGATGCGGTAGTTGTCCTGCCCGGTCAGGTTGCTCTGGTGGAGGTTCACCGCCTCCACCTGCTCGCGTCGCCACTTGGCATGGAAGTAACCGGTGGTTCCATCCAGGGGGGTAATGGGATGGTGCCGGACCCGTAGCCTGACAGTCACGGCGTGGTCCGGACTGTCATTGACTACATACAGGTCGGCTCGGCGATTGAAAGGCATGGGCAGGAAGCAGTAGTACTCATCGTCTGTCAATCCCAGGGCCAGGGTCTGGAAGGGAATCTTGCAGAACCCGTTACCGAAAAAGTCACCGACGGGGCAGTTGACCGCCGGGTTCTCCTGACCGTCCCAGTGGATCTGCAGCAGGGTGTTGCGCAGGACGTGGGGGTCGTCCGAGTGGAGACTCAGATACAGTGCATCGATCACCGCGGGCCCCTCCAGGGTGCACAGTTCGAGTCGTTCCTGCGGCGGCACGATTGTGTGCGTGCGAGTCGTCTGCGAAGCCTGGTGCCGTTCCTTGGGGTCCTGTCCCGGGTTGCGCCAGTGCTCAATAGCGGCGCTTAAGGCATCCTGCTGCGTCTCGCTGAGCGGCAGTGCCAATGAGCGTATGGGCGTGTCGGGAGGCAGGGGGGTGTAGGTGACGTGATAGTAGCTGCCAAAGGCGTCCTGTCGGTCCTCCTGGCGCAGGATCTCGATACGAATGGATTGGCTGAAGGGAATGGGAAAATACGAGTAGAATCCGCGTCCAAAGGCTCCAACCACGGGATGCAGAAAGGGGGGCGTGGCTCCCGAGAAAAAGCTCTGCGCCGGCATATCGATGACAGGTGTCGAGGCACCATCGAGATATATGCGCAGTTGCCCACCGGGCCTGGCGGCGGACATTCGTCGCACGACACCGGGACCGTCGATCGCGGCCACGGTATACACCTTTCCGCGGACCTGGGCCTCGTCGTGTCCGTCGTTGTTGGCCCCGGAACGGTCCCAGGAGGAGATGAAGTGAGTGGGCAGGTAATCCAGACGAGGCAGACGCTCAAGCGCGTAGAGGTCTTCCACGAGTTCGGTCCAGCGCAGGGATTGCCCTTGCTCCGGTGTGGATGCGAAACAGCCGGTGCGCTGTGCATTGCCTCGAAATGCCAGGCACTGGCTCCGGGATCCGCGATTGGGTCCGCCCCCGAACACGCGCAGGTAGCCGTCGCGCGAGCAGACCACGACCTCCAGCAGTCCATCGGCATCCAGGTCCGCCACGAGCGGCGGGGCCTTCAACTCGTCTCGGCTGGTATAATGCCATAGTGCGTCGCCGCTGCCTTTGTACACACGCAGACGGGTGGCACGCGTACCCACAAGGATATCCCTCTCGCTATCACCATTCACATCCGCCAGGCTCACATGGTGGCTGAAGAAGTCGTGGGGATTCTCTAATTCGATTTGTTGCAGGATGGTGCCGTGAGGATCCATCACGTTCAAGCTCCTGCCGCGCACGGAAACGATCTGTCGACGTCCATCACCATAGAGATCCACGATGTGGGGCGTCCCGCCCATTCCGGGCAGCGCCCGGATCATCCGACCCTGCGTATCGTAGATACCGTTGTGTCCGCCGGCCAGCACGATGCGTTGCGGTCCTCCCGGTTCGAGTGTGCCCACAGCGGCGTCCACGCCGGGTACGGGGCCGGGCAGGTAGTTCACCAGACGCCGCTGCGTCCGCCAGCGGAGCCTGCCTCGGGAGTCGAGACAGTAAAACCGGCCACTGTCCGCACCGACCAGTACGTTCACATCGCCATCAGGAGCGTCCCGGAAGAGCACAGGTGTTCCGTGCACCAATCCCCGGTTGCCTCCCTCATCCGTGCGGAACGACCAGAGCAGCTTGCCCGTCTGGTGGAAAGCCCGGATCGTGCCGTCATCCGAGGCCACTACAATCTCAAGGTCGCTGCCGCCGTCCAGGTTGCCCACGGCCGGCGCACACACATTTCGATCGATCAGGGGAAGTCCCTCCCGGCGCCAGATCAACTCACCGGCGGCGGAGAGCACGTAGAGAGCGTGACTCGAAGCAAAGACGACATGTGGCTCGAGGCCGGACTCAAGTGCGACCGCGATCGGCGCACTGTGGATCGTCTCTCCTGGCTCGTCCGTGCGGTAGGACCACAGGAGTTTGCCGGAGGCGTCGAGTGCAAAAACCTCTCCGGAATAGGAGCCCGCCAGGATCTCCATACGGCCGTCCCCATCGAGATCCGCCAGCGCAGGCGCCGCCATCAGCCAGCCCTCGTTGGCAAAACGCCAGCGCAGGAGACCTTCTCCCCAGGCGACCGGCTGGGAGCGGGCGCCCCGGCCATCCTGTGTCACAGCCCGGACGTAGTACCGCGTCGGCGTCAACGGTGGGTTGAAGGTCAGACGCGGGATGTGTGTCACGGCAAAGACGCGTCGCAGTGAATCCTTGGCCTCCGAGGTCTCTTCGGACTCAACCAGGTACTTGTCCACGCCGGGTATCGGCTCCCATGTCAATTCCAGTTTGTCCGCGTGCTCTCGCGACCGATTCAGCCGGACCTCAGTCGTGGGCGGTGTGAAGCTCACCTCGATGTCGGTCTTGTGTTCTACCCGATCATGTCCCTGTCTGCCCTGTGCGAGCAGGGTGTTGCGGCCTTGCTCAAGGTTGACCGCCCATGTCAAGCCGACCTTTGGAGAACGCGCTCCCAGACTGGCGCCGTTATGCCACAGCTCTACCGTGTCACAGTTGCTGAACACGTCGAAGCGCGTGGCCCGCTCAGGCGGCCACACAGCGCGGGGAGACCAGTCCCGTTGGGCAATATGGACCATGGGCTTATCCGTCCAGCGACTGCGGTAGAGGTGGAAGGCATCGCGCTTGACCTCCCGGCGATCCAACATGCCCTTCCAGGTATGGTGCGGAATCGGCTGCAGGGCTTCCATATCCCGCCAGCAGAACAGGGTGGCCCCGGCGATCCAGGGTCGGGCCGCCATTTCCTGAAGAAACCGCTGGTGAAAGGCCGTATGGTACTCGTGGGAGTAGTCGTTGCGCCGTGGATGGTCGGTATGGGTATCGGATTCGGCCGCCGCCCCGTAGTTGGAGATGATGATCGGTACATCCCGGCCGTAGCGTTCGCGCAGGCGTTGGCGATACTCGTCCATATAGGGGCCGATGTGGTCGAGGGTCCCCTCGTACCAGCCCGTGTAATTGCCCTGACCGGCCACATCCATGTCTATGAGCCCCACGGTTCCCGACGAACGCCAGCCCAGTTCCACGCACAGGACTGCACGGGACGGGTCCAGTTCCCTCAAGGTCTGGGCGGCCAGGCTGTAATTGCGGGCCGTCTCGACTCCCTTTCCCTCACCGTTGACATGCCAGGCGATGATCGAGGGGCAATTGCCGAGTTCACGTACATCTGCGCGAACGGTCTGCGTGAGGGTCTCTCTCGACGTACGCGCATGTACTGCCATCGTGGTCAGGAGCCCGGCCCGGTCGCACGCCTCCACCAGACCGTGGTCGATCTCGGGATTGATCCGCACGAAGTTGACTCCCATGTCCCGGAGCAGGCCGATTTCGTAGTCGTACTCTGCGGCGCGGGAGGCATGGGTTTTCGGCCCCGTGGTAAAGACGACCCCTCTGAGCTGTACGCGGCGACCGTTCAGAAAGAAGCCGCGTTCCGCGTCGAAGTGAAACCAGCGAAATCCAAAACTCGCCTTCTCCACATGAAGGATCCGCTCGCCCTCTTCGAGCGCGATGTGGGCGGTACACAACCGGGGATTATGGATGTCCCACAGAGGCGGAGCACGTACAGGTCTGGTCGTCAACGTTAGCGGTTTGCGCTGTCCGGCCGCCAGGCTTACTCTGGCCGAGGCGGTGGTCAGTAGGGCGTCGTCCGGTCCGTGGAAGCCGGCTACGAGTTGCCCCTCGAACGGCCTGTCACTGTCGTTGACGACTTCGGTTCGCAGCCGTATCTGTGCAGGTCCACCCTGCCAATCCGTTGTGTCGATGAGTAAGTTCCTGCTCGTCAGTCGCCGTGGTCCTGCCACGTGGATACGCACACGGCCCTGGATTCCCGGGGAGATGCAGTGCAATGCCAGACGGTTCATGCCTTCCTGCACGACATCGGAGATATCCAGCCACAGGTGATACGGGTCCGTGGATGCCGGTGCCACCTCCTGACCGTTCACCCAGACCTGTGCCTCACATGCGGAACGCAGATCCAGGAAGACACGCCGGTCAGGTGCTATCGACGAGAGTAGAAAGCTGTTTCGATACCAGATCGGTGTGCGCAACCGGGGATGGGCATGGGCGATCAGCCCCCCCTTGGAGTGGGGGACACGACCAACGGTCCAGCCGCTATCGTCGTAGTCGACGGTTTCGGGGCCTTTCCCTTCCAGGGAGGCCACGCGCCATCCCTCAATGATATCAAAGGACCTGTTTGCCTGCACGGGCCCCGGATTTGGCTGGGGTCGGTGCGTTGGGATGGGCTGATATGGCTCATAGCCCTCCTGGGCCCGTTCGCGGGCCAGGGACGGCCAGGCCCTGGGAATCCGATAGGACTCGATCTCGTGCGGAAACGCCTGTGTCACCACGTTGTTCCGCTCGGTGATTTCGTAGATGCGGTCTTTCGGATCGACCGTCACCGTGATGCGCGCCGGCGTCGAGAGACTCGCCCTTGGCGGCAAGGTCCAGCGCAGGCTGCGGGTCACGGTGCGCGGTTCCAGGTCATGAGGGGCCTCCAGGCCGTCGATGTCAAACGTCGCCAGGGTCTGGCCCGCCTGATCGACGCGTACGGCAAACGGGCCGCAATCGAGATTGCCGATATTGTGCACGGTGACGTGCAGCGTGCCGTCCTCATACCGGATGTCCTGGGGTCCCAGGGCCAGGTCCA
>Ga0272441_10013625_pt1 | contig 11663 bp, 9 predicted proteins | sample SSMProp6N_FD_193582 | JGI IMG/M metagenome (GOLD analysis project Ga0272441, IMG submission 193582) | Marine sediment archaeal communities from Little Sippewissett salt marsh, Falmouth, MA, United States - SSM-Prop-6N | ecosystem: Environmental > Aquatic > Marine > Wetlands > Sediment ... | reverse complement strand
AGACAGAGAGGCTGCCGCTCTCGGACTTCGTCGGCGAGAAGGCCGCTGGCGTGGACCCGGCGCTCGCTTCGATCCGGGCCGAATGGTGGAACGTCGAAGCGGCCCTGGAGCGTCGCTCGTTGGCCGGGGGCAGTTCTCCGAAAGCCGTTCGTGATCAGCTCGCAGAAGCTCGAAGCCGCCTGGACGGCTGAGTGAAGAGGGGTCGGGTCAGGCCGTACCTTCAGCCAGAACTGCGTCGATCAGCGTCGGGTCCACCCCGTCCATCCGGAGGATGCTCTCCGCCGTCTCGCCGATGAGGCTGTCCGGAGTCGATGCACCCGCCGTCAGACCGATCTCCACCGATCCGCCGGGCAGCCACCCTTCTTCCGATTGAACTTCCTGCGCACCGGCTGGCTTGTAGGTAATTGCCCCGCCTTCCACATCGATGCCGAGCGCCGACTCGATGTGGAAGGTGCGAGTGGACTCCGCGCATAGCGCCGCCAGGTGATTGGTATTGCTAGAGTTAAACCCGCCGACCACGATCATGACGTCTGGCGGGTCGCTCATCATGTCCTTCACCGCATCCTGCCGGTCCTGTGTGGCTGAACAGATCGTGTCGAAGCTCCTGAATCGCTCGGGAAACTCAGCCGCTCCATAGCGGTCCAGGGTGGCCTCCCCGAGCCGAGCCGCGATCGCCAGTGATTCCGAGGCGAGCATCGTCGTCTGGTTGGCCACCCCGATCCTCGCCAGGTCCTGATCGGGATCGAAACCTTCGGATGCTCGACCCGCGAACGTCTCCCGGATCACGTCCGAGCCGACCTCGCCGCGAATGAACGCGCACACCAGGTCTGTCTCGTCCATGTCGCGCACGACCAGATAGCGTCCGTTCGGATACTTCAGCACCTGCGAACTCGTGGCCCGGGTTTCCTCGTGAAAATGCTTGCCGTGGATCACGGACGTGAACCCGTCACGGGCGTAGGCTTCCACTCGCTTCCACACGTGCAGCACCGATCCGCACGTCGTATCCACCAGAATGCAGCCGATTTGGCGCAGTTTCTCAAGATCCCCCAACTTCACGCCGAAGGCCGGGATGATCACGACGTCGTCCTTCTCCACCGGTGAGAACTCGAACCGACCCAGTTCATCGGGGAGCAGGAACCGGACTCCCCGGTCACTGAGCTGCTGGTTCACGTGCGGGTTGTGGATGATCTCGCCTACCAGGAAGATCCGGCGATCGCCGAACTTGGTGCATGTCTCGTAGGCGTATTCGACAGCCCGATCGACCCCGTAGCAGAAACCCAGGCTGCGGGCCATGCGAAACGTGAAGCGGCCCAGGGTCAGCCGGTAGTCGGCCGCCTTGATGGCCTTCACGATCTCGCTGCCGTAGGCCTCGGCCAGGAGCGGCTTCACCTGGGCCTTGAGGCCGAGTCCACGTCGGAAGTAGTTGTCCCCGTTTGCTTTCATCGTGCTCTATCGTAACCCGTCGTTCGCCCGGTGTTCAACCTCTCGACGCCGCGTCCACGAGAAACGCGGCGCTCCGATCCGCCCGGTCTACGCTGCCCGAGTCGTGCACAGAACGGTCCGAGCGCCCCCACGCGCCCGGGCGATTCCGTAGCGCCCGAGCGAGCAGCCGGGCTTTGTCGACCTTCCCGGTCCAGGCTCGTTCCGTCACGCTATCGTGGTGCGCGTTCCGCACCTTCTGCCCGATTTCAGCGTACACCAGCGCGGCAGCCCGGATCGCAGGCCGACATCGCGCGGGCAGGCTCTCGATCCCGTTCCACGCCGCGGAGTACAGGTCGTCCGCATCGTCCAACAGCCCCTGCACGGCAGTCCGAATGCCGCCGACCGGAGCAGGAGATGCCAGCCATTCATCGGGATCGAGCCCCGCCTGCCGAAGCCCGTCCAGCGGCAGGTACAGTCGGCGGACCCGCGCATCTTCGCCCACGTCGCGCGCGATGTTCGTCAGTTGCATCGCGGCACCGAGCCGGCACGCCGCCACAAGAGTTTCGGAAGCTCGGCGATCCATGACGATCGTCATCATCGCCCCGACGGTGGAGCCGACCCTGACGCAGTACTCCATTACCTCGGATCGGGTTTCGTATCGTCGGCCGTTCACGTCCCACTCGAATCCCTCGAGCATGGCCTCCGGGATGTCCCGCGAGATTTGATTGCGGAACACGGCGTCCGCGAATGCCCGCTCCACCGGACCCTGTGGTCGGCCCGCATAGACACGCTCGAGCCCTGCGCGCGTTGCCTCCAGGCCCACTTCCGGCTCGTCGGTCTTGTCCACCGCATGGTCCGCCACCCGGCACCAGGCGTACACGGCCGCCGTGTCGTGGCGCACGCGGGTCGGCAGGAGGAGCGACGCGGCGTAGAAGCTCTTGGAGCCCTCCCGAAGCAACCGATGGCAAGCCTGCCGATCCGCCGCCTGCATCCGGTGCTGCACCGCGTCGACCTGTTCGCTCACGGTCGGGGCACTGGGTCCGGAACCACCATATCCAGCACCCGGGCGGACGACAGCACTCCGGGCACCCCGGCGCCGGGGTGCGTTCCCGCGCCGACCAGGTAAAGCCCCTCCACGTCCTCACTGCGGTTGTGTGGCCGGAACCAGGCACTCTGGCTGAGAACGGGTTCGAAGCTGAAAGCGGCGCCCCGGAACGCGAGCAGCTCGTGCTCAAAGTCGATGGGGGTCATGATGCGGGACGTGATGATCTCCTCTGACAGTCCCGGCATGACCGTGTCGGCCAGGTGTGTCTCGATCGCCTTGCGGTACGATTCGGCTGTCGCTTCCCAGTCCACGTCCGCCTCCAGGTTCGGGACCGGCGAAAGCACGTAGAAGGCGTCCATTCCCTCGGGGGCCAGATTCGGGTCGGTTGCCGTCGGGCGATGCAGATACAGGCTGAAGTCCTTGGCCAGGCGCCCGCCAAAGATGTCGTCCAGCAGCCCCCTGTAGCGCGGACCGAGGAGGATGGAGTGGTGCGCCACGTCCGGGTACTTCCGCTTCGTACCGAAGTACCACACGAACAGGCCCATCGAGTACCGGGACTTCTCCAGCTTTCGGTCGGTCCACCTGCGGCGGGCCGCGCTCGGAACCAGGTGCCGGTACGTCCACGCCGAGTCGGCATTCGACACGACGATGTCAGCCGCGATCAGCTCGCCATTCTTCAGCCGCACGCCGGTCGCCCTGCCACTCTCCACCACGATCTCGGCCACGTCGGAGTTCAGCCGAAGCTCACCGCCGAGTCCGTCGATCAGGTTCAGCAGTCCCTGCACGAGCGCCCCGGTTCCGCCAATCGGGAAATGGACTCCCCATTGACGTTCCAGGTAGGCGATCAGCGTGTAGATCGATGTCGTCGCGAACGGGTTGCCGCCGACGAGCAGCGGGTGGAAGCTCAGGACCTGCCTCAGCTTCGGGTGCTTGATGAACTTCGCCACCAGGCGGTACACGGTCAGGTGGCTCTGGAGCTGGATCATGTCGGGCACGATGCGGGCCATGTCCCACACCGAATCGAACGGCACGTGCCCCAGCCGGGTGAAGCCCGTGTTGAAGATCCGCTCGCTCATGGCCAGGAAACGCGCGTACCCGGCTTCGTCTTCGGGTGAAAAACGCCTGATTTCCTGTCGCATCGCGTCCGGATCGCCGGAATAGTCGAACACGTCTCCGTCGTCGAACCGGATGCGATAGAAAGGGTGCACCGGCCGCAGGTCCACGTCATCCGCCAGGCGCCGCCCGCACAGGTCCCACAACTCTTCGAACAGGAAAGGCGCCGTGATCACGGTGGGCCCGCCGTCAAACGTGAACCCGTCCTGCTCAAATACGCGACCCCGCCCGCCCGGTTGATCGAGACGCTCGAGGATGGTCACGCGATAGCCCCGAACACCGAGACGGATCGCGGCTGCGAGTCCCCCGAATCCGGACCCGATGACGACCGCGTGCGCCCTGTTGTCTGTATCCCCGCCCACGAGTCCCCCGTATCGGCTGGTTCACCTGTCGTCCGAGTGAGTGCCCAATGTACAGCCCGCATCGGACACCCCCAAACCCAACCTGTCCGAGCGAAACGTTGCACTGAGCGGAGCGTGGGGGTAGCGTCGCCAAGAACCCGCCGGGACATCCGCGGCGGATCGCGCGGGCGGCAACTCCGATGAGCATCGGAACCCAAGATGAACGTACCCTTTCAATCGACATTTCTGTTCCTCGCCCTGCTCGCTTGTGCACCGGCCATCGGAGCGGCGCAGGAGGCCGACTTCGTCATTCCGCCTGGCCTCTATGCCAGTCGGCAGTACGTGTCCAACCGAGCCCTGACCCGGCCCGCGAATCGGTACATTCGGGTGCGGACCACGAACTTCCTGCTCCACCGGGTGCGCGAGTCCGACGGGGGTCTCGTGGTCGAGAGCCGCTACTGTCACATCGAGCAGGATCCACTGGGCCTCGTCCGCACGTCCCTCGGTCCGCGCTTCTTGGCGGCCATGCCCGAATGGGAAGCGCCGCTCACGAGGGACGCCGAGGCCGAGGGTACGGGAGCCATGCGGATCGCCGAGAACGTGATGGTGCTGGGCGCCCGACTGGACGACCCATCCAGAGACGCTCTGCCGGCAGACGAGGACGATCCCCGGATCACGGACCCGGACGGCGACGGCAACCCCGGGGTCACGGTGGAAGTCAGTGGATTCGTGAGCGGACAGGTCTATGTGGTGCAACGGCTGGTCCGGGGACTCCTGGGAACGGCTGCGCCGGACGGCCGGGCCACGGGCACCGTGATCGGGGCAGGTGACCAGGTCGTGATCGGGGCGTCCAACGCCATCCTGAAGACATTCACACCGAAGTTCGAGCACAACCCTGACCCGAAGCGAAACACCTTCGTGTGGGTGCCCGTGCCGGATGGCTCGACTTGCGAGAGCATTCTGGCCGGGCGTGATCAGTTGTTCGGGGAGGACTGAGGCCGGTGGACGCGGATGTTCTGATCGTCGGAGCCGGGTGCGCCGGTCTCAGCCTGGCCGTCCATCTCATGGAGGCCGGTGCCTCTGACCTGGAGATCGTCCTCCTCGATCGCCGCTCGACCCACGTACGCGACCGCACCTGGTGCTACTGGTCCGGCCCGGACCACCCGTTCCAGGCGGCCGTCCGCCAGTCATGGACTCGGTGGAGGGTCGTCACCTCGGAGGGCGAGGTGGAACGCGGCTCCCGGTCAGTCGCCTATCGCTGTATCCAGGCCGACGCCTTCTACGACCTGGCGCTGGAGCGCATCGAGAGCAGCCCCAACATCAAGCTGGTGCGCGGCGTCTCGGTCGAGGCTCTCCGCGAGATCGAGGGTGGCGTGGCCGCCGTGACCGCCGATGGCGAGTTCACTGCGCGACGGGCGTTCGACAGCCGCCCCCCCGAACCCGGGCCGATCCCGGCCGGCGAGATTCACTGGCTGCAGCATTTCGTGGGACTCGAGGTGCAGACCGATCGACCCGCGTTCGACCCGTCGGTCGCCACGCTGATGGACTTCCGGGTGATGGACGGCGCGGACATCAGGTTCATGTACGTGCTGCCACTCGACGACCGGACTGCCCTGGTGGAGGACACGTTCTTCGGGGGCGAGCCCCGCCCGGAGAGCGAGTACCTCGAGTCGATCGATCGCTACCTGGCCGAGAGGCTCGGCGTCGCCAGCTGGACAGAGACGCACCGCGAGCGCGGCGCGATCCCAATGAGCACCGTGCCCCCGACGGTCCCGTCGAGTCCGCGCGTCACCAGTATCGGGTTGCGGGCCGGGCTGGCCCGACCGGCGACCGGCTACGCGTTTCTCGCGATCCAGCGCCACTCACGGCGCCTCGCCGTGTACACGGTACGGGCCGGAGTCGATCGTCCCATGCCCCGCGGTCGTCCTTACCCGAGGGCCGTGGCGTTTCTCGACCGGGTGTTCCTGGCCTACCTTGAACGCCAGCCGCAGGAGGCGCCGGAGATGTTCCTTGAGATGTTCGAGGGCGTCGCGCCCGAACGCATGGCCCGCTTCCTGTTCGACGGAGGAACCCGGGCGGACCGGATCGCGGTCATGCACTCTCTGCCTGCCATGCCCCTGATCGGACAGGCGCTCCGCAGCATGGGACCTGCCTTGCGAGACACGACTCGGAGAGGCTGATGTCGAAATTGAAGACGGTTGGGCATCCGTTGTCGCCGCTTCCGGCGGAGCTACCCCCCGAGCTCCGCGGTCCGGATTGGGTGCAGGCCAACCCCCACCGCATCGAACGAGAGCTCCAGGCGGCGCTCGCCATGCCGTCCGGCGGCTGGTACGTGCTGGATGCCAGCCGGTCGATCGGCCAGGAGCCCCGTCGATTCTGGGTCGAGGGCCGGGAACTGGTGGCGTGGCGAGCCGGCAACGAGCTTCGGGTCGCTCCCAATGCCTGCCCACACATGGGCGCATCACTCGCCGAGGGTCCGGTGCGTGACGGACGCCTCGTGTGTCCCTGGCACGGACTCGAGCTCGGGGCCGACAAACACGGCGCCTGGTGTCCGCTGACGGCACACGACGATGGCGTGCTCTGCTGGGTCCATCTCCAGGACACGGATGATGGGAAACCGGAAGCCGACCCGCCGACGCCAACCCCCATCGTGTCGCCTCGGCCGTCGCGGTTCATCGACTCCGTGATGAAGATGGAGGCGGATTGTGATCCGCGGGACGTCATCGCCAATCGACTCGACCCGTGGCATGGCGTCTACTATCACCCCCACACTTTCAAGCGGCTGAAGGTGATCGGCCTCGAGGGAGGACGGTTGCTGGTGCGCGTGGTGTACGGAATGACGGACCGGCTTGGAATCGAGGTCGACGCCACCTTCCACTGTCCTGACCCCCGCACGATCACGATGACGATCGTGGGAGGAGAGGGCACCGGATCGGTGGTCGAAACCCACGCCACACCGCTTCGGCCGGGACGGTCTGCGATCATCGAAGCCACCCTGGCCACATCGGACCGCCCTGGATTTCAGCGAGCGATCAAGGCGGCAGGCATCATCCGACCGTTCATTCTCAAGTCGCAGAGAAAACTCTGGGTGGAAGACGCCGCCTACGCTGAGCGTCGCTATGCGCTGCGCACCGGCGTGGTGCCGGCTGCGGGACGGGCGTTGGCTCGGCCCGACGGCGCAGCAGGGTCTTCCCCGCGATCAGCGCCGCCGGGCGAGCGGTCCGACGAGGGGCACTGACCAGATCGGTTCCGGCTTCACGTCCCAGGGGGTGAGCAGGTGGTTGGCGGCCAGGAAGCCGGAGGCCGTGGCCCGCTCCATGAGGGCCGTGGGAAACGCTAGCCGCACGTAGTCTCCGGCCAGCGCCACACCTTCCGCTGGAGTCTCGACAGCCGGCCGCCCCGCGTTCCCGCCGGGCGGAAAGGCGGGGCAGTCGCGGTCCACGCGGAAGACCTCGTGCACGACACCGGCGTCCCGGGTCTCCGGATACAGGTCGTGCAGGCCCTTGAGCATGCTCTGGCGGAGTTCGGCCTCGCCGACGTCCTCGGGCACCGCGTAAGCGTGGAGTTCCACCACCGAGCCTTCCGTCGAGCGGGCCCACCGGCGGCTTTCCTCTTCGAACGTCTCGTATACGGAGATGTTGTCCAGGAGAGGGTACCCGGCGGTACCGACGAACGGGTGCCGGTTCGGGCTCACGGGCCGGTCCAGCCACATGCGCCACACGGCGAACGGCAGCGTCAAACCTAGGTCCGCCACGTTCCGCCGCCAGGCCGAGTCGCCGAGACCCGGCGAATTGGCGGTGATGGCCTGCAGACCAGGCACGGTGACGGCCAGCACGACCAGGTCCGCGTCCAGGGAATCGGCCGACTCGCCGCCCGCGCTTCGACAGACGACCCTCCACCGGCCCTCGTCCTCTCGAGCCATCGACTCCAACTCCACGCCGAGCCTGAACCTGACGCCCAGCCCTTCCAGGTAGGCGCGGAACGGAGTCCAGAGAGAAGCTTCGAATTCGTCATCCAGGACGTCGAACACCAGGCCCTCGGGGTTCGCCATGAAGTAGAAGTGAAACATCATCAGGAGGTCGGCGGCAGACATGTTCTCTTCGGGATTGAAGAACGAGTGAGAGAACACGTCGAACATCATGCGCCGGGCCGCGGCCGGGAAACGGAGCGAGTCCAGGTACTCCCGGGCCGTGGTCCCGTCGTGCCGCTCGTACGTTCGTTCCGGATCGAAGCGGAGCATGTCGAGCGCCGCCAGACCGTTCACCTTCAGCAGGTCGCGGTACCGAAAAGTGTCGGCCCGGCGAACGAGCGAAACGATGTTCCACGGGGGTCGGGTCGGCAGGTCCTCGAACGATTGCACCGCCCCGCCGGGAGCCAGTACCGGGTAGTCGTGCAGGCGAACGAGTCGCCGCAGGTCCGGGTCTACTCGCCGGAGCAGTTCACGCAGGTTGTAGTACTGGCGGAAGAAGGCGTGAAAACCGCGCTCCATTCGAAGCTCGGAGCCATCCGGCAACGTCTCGGTCCACGTGCGCAGCCGGCCGCCCAGCGCTTCCTCGCGTTCCACGAGGGTGACCTCAACGCCCCGTTCGGCGAGAGCAGACGCCGCCGCGATCCCCGCCAGGCCGCCCCCCGCCACCAGGGCCGTGGTCCCCTCAGGAGCCCGGTCCCGGCTGCCCGGCCGCTGCGGAACTGGCTGCCGGCCGTCTCGCCCGCGGGTCACGCGGCCAGCCCCGGCCGCCGGGCCATGAAGGAGTGCACGATCCCACGCTGCCAACCGTCCATTGGCTCGGTCCTCACGTCCGTGAATCCAGCCCGGCGAAGGCGCTCTTCGAACGCCGTGACCCCGTCGAAATCGAGCACGCTGCGCCTCAGGTAGCGGTAGAGTCGGGTCGTGCCTGAAGTCAGGAATCCCCCCGGGATGATCACACCCAGCGACACGGCGTTCCAGGTTGCACGGGCGGTCGCCGTGTCGGCCACCGAGTACTCGTGGAAGCAGATCGTGCCTCCGGGCCGCAGCATATCGATCAGGTTGGCCAGGCATCGGTCGGGCTCGGACATGTTTCGTATCCCGTAGGCCATGAGGATGGCGTCGAACGGACCCTCGATCCCGGACGCTGCGGGATCCATCGCGTCGGCCAGGCGTAGCTGGACCCGCCCTTCCGGCAGCCGCCGGCGCGCTTCGGCCAGCATTCCGGGTGATCCATCCGCGGCGATCACCTGTGCGGTCGGGTGCTCTGCCAGTATCGCCCGCGTGGAAGCTCCCGTTCCGCAGCACAGGTCGAGGATCCGGGAGTCGGGAGCGACGGCCAGCCGGGATGCGCTGAGTCTGAGATGGCGGCGATATCCAGGGTTCAGGCCTGTCAGGAACTCGTAGCTCCAGGCCACACGGTCGAATTCACCCGGCACGTCCGGCTTGGCGATCGGCATCAGTGCTCCAGTCCCACGACCCGGTACGTTTGGCCACCGCCGTCCCACTGCAGGTACACGATCGCTGACCGGCCGGACTCGCGATTCCGCCCCGACACCGTGATCTCCAGCAGCGCCAGGCTGCCGTCGGCCGACGTCTTCGGGTCAGCGGGAATGGCCCCGGCCCCAGGTCCGATCGACAAAACCTGGCGATGGCCATCCGCCGCGGCCACACTGCCCTCCCACTTCCGACCCAACTCCGGGTGGCGCAGCGACCAGGCGTACGACGTGCCGTTGGAGGCCCATGCGTCGTCCCGTATTCCGTAGTCCTCGAAAGTGAGCGTGAAGCCGGAACCCGGCCCGCTCTCCTCGCTCACCTCCGGGACCTCGATCGGGCTCACCCGGCCGTACCAGTACTCCACGATCCGGTCGCGTCGGTAGTTCAGCATCGCCGCCAGCGTGTCTGCCGCAAACTGGTTCGGAAGCTGGCCGGCCCGGACCGCGGCCCGGACCTGCGCGTCCGTGAACGAGCCCACGAGCTTGGCGCCCCAGTAGCCGTCACGGACCGTCATGTTCACGAAGGCCTCGTTTGGCCAATTGGCTTTCCAGCCCGCCGGATCGAAGGTCTCCACCTGCATCCAGCCGATGGAAGGATCGATCACTTCGTAGGACTCCCGCTCCCATCCCTGGCGATAGAACCCGAGCGTGAACACGCGCGCCATGCTCTGCCAGAAATCGAGATTGTACTCGGCACCCTCGCGCGGGTTGTGCGGGCGAATGGTTCCGCTACCGAGGCTGGCCGCGAAATCTATCAGGTAGTGGCGCACGAAGCCTGGCTCCACGAAGGCATCCATCGTGTTCGCGAATCGCATGTCGACATGGTTCACCCAGGACGACACCACGTACAGCCCTCGCAGATCGCGGCGATGTTCGTGAGCGTACCAGTCGTTCGGGTCGTCCTTCCGCGTGCCGGAGAAGTGGAAGGGGCCGAGCGGCGGACCCGGCACGTACTGGCTGGCCACCGCCAGGAAGCGGCCGTCCGGAAGTGTGTCCACTCGGGCCAGGATCTCATCCACCAGTTCGATCCCCAGCGGGCGCTCCACGAAATCGTCGTCCTCGTAGCTCGCACCCTCCTTCACCCCGGTGATGTGCTCGCGGCGGAACCGGAAGATGTAGTCCTCCGGAACGTGGAACCCGGCCGCGTACATGAGCCGGTTGGTGATCACCCCGGCGGAACTGCTCAGGTACTGAAACCCCTGTGGATCGAACTTCACGACATAGCGGATGCCCCGGGAATCCTGGATGTGGAACCCTGGCGAGATGCCCTGCAGTTTCGCCTGCGTGAGTACGATGGGTCCCGTGGTATCCGGGCCGGTGCCGGTGGTCGGCCCTCTGAACGTCTCGTCTGGACTCAGCCGCCGCCGATCGTTCCGGTGCTCGAACCACGACGAGTTCACCACATCGTCGTGGCGGGTAATGTTCAGGGCCTCGTGGCTCTCGCCCGCCAGCCTCCGCACGCTGATCCCCTTGGCCACCTGCCCGCTGATCGCGTCCCGGAGCAGAAGCGGCGCTTCCAGCGGTTCCCGGTAGGCGGGCTCCTCGATGGGCAGCGTGTCCGCGTACGCGATCGGTTCCGGACGTACGGGTACCGCAGCCTGTTTCGCGCACCCCGCCGACAGGGCCAGGACCAGGACCCACGCCACCGGGAGCGGCCCGAAGCGACGAGTCAGAATGGCCATGAGCCCCTCATCCCCGCCGTCATCCCTTCCGCACTGAACCCCAGGTAGGCCAGCCCCATCAGCGCCGTCGGCCGACTGAGGCGGATTCCCAGGCCGTAGGAGGGGTGCCAGTCGCGACCCTCGATCTGTCCGATCGTCTCGCCCACGGCTCCGTAGTGGAAGAACAGGAAGGTCTCGGCCCGCATGCGGCTGTGCAGCTCCCGCCAGACCTCAAACCGATACTCCGACATGAAGGACAGCATGTCGGAGTCCACGAACCGGCTCGAGGGGAAGCCGAGGGCACTGCGGCTTCCGCCGAGAGTGGACAGGTGATAGAACGGCACGCCTTCACCGCCATCGTCACGCGCGATGTCCGAGATCACGCGAAGGGCAAGAAGCTGCTGCCCGTTGATCGGAACGTACGTCTGGAGAAACCCGGTCAAGAGCCGGAAATCGGAATCCGTGTCGGACAGGCCGAAGAACGAGCGGGCTGCCAGTCCGGCGGTGACCCCACTCTGCTGGAAGTCGTTCCATCGGGTGAGGTCCAGAGTGCCACTCAGCTCCAGTCGCACGTAGTCCGTGGTCTCGTTCGCTCCGTAAAGGGAATCGGTCGGGAAG
>Ga0272441_10013624_pt1 | contig 11663 bp, 14 predicted proteins | sample SSMProp6N_FD_193582 | JGI IMG/M metagenome (GOLD analysis project Ga0272441, IMG submission 193582) | Marine sediment archaeal communities from Little Sippewissett salt marsh, Falmouth, MA, United States - SSM-Prop-6N | ecosystem: Environmental > Aquatic > Marine > Wetlands > Sediment ... | reverse complement strand
GACAAGGCCGTGCGGTTCGATGGAGACGTTGACGCGCTGCGGGAAAGGTTGAAACGATGAAGAGAGCTGTTGTGAATTTTGCGAAGGGGGCATGGTATCCGAAAGGCCAGGCACGCCTGCGAGACAGTCTGAAAAAGGTTGGTGAAGCTGCGGAGTTTGTCGCGCTCACGGACACGAATGCGTTCGGGTGCCCGAGCCACACCGAGATGCCATATGCTTTTAAGCCGTATGCGCTCGAACACGCGCGAAAGCTCGGGTACGGGCAGGCGATATTCGCAGACGCATCCGTGTGGGCGGTGAAGCCGTGGGGCCCTGTATGGGACAAGGTAAACGAGCAAGGGTATTACTTTGAAGAGGCCGGCCATTGGACCGGTACGTGGACGAACGACAACGCCCTGGCCAAGCAGGGACTGACCCGCGATGACGCAATGAAGATACCGATGTTCTCGGCCGGATTTGTTGGGCTCGACTTTTCAAACGAAACCGCCATGGCGTTTTTGAATGATTGGATGGCGGCCGCCAGGGATGGCAGCTTCCGTGGTGCGTGGACCAATAAAACCAAATCGGAATCGCAGGATCCCCGCTGTCAGGGGCACCGGCACGACATGGCCATGGCCAGCATTATTGCGTGGAAGCACAAAATGAAGCTTGGTAGCGGCGGCTCGTTTCTTGCCTACGTCGGGCCAGGTTACTCAAGCCCAAAGGATAGCGTAGTAGCGCATTTACAACCATGCTGAACAAAAAAATAATATTCGTCGCGTTTGTTGGTGGCCGGTGTGGGACCTCGGCAATGATGGGAATGCTGCACCGTGCCGGCGTTGATGTGGGAAACGTCACAGACGCAAAGAGCATTGAGAACCCCACAGGGTTTTACGAGATACGCGAGTACCAGAAATTCATCCGTGAAAACTATGGCCCCCACGTAAGGCCATTCGCGCAGCAATACAGCCCCGAGCTTCTACGGACGGCCACGGCAGAGGCAAAGATAGGTGAGATCATGGAGCGGGCATTCCCGGGGAACCCTCGGGTAATTGCGGCCAAGGCCATGCACTATTGTCCCATACCGTTATTTCAGTACGCCAATTGTGACGTGCGCGTTATTTGCATGCGCAGAAACACAGAGGACCAGGCGCGGTCAATTGTTAAAATGTGGGGCAAGGGCGATGCGCTGGAGATTCAAAAGTGGTTGGAAGACTGCTATCTCTGGACCAACAGGTTCCGCGAGTATTACCAGTTCTGCCCATACCTCGACGTGACGTTTGCCAACATGCTCTGGCACCCAGAGGTTGTAGCGCGAGATATCGTTGATTTCTGCGGGCTCGATGTCAGTGCGGAACAGAGAGACAGGATGAAATCGCTTATTAACCATGAATTCTCAAGGAGCAGCCATGCCTGAATTATCCATATTGATTCCGTCTATTCCCGAGAGGCACATGAAGGTGTCGTATCTGATGCACAAATTCGAGCAGCAAATAGCCGGACGCGACGTGGAGGTGCTGGCGTTTGTTGACAACATGAAGCGCAGCATAGGCCTGAAGCGCGACGGGCTGCTGCAGCTGGCCAAAGGCGACTACCTCGCATTCGTTGATGATGATGACTTGCCCTACGAGAATTATGTTGGCAAAATGCTTGGGTGGATAAAAGCCGGCAATGGCGCTGATGTCATCAGTATCCAGCAGCACGCGACGATGAATGGCAGCAGCCGTTTCCTCGTGGACTTCAGCATTAAATTCGAGAACGAGGAGGCCAGAAAGTTTGGCGGGGAATGGCAGGACGTGAAGCGCAAACCATTCCAGACATGTGCGTGGAAGCGCGAGATTGCCCAGAGGCACCATTTCCCCGACGCTTCGTATGGTGAGGACTGGCACTGGTGCAAGCGCGTTCTGGAGGACGTGAAGACCGAGTATTACGGGGATACCCCGATAATGTGTTACCGGTGGAGCCAAGAGGATACGCGCGCCGAACTCGTATATCCGGAGGACAGTAAATGAAAGCCACCTGCTGCATTACGACTGTCGTTAACGAGGAGTACGCCCCCTTCGCTCCGATGTTCAAGTATTGCGCCCAGAAGGCGTATCCGGACGCAACCGTGTTCGTTTTTCATGTTGGAAAAGATACGACCCATTGGTTTGACGGAATTATAGACTGGCCAGAGAACGCAATGAGCAAATACGTGCCGGCATCCCTGCGGTTCCTGGTGGGTGACTCCGTCCTCGGAGATTTCGACTTTTGCCTGATGACCGATGTCGATATCCTCATTAACCGCGAGAACCCGAACCTGTTTGACCAGCACCTGGCCCACATGAAGGCGAACGGCCTGACGTGCTACGACAACTGTGACCATGGCGACCACATGCCGGGGGTACACTTCGTGACGAGGGCGTGGTGGGAGAAGACGGCAAAGGCAAGGACGAAATGGACGAACCGGCTTAAGGAAACCGTGCCAGGAGTTGGAGAGGATGAGCAAATCCTGCGCGAAGTCGTGCGCGACAGCAAGCTCCCCGTGGCCAATGGCATAATCACCTGGGCTGTACACGGGATCCACCTCGGCCGGTTCCGCAACAAAAGCATTAACGCAGTGCGGTTCCAGCCGAACGAGTTCGAGTTCGTTCACAGCCTTCTCAGCGACAGCGTATTCATGGAGCTGGTCCACAAGGCCTGTAGCGAGAGCACGCTTGTGCAGCAGGTCTGGAACAGCGTGATGGCGCTTTACAACAAGAGAAAGGGGTAGTGTGGACTACGAGCTGTCAAAGGACAAGCGGTTCATTATACACCGGCTCCGGAAGTGCCCTGCATGCCACGAATACCACGCGCGGGTCGAGCGCAGCGACCGCGACAAGAAGCCGATTATGCGCTGCCTGAAGTGCGGCAGGACGTTCGCGTGCTGCTATGCGGATGATAACATGATTGCCATGAAAAGCAGGAATTGACGCGCTTTTTCTGTTGACAACATTAAGCTGATAAGTTATACATAAAAATATGAACGAAATGATTAGATTATCCGAATGGGCCAGAAGGCAGGGAGTCTCCATCTCCACGGCCAGAAAATGGGTTGATGAGGGGCGGCTGCACGTTGAGCGCCCGGCAGACAGGGTTATTCTGGTGGCGGCTATCAAGGGCAGGCCGGAGCCACTGAAGCCGTGGGCGCGGAGTAGGGAAAATATTTCTACGTGAAGATGTAGTTCATCATTTGTATAGTTGTATGCAATTGTCAACCGCTTTTAATTTGGAGGTTCACGGGCTATGCTATTAAACATACGGTGTCAGGTTTGCGATGCAGAGTTACACGCTTGGAGTGGAATAGAACAATCTAATAGCGAGTGTAACATTTATATACAACCGTGTTGGCGCTGCACGAGGGTCGCCCGTGAACAGGGCATTGCGGAGGCGGTTGCCAACAGCACACAACAACCAAAGTATGCCACGCCAACAAAACGTATGGAAAAGGATTCATAGGTTGGCACAGCATACATTTGGCAAACGTTAACCAAAAGTTTTGGCTCTCTGAAATTGAAAGGAATTGGCGCTATGGATCACGGTATAAACGCAGTTAGAAGGCGTATTTCAAATCTTGGTGGACGACTACGCGCAATGGCCCACGCCGATATTGCGGATGAATTAGAAAAAATCAGTAACGAGGTTAGCTATTTCGTAGAGGCCCGCGCCAATTCAGCAACAGTGGAGCCGCCAAAACCTTCGGTTAACAAACATTAGGTGAAAGCCAGGGGCGAGGAAAAATTATTGAAAGGAGTTGGCGCTATGAACTTTCCACCATTAACATCGGTAGAGGTGATAGACAAATACGCACATAAATTACCCAAAAAAGAGCTTGTCAGAATAATACGGGAAATATTTTTGGCCCGCGTCAACGAGAATAAGGAATCGCCCCCGGCCATCACCAAACAACCGTTATAGGCAATTCGGTTGCGAGGAAAATTTATAGGAGGTTGGCGTGATACACAGGCGACAAATAAAAACAGGCTGGTGGGTTGAGTACAATGATAAGGATGGCGATATCCAAATATTTCACTCTTGCGGTAATTATTCATGCTCAACCGACAGCGTATGCGTTTTTAAGAATGAGGTTGATGAATGGTTCACGCCAACAGCAGAAAGCGGAATCGCAACCAAACAGCCCATAACTATGCAAGGGCAAAACGAGGACGCTTCGCCCGTTGCTTGACGTTATAAGAAATGCAGTTGCCAATTTAGGCGGCTGTTCATATAAACCCCAAATAGGAGGATTTATGCCTAAAGGTAAGGGACAAGGCTCTTGTGGTGGTACGCCACGCCGGGATGGTTCTGGCGGCGGCAAAGGCAATAAGGGCACGAAGCGGCAGCCGCCAAAGAAAAAGAAATAAGGTAGGCAACCGCACATCTTACAACAGGCCGCTATGCGGCTTCGCCCAAATTACCATGGGTAACTTCGCATAGCGGCCACATTGCGTGATTAATCGCCACACAAAATTGCCGTAAAACCAGTCCTATTGTATTTATGAAGAAGGGGATATACTACATGGTGGAGGTAAAAGTGAGAAATTAAGCCTTGAACTTTGATTCAACATACCCATCATGCGGGTATATCCCTGAAGGACGGCCATAAGTCCATTACGCTTTTGGTCGTCCTTTTTATGTTTTGGAGGCCCAATGAAAGTACCTGAATCCGACCTGATGGAAATTTACTGCAAGGCAAAACTCCCCGGCGGTCAGGTGTGTGGCCGATATCTCGGCCGCGTTCAGATTGGTGCCAAGAATCACTACACAGATTTCAAGTGCTACGCCAGACGGTGCCGCAGCATTACCCAGGTGCGGTTCGACGAGCGTGGCATATTGCACGTTGGCCAGACAATTGAGAAGCAGAAGTTCCTGCAGGCTCCTGTGTCAAACGTGTTTATGGAGGCATAAATGGCAAATGTCATAGGCGCGAAGAAGAACAAAGACCTGCCGATGTCGGAATCGGTAGCGGGGCTGGTTACAAGGTTCAGTCGCGTTGAGCAGTTTTTCAGTCATTGCACATCAAATGCCCACGAGAATTTCCGGTTTTACTGGGGCCTGTATGCCCACCTCGGGTTGGGTCAATGGCCTTCGAGCCACATTCCCAAGATGATTCAATCCGGCCGGCAGCTGACCCAATACAATGTAATCCTCCCCATTATTGATGCCCTGAAAAGCGCGATTCTCAAAACCCCTGTAGAACCCAAGTTTCTGCCGCTTGACCAAGTAGCGAAGGGCCTAGTGAAGATTGCGAAGCACATGTATTACACCGACCGCGAACTGATGGACTGGGACCAGGTGTTTCGGGAGATGGTGCTGCATGGGCTCGTTTTTGAGGGCATTGTGAAGATGGAAATTAAGGATACCTACGACCCCCTTGGAAACATTGCCCCCGAGAACTGCCCGCAGGGGTCCGTATTTTTTGACCCGTTCTGGAAGTCCGGCCGCCGAAAAGACCTGAAGAAGGCTTACAAAAAGAGCTGGGCATCCGCATCGGACATTGCCAACACGTATCACCTGGAACGGGCGAAGCTGGAAGCGCGCATGAATGAAATGCACGGTGAGGTTTACGGCAACTTTACCGGCCCTAACCCCTACGATGTCGGCGCGGACCAATGGGGCTCCATGCACCAGATTTACGAAGAATATTACATGTATCCAAAAACCGAGAAGGTGGAAGTAATCGTTGGTCCAGACGGCCCCGTGGAAATGCCCGACATCCCTGATGAGGACAAGCCCGCGTTTCTGGACCAGTTTCTGCCCGGGTGGGACAAGGAAAGCATATACGAGGAAACCTACACCACGGAAGAGTGCCGGCTGCGCACAGCCTGCCCCACCCTTGCCGGTGAGCGGCTTCTCGTGGACGGCGACCCCATCGAAGTCCAGATTGGCAGCCCCCCGTTTTTCGTGTGGGCAGCGAATAGGCTTAACGGTCAATCCCGTGGAATGGTTGACAGCCTGAAGGATCCGCAGACCAATAAGAATTTCCTCGAAGCCGAATACATCCGCAAGATTCAGTCCGAAGGCGGTGGCGGCGGCAAGTTCGTAGATAAAAGCTTACTGGACGGCCCCAAGGAAGTAGAGAAGATGGAGCGCAAGAGCAATCGGCCCGACATCAAAATCTACGTAAAACCAGGCACGTTCCGTAAGGGCCTGAAGCCCAGCATGGCAATTGAAAGCACCGGAATCCCCAGCACTATTGTGGACAACATCCGGCACATTGACCGCGACGTGGTGCCCATGGTTGGGAAGCGTCCGCCGGTATCTCTCGGACAGGCTGACCCGGGGACCGACCCCAGCGGCAAGCTGTTTGGCATGATGAGCCAGAACGCCGACGAGCAGATGGAAGACATGGTCGTAAGCTACCGCTTGTTCCAGAACGACTGGGCAGAGGCCTACCTACTGCAGGGCGGCCAAACCTACAGCAATGAAATGGTCCCGCGTGAGTTCACGTATAAGGGTGAAACCATGGTGGCCAACGAGGTGGCTGAGTACAGCCGTGGCGCATTCATCCGCAACGACATTCGCGGCCTGATGAAGACCAGAATCAAGGTGATAATCGACCAGCAAATGGCAAGCCCCACGCAGCGCGCGAGCACAGCCTCTAAGCTGCTTGCACTCAGCAAAGCCGTACCGCCGGAGAACATCGGCACGCGCATGATTATCCACCAGGAAGTGATGAAAAATATTCGCGAGTTCGATGACGAGACGCAGAAAGAACTCGAAGACATGGCAAAGCTTGAGCAGTCTGTTGCGAAGATGAAGCTGCAGCTCGAAAGGGCAACGCTGGAAATGCAGCTCAACAGGGTGCAGGGGGCCTTAAACCCAGAGATGGGATTGCCGGCCCAGACCGGACAGCCGCAGGGTGGTGAACAGCCACAGGAAGGCGGTGGGCCCGGTTACGAGATTCCTGCGGACCAGCAGATGCAGGGAGAGATTGTACCGCCAGACGAATCCGTGGTGCCTCAAGAAGGGGCCCCTGAACCTATAACCAATTTGGAGGCCTAACATGGCACCTGAAACACAAGTCCAACCAAAGGACGCGGCCCAGGTAGAGGGCGAAGTGGTGGAAACCACAGACTCGTTACCGTTTGAAATACGGCAACGGGAAGACCTTATGCGATTGTTCGAGGAGCACCCCAGGTTCCGAGAGGAATTCGACTGGGAGACTGACCCCGAGGGAGCGCTTAAGGGATTCGTTGAAAAATACGGTGAAGGCCCTACGGAGCCCGAACCGGAAACGCCGGCAGCTGAAGCCGGAGCGGAGGAGGAAGACTTCCTCGCCCCTGAAAAAGGCGAAGAGCCGGCCGAACCCACAAAACCTGCGGAGCCCCAACAGCCCGCCGACAAAGGCCCAGAGCCGGAAACGGCCAAGACTCTCAAGGAAATGAAGGACCGCCTCGACAGCGCCCTTGGTGAAATTGAGCAGTTGAAAAAGGGCGATACCAAAGAAGGCAAGAAGGCTGTTGAAGAGAAGATCGATAACATCGACCTCTCGGGTTTGGACTCGCTGTCCGAAGACCTCGACCTCATTACGGACGAGGGTCAGGCGCAGGCGAAAAAAATCATCAACCAGCTGGCGAAAGGCCTGCAGAGCGTACAGAAGGTCGCGAATTCGTATCGTGACAAACTGGAATCTCTCGAAGGTGCTCAAGCTCCAAATGAGGACATCGAACAGATTAAGTCCGATGTCAACAGCCTGAAGAGTAAAGAGCAGCACGAAGTTGCGCTGTCGCAGGAATTCAAGCTTATCGACCAGATGGTCCAGCAGAACCGTACCGTATTCGGGGAACAGGTCCGACCCATAAAGGAAATCGAGACCGACTACCTGAAGGCGATTAACGGCATGCTGCACGATGTAGCGGGTTCCAAGGCAAACATAACCAATGAAAGGGGCCAGTTCACGCCGGAAGCCCTCCGCGTGCTGGAGCTGGCCAACGGGACAACCGAGAAAGCCAAAAGGTTCCAAGCCAAGTGCAAGGAGCAGGGCATTGGCCTACCGGAAGACCTGGAAGCACTTCAGACCGTGTACGAAATCCGCAAAATCCGGGACGAACTATCCCAAAGGGACAACGCCGGAAATATTATACGGCCCGCTGATTACACGCGGGCAGCGGAGAATTACATTGGACGGAACCTTGCGAAGTTCCGCTCCAAGGACCAGTCGAGAGCACGCACAGCACATGAGCGCGCCACCCAAAATCGCAGCCGTTTTGCGCCTGAGAGTCGTCCAGGTGCGCCGGCAGAAAAGCAAGACGACCTAAACAACATCTCGGCCGACGAGTTGCAGCGCCTTCTGAAGACGGAACCGAAAGACCTATCAGCGAAGGACCGCCAAAAGCGGTTTGAAATACTGGTGGCTACCGGCACTCCGGAGAAAGATGCACGCTACGCCGCTGGCTTGGATGAGGAAAATTAGGAGCACCTATGTCCAATTACATCCCAGGAACTGCTACCACGCTCAGTGGGATGGACGCAACTGCGATTCGTCGCATTGCCTATTCCAGTCGCGTAAAGCAGGACCAAGTACTGCCGTCCGTATGGACGAGCATCCCGACCAAGTTTGAAGTGCTTGGCGGCGAAATGGTCATCATGGACCATGGCGTTTGTATCGATGTCACCAATGAAGGCAAGCGTGCCGTTGGTGGCGGTCAGAGCGTTGTAATGACGCTGTCGACCAACCTCAAGAAAGCCCCCCAGGAAGGCACCAGCGAAGATATGCTCGGAAACGGCGACGAATTCGAGTACCTCTACTTGACCGCGTATTACAACGAAGTCAAGAAAGCTGTGAAGTTCAACCAGTGGGGTTACGACTTCAACGACACCGAGCATCTCGGGCACGTCAAGGCCTACGGAAAAAAGCTGATGACCTTCTGGCAGGAGCACAATAGCCTTCGCTATGAGCAAGCTGCCTGGCTTGGCTTTTCTCCGGAACTGACCAAAGCCCCGACCTCTCAGACGCAAACCCTCAACCCCAACTGGGCGATTCCCGGCCTGGCGACCTCTTCCTACCCGACGTGGGACGTGGACACCATTACGGAAACCGATGGCTCTCAGGACTCCAATAACTGGTATCCGGACCGCTATTACAGCGGCAACGGCACCTTTATTGAGAATCTGGCCGCAGCCATGCTTTCCGGCAGTGGCGTAACTGCCACACCGACCGCCACCCCGACAATCGACAACCTGCTTGAGATGATCAACTGGATGGACGAGAACATCGTGGTGGAGCCCATTTCTCTGGACGGCAACAAACAGACCCGCATTTTCAAGGTCACGAGTTCCGTCTACAACTGGATGATGAACCCCAATAACAGCGGTTCCATCATGGAATACTGGGAAGCCACAGCGGCCTACGCTGACAAGCGCCCATATATCCCTGGTGAAATGGGCCGCCTGTTCGGCAACTACGTTGTCGTAAAGGACATGCGGGCCCCGACCCTTACCGTGGCCGGCTCCGTTGGTTCATACACCATCACCTTCGGCTGGCAGTTCCCGGGTGGAACCACCAATGACCAGCGCAACCGTACCGCGTGGAGCGCCACGTCGGGTTCGGAAAACTATGTTTTCCACGGCTGCATGTTCATCGGTGCAGAAGCTCTCTGCCGCTATACCCGCGACGGTTACACCGACGACATGTACGAACAGACCGAGTTCGGCAAACGTCGGGAGCGTGGGTCTTATCTGGGTGAAGGCATCGTGCTGGCAAAGTACGACAAAGGCACGCCCACCGCGACCACGAAAATTTACCGTGGTAGCTGCTGCGCGCCGTTTGCCATCAAGCAGATTCGCAGCTCGTAAGTATGCTCATTAACCTGAAGTGGAGCCGACACGCCCTGCCGGCTCCACTTTTTAAAAATGCAGGGCCAGGACCACAGGAGGTCGAAAATGCCGTCTCAAGGTAGCACGTTCGGGATTTTTCCCGATATGGAAGAGGATGAACACCGTATCATTGAAGTGGGGATCCCGCTGTTTCAGCTGGTATTCCCGAAACCGATTTACTACGAACAGAAGGTGGATGGCGTGTTTGATGTGCGAGTAGATGCCGCAGACCCCGATGTTCGTCGCTCAAAGCCTGTTCCTCAATGGCACTGGGCGGGCGAGGCCAAGCTATCTTTTAAGCCCCGCAACAAGCGTGGTTTGGGAGTGGGTTGGATGCCTGACGACCCCTGGTTTAAAAACCGCGTTCACCTTATGGAGCACGCATGGCTGGCTAAAATGGTCAAGCAGGAGCGGTTGCCTAATGGACGGATTAAGAGTGCAGCCGAAGTCAGCTTTGAGCTGAAACTCATGGAGGCCGTACTCAAACAGCAGATTCCTATTTGGGAAGTATTCCGCAACGGCCGCGCGGAAGCCTGGTTCGATAGCGAACAGAAAGCCAAAGACGCGGTAGACGATGAGTACCGCACCGAGGTAAAGCTCGACAAGCAGGGCACCCTGAAGCCGCGCCGCGTGAGCAAAGACGATTTGGAAATCAGGGATGGGTTCCGCTACGTGTGGAAACCCAAAGTACTGGCCATGATTAAACGCGAGAATCGCATCAACCAGTTCGGCTGGACCCAAAGCAAAGAGTTCATGCTGGAGTGGAAACCGAAGATTCTCGATGAGATAAAGAGTAAACGCGAGTCGTTCAACGCCGAAGCGGAGCAGGTAGAAGGACACGGCATTGCCCAAGAGCTGAAGGGCATGACCGAGGCAGAGCGTAAGGTTCTGGCCGAGGCGCTTCGTCCGTACCTGACCAGCGGGAAGGACTCCGAGCAGCAGGGTCCGAGCAAATCGGGCAAAAAGACTGCAGGTAAGGAGATTGTCGTCTGAGCATAACAAGCAGAATCCTCGACCGCATACAGCCGTTTGTCGGCAGCTGGTCGAGGAGCACAGGCCAAAACAGCCTCCTGAACCTCATCCAAGAGGGGCAGGATGAGTTGTTTGATTGTGACGCACAGGGCCTTGTCTGGATTGGAACGGACAATAAGGGGTGGCCGCCGTATCTCACGACGGCCGCCTCTACGTACCAGTACCGGATAAGCGCAGCCAACCTCACCAATGTATCGAGCATTACCAAAACGATTAACGGCACAGCCTACACCGTCAGGCCCACCAGGGTTCGCAAGGTCTTTGTTGATACCAACACCGACTTCAATTTCAACCGAAGGTTCGTTGGAGAACCATACATGTATGGGTTTAACAATCCCATGCGGCAGTCCAACGACCGGATTGAAATAGCTGAACTTCCGGTCAGGTCTGAACCCGCACTTGAAAACGATTTGCCGCTGATAACCTTTCCCGACGACCCGGGGGCCGAGACGGAAATTTATTTCGTCGAGTTCTTCTGGGAGCCGATGCGACTGGTATCCGAAAGCATACCGGTTTGCATCCCGCAACTGTTCTATCCCGCGCTGTATGACTATGTCATCGGGCGTGTTTCGGAGATGGACAACGGGCAGCCCAATGACAGACTGATGAGGTTTTACAGCGGTATTGACCGTGGAAGTGACTGGGAACCATCCTGGAAAGAAAAATTCCAGAACTATATGGACGGAGGGGCCCAACCTTCAGCAGGGTTGACAGAGCCGTTATTCTAACATGAGAAACTTCACAAAGCGTACCGAGGACTTTAACAACCGCCTGATTCGCCGCAAACAGGGGAACATGGACAATGCCCCCGGTTT
>Ga0272441_10013623_pt1 | contig 11664 bp, 11 predicted proteins | sample SSMProp6N_FD_193582 | JGI IMG/M metagenome (GOLD analysis project Ga0272441, IMG submission 193582) | Marine sediment archaeal communities from Little Sippewissett salt marsh, Falmouth, MA, United States - SSM-Prop-6N | ecosystem: Environmental > Aquatic > Marine > Wetlands > Sediment ... | reverse complement strand
AAAGAAGGTCTTTAGAATATGTCTAAGCCCCGTTAGCTCAATTGGTAGAGCAATGGCCTTTTAAGCCAGTGGTTGGAGGTTCGAGTCCTCCACGGGGCACAAATTGTTCTTTTACATTTGAAAGGGAAAAAGATGCTATTGCCATTCAGAAGATTCAAGAAAGGGAAAGTTGGTCCCGAAGATTTGAAGGAAATTGAGTTGATCATGCGATCTATAAAAGAGGAGGTTTTTTCTCCGTGGACAATGACAGATTCTGCAAGAGATTTATTTTCACAGATGCTAAGAAAAAGCGATGGGCTGACAAGAGAAGTTGTTGTTAGTTTTCCAAATGGGAATTCATTGGGCTGGGACGCTGCTTCCAGTGTTTATAGTTACGAGGATCAGATTAACCCCAAAATTCAGGAATTGGGCCAAGGCATGCATTTTTCTGCCAGAGGCGGTCATTTTAAAGAGGGCAGGTTTGTGCCGAGAAGCGGTGGATTCACTATCTGGCTTGCCAGAAAAGACTGCAGCAGAAAAGCTGTTTTGATTGGTATCGACGCCTGACATAAGTTCTTTTAACAGCAGGTTATTACTGCCTGCTGTTTCCTTAGGGCTCGTAGCTCAGCTGGTCAGAGCACGCGCATGGCATGCGCGGGGTCGGGAGTTCGAATCTCCCCGAGTCCACTCTTTCGCTCCTTACTATCGTTCAGAGCTTCAAAGCGCAAACACAAAAAGCGCAATAAGCACAAAAATCACAAAAACAATCGCCCCAAGGGCGATTTTTTTTGTGATAGGCCTGGCCTATCGCAAAGTCAAAGTAATTAGTTTGTTGTTTTTTTTAGGCCTTGCTTTTAGCGGGCTGTTTTGCCTTATAAATTAAAAACGAGGCGGACTGCTAAAGGCAGAGCCGGCGGAGCCAACAAAAGAGAGAGTAAAAAAAGTAATGAAATTACAAATAGTCGGGGGTCAGTCAAAGTCGGGATTTTGCTCAAAATAGGTTCTGACTTTTCTTAACAAAGACCACAAAGTTAAAAGACTACCTTTTTAGGTAGTTTTTTGTTATAGTAGAATATATTATTAGTTAAGTTTTTTATGTCTAAAAGAGATTATTCACAAACATTTGGGGTTTGTTCAGCTCTTATAGAAAAGGAGGGGAAGTTTTTATTAGTTAAAGAAACAAAAGAAATAGCCAAAGGCCAATGGAATCATCCAGCTGGCTGGATTGAATTAGAAGAAGACCCAATGGAAACAATTAAAAAGGAGGTAAAAGAAGAAACAGGATATAACTTTGAACCAACTTATATTTTAGGAATATATTCTTTATTGAATAAAAGATTAGAAGATAAATTTAATCTTACTTTTCATCCAATAAAAATAGTATTCTTGGGTAATATATCAGAAAAGCCAACAGGGGAATTATACGAAGATGTATCAGAAACGAAATGGTTTAGTGCTGAAGAGATAGAAAATATGGATGGAAATAAATTAAGAGATTTAGACATTAAAAAGATGATAAAAGATTATTCTAAAGGCCAGAAATATCCTTTAAATATTTTAACTCATACAATTGATAGATTATGAAATTGATGATTTGTGGAAGTATGTTCTTTTCGAAAGAAATGCTCCAAACTAAAAATAGATTAGAAGAATTAGGGCACCAAGTTATGGTGCCGTCAGATGTTAATGAATGTCTCGTAAATCCTGAATTAAACATGAATTTAGATTATTGCATTCAAAATGATATTGATAAAAAGGATTTTAACCAGGTAGAAAAAAGTGACGGAATAGTGGTTTTAAATTACGATAGAAATAATATTAAAGGGTATATTGGAGGAGCAACCTTAATGGAGATAGGTCTAGCAAGACACTTTAATAAGAAAATTTTTCTTCTATTTAATCCGCCAAAAGAAGAAGATTTAAGATACTCCTTAGAAATAAAAACAACAAAACCCATTATTTTAAATGGGGATTTGACTAAAATTAGTTGATTTTAATTGTTGCCATAGGTGTAATTCCTGTATAATGCGGTTTCAACTGAATCCGCTGAGGTCCACAAATTGAACAAGCGCGTTCAAATTACACCAGGTGTATCGCAAGGTATTGATTGATTGGGTTGGGCCCACGTTTTTAAAAAGAAGAAATCAGTATAGTGTTAAGTGTTGTGTTCATAAGTCGGACGCCCGTTTAATTATTGACAAAACAACATTTATATTATATAATAAAGCATGGAACAGCTAATTTGGCATCCTGAAAGTTTAGCACACTAAATCTAAAAAGGAGATAATATGAAGCCGAAAAACATTCAAGAAATTAAAAGACAGGTTGATGCATTGAGAGACGGAATGGGAAAACCCATTGATTCAAAGATTAAGCCTTTGGTTATTGGGCTTTGGAGGTGGGGGATTAAAACTGATATGTCCTGTCAAGGACATAAGCCAGATGGATATCCTTTTCCATGGGTTACGGTATTTCATTCTCAGGCGAAAAGAGTGGCCAGGGTGGTGGCGTGGCAAAACCGGCCAATTCTTTGCAATGGTCGGAAAAACAAAAACCACTGGGTTTTAAAGCCCGGGGGTTACACCTTTCAGCTTAGGCCAGAGAGAATTAAGGGTCTGAGACAGTTGCAGAGAGATGCCATAACGTTTGGCGAGTTTCTGCAGGGATTGCCCGATACTTGGGAAGAAGGGAGTTGAAATGAACACGGGAATGAATCTTCTCGGAGGCATCATGGCCTTGATATTAATGGGATTAGGAATCTCGTTTATGATTGGTGGCCATGGATCAGCAAACAGATTTGCCAGGTTCCTATTCAGGAACGGAAAAAATATCCTTTTTGCAATAATGGGGTATTTCTTTCAAGCTGTTGGTTATGTTTTCTCCTTTATCGGAAGAGAACTCCAAAGTTTTGGCAATCGTTTAAACAGAAGAGCTCACTGAGCTCTTCTTTTTTTGTTCCAAGCTTTGCGATAGGCCTGGCCTATTATAAAGTAATTAGTTTTCCACAGGGATTGTATTGACTGTGTGGTATAATAAATTAACAAAACAACAAAGGTCGCAAAGAATAATTGTAATAAAATATCGTAAAATACTATGGTAGTATTAGACTGGTTAGACGTAACAAAGATCTCGCTGCAGAATCTGTGGCAGGATTTCATTAATTTCCTTCCGGATCTTTTGGGAGCAATTATAGTATTTTTAGTTGGTTGGATAATTGCAGTGGCAATTGGCAAATTGGTTGCCGAGGTTTTAAAAAGAGTGCACTTCAATAAGATATTTGAGGCAGGGGATTGGAAAAAAGCTTTGGAAAAAGCAGAAATAAAGGTAGATGCTTCGTCTTTTATTGGCGCAATAGTAAAATGGGTTTTGCTGATTGTCTTTTTGATCGCAGCTGTTCAAATTTTAGGCCTTTCCCAGTTAAGGGACTTCTTTAACAGGGTTTTGGCTTATTTGCCGAATGTGGTTGTTGCCGCATTTATTTTTGTGGTGGCTGTTATCATTGCTGACATTTTGGAAAAGGTGGTTAGGGCTGCTGTGGAAGGGGCTAAGATGGGTTCTGGCGCAATTGTTGGAGCTATTATTAAATGGTCTATTTGGATTTTCGCTATTTTTGCCATATTGCTTCAGCTTGGCATTGCAGAAACTTTGGTTACCACCATTATCCAGGGAATAGTTGCTTTGATAGTAATTGCTGGAGGCATAGCGTTTGGCTTGGGAGGAAAAGAGGTTGCGGCTGAAGTAGTGCAGGATTTAAGAAGTAAGCTAAAATTATAGAGTTTAATAAATCTTTGTGAAGATAAATTGGCTTTGCTTTTAGGGTAAAGCCGATTTATTTTAGCTCTTTATTTTAAACATAGCCCAAAGGGTTGACAACAGCTTTTAATTTGCTAAAATACAAACAACAATCTAACAATGCAGAAACCATTCACCATAAACAACAAGGATAGGAAGAAAAAAAAGAGAAGCGGCTAAACTTTAATTTTAGAAGTTTTTTCAGTTCCGCTTCTCAAAGAGCGGTTTTTTGTTAGTTTGTGTTCTTTGAAAATTAAATATAACAATTTGTGATTATCAATTGTTAGCCAACATTTTGCTTTTAGCTCAAATATTTTTTTAGGGGCAAATGGAGGATGCCTTGGGATATTAAGGCGATGAAGGACGTGGCGTGGCTGCGATAAGCCTCGGTGAGGTGCCTAGCAACCTTTGATCCGGGGATTTCCGAATCCGGCAACGGGATGCGGTTTAAACTGTATCAGCCCGATTTGTTTCGGGCGGCAAACCCGCTGAAGTGAAACATCTCAGTAAGCGGAGGAAAAGAGAACAATTGTTTATTTCCTTAGTAGCGGCGAGCGAAAAGGAAAGAGCCCAAACCCTAAAATCTCTTATGAGATTTCAGGGGGTTGTAAGGGGGTAGTGTCGGGAGTAAAATCTCGAGGGAGTATAATAAGACGAGTATTGGTTAGAGGAACGTCCCTGGAAAGGGCGGCCAGAGAAGGTAATAGCCCTGTATTCGAAAACCTATTCGCACTCCTTGCTATCTTACTTGAGTATCTTGAGGAAAGAAAGCCTTGAGAGAAACAGGCCGAACTATCGGCCAAGGCTAAATACTTAATATCTCCGATAGTGAACTAGTACCGTGAGGGAAAGGTGAAAAGCAGGGGGGTGACCCCGGTGAAATAGAACCTGAAACCATTTTGCCCACAAGGAGTCAGAGCCCCGCCCTCTAAGCCCGTGGAATTAACGTTTAACTTAATTTAAAGGCCAGTTTTTAAAAAAGTTTTTACGAATTCGACGAGCATAGAGGGCGTGGGTGATGGCGTGCCTATTGAAGAATGAGCCAACGAGTGTTCCGCATAAGTTTGCCTAAGTTCTTCCGGAACGGAGGCAAAGGGAAACCAAGTGTTAAAAGCGCGAATCATAATAATTTGTGCGGGACGACCCGAAGCCAGGCGAGCTTACCATGGCCAGGGTGAACTCTGGCGAAAGCCGGAGGGAGGCCCGAACCCGTGAGCCGTGCAATACTCTGGGATGAGCTGTGGTAAGGAGTGAAAAGCTAATCGAGCCTGGTAATAGCTGGTTCTCCCCGAAATAGCTTTAGGGCTAGCTTTCTGTTAATGCCTTTGGGGGTAGAGCACTGAATGGAATTTCTTGGGCTTTGCTCGGACTTTCCAATCAAACTCCGAATACCAAAGGTTTATGCAGAAGAGTCAGACTGTGGGGGCTAAGCTCCATGGTCAAAAGGGAAACAGCCCAGATCTTAATCTAAGGTCCCTAAATTTAAGCTAAGTGTTCTTAAGGAAGTAAAATTCCGTTGATAGGTAGGAGGTTAGCTTAGAAGCAGCTATCCTTTAAAAAGTGCGTAACAGCTTACTATTTAAGGAATTTTGCGCCGAAGATTTACGGGACTAAAGCTTAATACCGAAGATAAGGGCCTCAAAGCAATTTGAGGCGGTAGGGGAGCGTTCTTCACCCACTGAAGCTAAATTGTAAAGTTTAGTGGAGGGTGAAGAAGTGAGAATGTTGGCATGAGTAACCGCAATTCCGTCAAGAACACGGAACACCGAAAACCTAAGGTTTCCTTGGCAATGGCAATCATCCAAGGGTTAGGCGGGCCTAACCGCTTGTCCGAAAGGACAAGGGGGATGGACAGCCGGTTAATATTCCGGCCCCTTCGTTTATTTCAGACAGTGACGCAGATGATTAGTTTGGAGGGATTATTGGATTTCCCTACCTCTGTTACGGCAGGGGGTTTCAAACAAAGCATCTGCCTAGAAAAGCTGGAAGAGTTAAGTAAACGGAGTCCGTACCGAAAACCAACACAGGTGGGTTGGCGTAAGTGTGCCAAGGTGAACGAGTGAAAGCTCCTGAAGGAACTCGGCAAAAAAGCAGGCGTAACTTCGGGATATGCCTTGCCCACACATAATTTATGTGTGGGCCGCAGCTAAAGTACCCCTGGCGACTGTTTACCAAAAACATAGATCCCTGCTAAACTCGTAAGAGGATGTATAGGGGTTGAGGCCTGACCAGTGCTGGAACGTTAACTCTGCCGGTCTTTGATCTTCGGATTTAAGGCTAAGCGGACGAAGCGCCAGTGAACGTCGGCCGTAACTATAACGGTCCAAAGGTAGCGTAACCTCTTGCCAGGTAAGTTCTGGCCCGCATGAAAGGCTTAACGACTGGGGGACTGTCTCCAGGAGCAGCTCGGTGAAAATGCAATACCGGTAAAGATGCCGGTTACCTGCGGCTAGACGGAAAGACCCCGGGAGCTTTACTATAGTTAGATATTGGGTTTTGATTTTGGATGCGTAGCGTAGGCGGGAGACTTTGAGATTTCGATTTCGGTCGGAATGGAGTCGCCAATGAAACACCGCTCTTTCAAGGTCATAATCCTAATCCGCCCTAGGCGGATACAGTGTCTAATGGGTAGTTTAAGTGGGGCACTTTTCTCCTAAAGGGTAATGGAGAAGTTTAAAGGTCAGCTAGCTCCGGATGGAAATCGGAGTGGTCGCGCAAAGGCATAAGCTGGCTTTACAGCGAGACGTATATGTCAAGCTGTTGGGAAACCAGAACTTAGTGAACCGACGAATTTTTTATAGAAAATTCGGAGATTATCAGCTAAAAGTTACCCCGGGGATGAACTCTGAAAAAAGAGTTGTTGTCCCCGTTAAAACGGCTTATAACGGTGAACCCTTGATGTATGTGTTATTTTCAAGGGAATACCGTGGGAAGTCAGAAGAAGTTTGTCCTTGTTCATGATAATTTTATCTAAACAAGAAAGATCTATTCTTATAGGAACGATTTTAGGCGATGGATATCTTCAAAAGACAGGCAAGAATAATGCTAGATTAAGGTTAGAACATGGATATAGGCAAAAAAAATATTTGTTTTGGAAAGTGGAAAACCTTAAAGTTTTCTTTCAGGGAAAACCAAAGTGCCTAGAAAGAATTCATCCTAAGACAAATAAAAAATACCGCTATTGGCGGCATCAATCACAATCAACCCCTTATTTGGGAAAGTTAAGAAAAGCTTTTTACTTGGAGGGAAAGAAGAAGATTCCTGAAAACATAGAGAAATATTTAACAAGAACAGTTTTAGCAGTATGGTATATGGATGACGGATATTATTACAAAAGAGATAAGTGCAGTTATATCTATTTGGGAAATGTAAGCGAAAAAGAGGCAAATAAAACAAAAGAGGCTTTTCTTAAAAAATTTAATCTTTCTTCAATAGTTAAAAAAAAGAAGAAAGGTTACGCAATCTATTTTCCTCCAAAAGAGGTCAAAAGATTAAAAAGTCTAATTAAGGATCGAATCATTGATTATTTTAACTACAAACTTCCTTCTTGACCCCGTAACGACTGAGACATTATGTCAAGATGGTAGGTACCCGATAATCGGGATTTAAACTACCATAATACGCCGTCCTCTGGTAAATAATCAGAGTGAAGATATAGTCTAATCTAAAAAAGATTGAACAGGCTAGTAGGGCCCGCGAGTTCACATCAACGGCCCTGTTCGGCACCTTAACATATCGGGGTGCTATAATGGCAACATTATATTCCGTTGAACCACGGAACGAAAAACTGACTTATAACGGTGAAACCCTAATTATTTCATGATATAATGAAGTAATGGGTAATACCGTGGGAAGTTTAACTCAATCTCAAAAATCACTAATTATTGGAACAATGTTGGGCGATGGATATTTGCGCATTATTCCTGGAAGAAAAAATGCGTTTTTGGAAATAAACCATTCATTTTCCCAGAAAGAATACGTTGACTGGAAATTCAATAGACTAAAAAATATTTGTATATCAACGCCAAAAGAAAGAAGAGGCGTTGGTAGAAGAATAGCTTATCGATTTTACACCAAGTAATCTTCAGAATTAACTGAACTACATAGAAAATTCTATAGAAATAAGAAGAAAATTGTTCCAGATAATATAAAGCTTGATACAATTATATTAAGCGTGTGGTTTATGGATGATGGAAGCAGGTGCGGAAAATCTAATTTTTATCTAAACACCCAACAATTCAGCAAGAAAAATCAGGAAAAGCTGTTGGGATATTTATGGCAGCTGGGCTTAGAGGCAAGATTGAACAAAGATAAAAATTATTACCGCATAAGATTTCTTTGTTCTTCAGTTGATAGATTGAAGAAACTATTAAGAAACTATTTAATTCCTTCAATGCGCTACAAAATTGAGCAATAACCCCGTAGAGACTTGGTTGTTAAAACAACCATATAATAGGTATAAACTATTATAATACGTCAGCTCCGCCTTGGGCGGATGAAGATATAGTCCGATCCTCTTAGAAATAAGAGAAAATTCCGACTGCGATGTCGGCTCAACGCATCCTGGGGGTGAAGCAGCTCCCAAGGGTATGGCTGTTCGCCATTTAAAGCGTTACGCGAGCTGGGTTCAAACCGTTGTAAAACAGGTTGGTCCCTATCTACCGCAGGCGTTGAATCTTGAGGGGATTTCGAGATAGTACGAGAGGACCTCTCGGAACTGACCTCTGGTGTACCAGCTGTTCTGCCAAGAGCATTGCTGGGTAGCTAAGTCGGGCAAGGATAAGCGCTGAAAGCATATAAGCGCGAAACCTACCCCAAGATAAGGATTCTTAGATTGGTCGGAGATGACGACCTTGATAGGCTGCAAGTGTAAGCTTGGCAACAAGTTTAGCTGAGCAGTACTAATAAATCATATTTTCTATTTGGGCTTTAGGCAAATGGTGGCTAACAATTAATGATCACAAATTTATGGGTATTATAAGGGAGCTATGCTGGGCTTGCTCCACCTGTTTCCATTCCGAACACAGAAGTGAAATAGCTCAAGGCCGATGATAGTAGGTTTTCCTGCGAAAGTAGGTAGCTCTCTTATAATGCCCATAATAAAAGACCCAAGGCCAGGCCTCGGGTCTATTTGATTTAATGGGTATTTTGGTATAAAATAAATCCATGAAGAAGATTTCTTTTAAAAAGAATAATTTTTTAGTTTTATTGGCTGTCCCGGTTTTGGTTATTGTTTTGCTGAATATTTTTCAGGCAGAAGTCCGGGGCTTTTTTTATTGGTTTTCTTCTCCTGTTCAGCAGGTTTTTTGGCAAGCCGGAGATAAAACTGCTGATTTTTTCCAGGGAGTTTTCAGCTTTGCCTGTTTGCAGAGCAGATTAGAGGAGCTTGAGCAAAAAAACCAAGGGCTGATTGCTGAAATTATAAGATTGGAGGAGCTTAAAAAAGAAAATGATTCTTTGAGACAGGCTCTTGGAGTTGGGCTTCAAGAAGAACATGGTTTAATGACTGCCAAAGTTATATCCAAAGACATGTCTGATGATGTTATTTTGATTGACAAGGGTTTGAAAAACGGAGTTGTTCAAGGGATGAGCGTGATTACAGAACAGAAATTATTAATTGGCAAAGTGGCTGAAGTTTTTGAGAAGTATTCCAAAATAATGCTTATTTCCCACAAAGAGATGTCTTTTGACGTTAAAATAAAACAAGAAGGAAAAGACATATCGGCTGTGGCCCAAGGCCAGGGAGATTCTTGTGTTGATTTGAATTTGATACCTAGAGAGCAGGAAATTTTTCAAGGAGACATAGTGGTAACAAGTTCTTTAGGGGGAGTGTTTCCAGAATCTTTTTTAGTCGGGACAATAAAAAGCTTTGAAAGGAGCGATGTGGATCCTTTCCAATCAGCCCGCCTGGAAAATTCTTTCAGCGCATCAGAATTAAAAACCCTTTTTATAATCAATGATTAAGAAAGCCTTAATTTTAATAATTTTCCTTTATTTTTTGGTTTTGTTGGAAACAAGCTTTTTTGTTCATTTTGGTTTTTTTAAATGGATTCCCAACACTGTGTTCCTGTTCTTGATTATATTTAATATTCTGGAAAGCCCTAAAAAAAACCTCGGTCTTTATTTGGCTGCAGCCGGGGGCTTGCTGACAGATATTTTTTCAGTTGGCTTTATCGGATTCAATGCTTTAGTTTTTTTAACAGCAGCCCTATTGTTAAAATTTATTCTTAGACGTTATGTCAGAATACCGCTTTTTGAAAAACCTTAAAAAAATAAAGAGGAAAAAAGATCTTGAACCCCAGGAAGTTTTTTTGGACAAGCTGGCTGCCAAAAAAGAAGAAGATATTGGAATATCGGAAAGAAAGTTTGAAGTGCCTCTTTCCAATAAAATAATAGCTGGATTGTTTTTATTCTTTTTCTTGCTGGCATTGGTGATTTTTGGAAAAACGTTTCAGCTTCAGGTTTTGGGAAAAGATAAGTTTTTAGCTTTGTCTGAAGAGAATAAGTTTTTAATAAGCTCTATCAAGTCTGAAAGAGGGGTAATATACGATGTTTCAGGAAAACAGCTGGTTTTTAATCAGGCCAGCTTTGATGTGTTTTTGGATAAAAGTTTGCTGCCTCAAGGCAGAGAAAAAGAAGTTATTCAGCAGGCGGCCGGAATAATCGGCATCAGCTTGAAGGAGATAGAAAAAAGAGCCGAAGCAGGGCAGGGCCGTGTTTTAATTAAAAAGAACATTGACCACCAGGCATTAATACTTTTGGAGACAAAAATACTTGAATTACCCGGATTTGAGATTGTTAAAAATTCTTCCAGGCACTATGAAAAAGGCTTTCTTTTTTCTCATTTAATAGGCCACGTGGGCAGGATAAGTTCAAAAGAGCTAAAAGCTGAGCCTGATATTTATTCTGCAGCCGATTATGTTGGCAAAGAGGGGATTGAAGCTTCTTTTGAAGAGCAATTAAGAACAAATCCAGGAAAAATTCAGACAGAAAGAGATGTTTTTGGCAACCCGATATCAAGAGAAATTAGATCTTTTCCCGAGTCAGGAAACAGTCTGGTTTTATGGCTTGATTCTGGCCTTCAAGAAAAAATAGAGCAAGAGCTTAAAAATACGCTTGAGAGGATAGGCAGCGAAAAAGCAGTTGGCATAGCTTTAAACCCCAAAAACGGAGCTGTGATGTCTTTGGTCAGCATTCCTTCTTATGACAATAATATTTTCAGCGGAGATGTTGAGGAAGATGCTTTAAAAGAAATTTTGGAAGATGAAAGAAACCCTCTTTTTAACAGGGCAATATCTGGTCTTTATCCAACCGGGTCAACTATTAAGCCATTGGTGGCAATGGCTGCTTTGCAAGAGCAGCTTATTTCTCCGGACAAAAAAGTTTATTGCAAGGGCGAAATAGCTATTCCTCACAGGTATGATCCGGAAATCACCTATTTTCATAAAGACTGGACAGTTCACGGCCCGACTGATATGAGAAAAGCAATAGCTGAATCCTGCAATGTATATTTTTACACTATTGGAGGAGGGTATGAAGATCAGCCGGGACTGGGTCCCACAAAGATAAAAAGTTATTTGGAGCTTTTTGGCTGGGCTAAAAAAACAGGCATTGATTTGCCAGGGGAGTCAGAGGGTTTAATTCCCTGGCCTGCCTGGAAGCAGGAAAAAAAAGGAGAAGGATGGTGGGATGGCGACACATACAATCTTTCTATTGGACAAGGAGATATTTTAATAACTCCTCTTCAGGTAGCGGTTTCTTTTGCAACTGTGGCAAACAAGGGAACTTTGTTTAAGCCTCTTGTGGCAAAAGAAATAATAAACAGCTCAAAAGAAATTGTTGAAGAAATAAGCCCTGAAGCAGTAAGGCAGGATTTTGTGAGCGAAGAAAATA
>Ga0272441_10013622_pt1 | contig 11665 bp, 6 predicted proteins | sample SSMProp6N_FD_193582 | JGI IMG/M metagenome (GOLD analysis project Ga0272441, IMG submission 193582) | Marine sediment archaeal communities from Little Sippewissett salt marsh, Falmouth, MA, United States - SSM-Prop-6N | ecosystem: Environmental > Aquatic > Marine > Wetlands > Sediment ... | reverse complement strand
GCTGAGCGACCGTGCGATCCATGCCTGCGGCGGCATTCTGAAGCACGCGCCGGCCATCCTGGCCTTCGCGGCCCCGACGAGCAACAGCTACCGCCGTCTGGTACCCGGATTCGAGGCCCCGGTGAACCTGTGCATGTCGGCCCGCAACCGCTCGGCCGCCGTCCGCATCCCCATGTATTCGGACAACCCCAAGGCGAAGCGGCTCGAGTTCCGTTGCCCCGATCCCACATGCAATCCTTATCTGGCATTTACGGCCATCCTCATGGCCGCGCTGGACGGCATCAGCAACAAGACCGATGCCGGCAAGCCGCTGGATCAGGACATTTACGAGATGACCGCCGAGGAGCTGGCCCACACGCCGACCACCCCGGCGTCGCTTGAGGAGGCCATTGACGCCCTGGAGAAGGACCACGCCTTCCTGCTCAAGGGCGACGTGTTCACCCAGGACTTGATCGAGGCGTGGGTCAGGTGGAAGAGGGAAAAGGAGATCGACGAGCTCCGCCTCCGTCCGCACCCACACGAGTTCAACCTATACTACGACAGTTGAGACTGCGATTCCGCTCGACCTTGCCGGGCCTCGAAGGCGCGAACGCGCTGTTCGGGGCCCGGCGGAAACGAAGGAAGAAAGCGGTGTTTTTTTGCGGCATGCTGCCCAATGGTTGGGCAGGCCGACATACTACTGGGACATAGCTGTAGAGCACTTACGCAGACGCGAAGACACATGGCAGAGAGAGGAGGAACAGGGAGATAATGGACGTGAAAACGAAAGAATACGTGATGAAGACGGTGAAGGACCAGAAGATCAAGTTCATACGCCTCTGGTTCACCGACGTCCTTGGGTTTCTCAAGAGCTTTGCGATTACGGCCGAAGAACTGGAGGACGCGCTGGACGAGGGGAAGGGGTTCGACGGCTCGTCGATCGAGGGGTTTGCCCGGATCGAGGAGAGCGACGTCGTGGCGAAGCCCGATCCGAACACGTTTGCCGTCCTTCCCTGGCGGCCCGACGAGGGCGCGGGCGTGGCGCGCATGTTCTGCGATGTCCTGGAGCCGGACGGCACGCCGTATGAGGGAGATCCGCGGACCGCACTGAAGCGGGTGCTAAAGAAGGCCGAGGACATGGGCTACACCTACTACGTGGGGCCGGAGTTGGAGTACTTCTACTTCAAGAGCTCGGAGGGTGAGCCGGTTGCTCTCGATGCGGGAGGCTACTTTGATCTCACTCCTCTGGACGTGGCAAGCGATCTGCGTCGAGGGACGGTGCTGGCTCTGGAGAAGATGGGCATTGCCGTGGAGTACAGCCACCACGAAGTGGCTCCGAGTCAGCACGAGATCGATCTGCGGTACATGGAGGCCCTCACCATGGCCGACGCGGCCATGACGTATCGCCTCACCGTGAAGGAAGTCGCCATGAAGCAAGGGGTGTATGCCACCTTCATGCCGAAGCCGATCTTCGGCGAGAACGGGAGCGGCATGCACGTTCATCAATCCCTCTTCAAGGGCGACGAGAACGCCTTCTTCGACGCCGATGACAAGTTCCACCTGTCCGACGTAGGCAAGGCCTACATTGCCGGACTGCTGAAGCATGCACGGGAGATCTGCTCGGTCGTTGCCCAGTGGGTGAACTCGTACAAGCGACTGGTGCCGGGCTACGAGGCGCCGGTGTACGTGTCGTGGGCGCGGAGGAACCGATCCGCGCTGGTTCGCGTTCCCATGTACAAGCCCGGCAAGGCCAAGGCGACCCGCGCCGAGTTCCGCTGCCCCGATCCGGCGTGCAACCCCTACCTGGCCTTTGCGGTCATGCTCAGTGCCGGTCTCAAGGGCATCGAGGAAGGATATGAACTGCCCGATGCGGTGGAAGAGGACATCTTCGAGATGACTCCCGAAGAGCGCGAGGCACGGGGCATCGCGTCCCTGCCCGGAAGCCTGCAGGAGGCGATTGAGGAGACGGAGACGAGCGACGTGGTGCGCAAGGCTCTCGGCGAGCACATCTTCGAGAAGTTCATCGAGAACAAGAAGATCGAGTGGGATCGGTACCGCACCCACGTCAGCCGGTTCGAGTTGGACAAGTACCTGCCGATCCTCTGATCCACGCAAGGAGGACGTGCCATGGTCCATGTGATCGTTGTCAACAAGGATGAAGCACGCGACATCGTGCTTGAAGCGCTGCAGAAGAAGGGGTTTGATGTGGTGATGGAGAGCAAGGCGACGGGCGCGCAGGCCCCCGATGCCCCCACCCCGGGCAAAGTGCTCGACATGCTTGCGGAGAGATTCGATAGCGACCCGGAAGAGCGAAGCTTCTATCGCTTCGTGCTCAAGGCCATCGAGAAGCCGCTGATTGAGAAGGCCCTGGCCAAGACGGGGGGCAATCAGCTTGCGGCGGCTCGGCTGCTCGGCATCAACCGGAACACCATCCGCACGAAGATCCAGCGCCTGGGTATCCGGGTGCCGTTGCGAGGAGACGAACGGTGGCAGAAGTGATTGCTCCGTGGCGGCGCCCGGAGCGACAGCCCTTCTTGGCCGGTGGCAAATGGTGTTGAGAACACGGCAATGAGTCTACTCCGAATCGCTCAGGCCCAGATCAATCCCACTGTTGGCGATCTTTGCGCGAACGGCAGGAAGATCAGCGATGGCATCTCGCGTGCCCGCAGCGCCGGCGCGCATGTGGTTACCTTTCCCGAGCTCGCCGTGTGTGGATACCCTCCCGAGGATCTGCTCCTCAAGCCTCGCTTTCTGGAGGACACGCGCGACGTGCTCAGAGAAATTGCGCGTGCGAGCAGGGGAATCGTTAGCGTGGTCGGCTTCGCCGATCGGGTCGACGGCAACGTATACAACGCTGCCGCGGTCGTCGACGATACACACATTGTGGGGGTCTACCACAAGGTCGAGCTGCCCAATTACGGCGTGTTTGACGAGAAGCGGTACTTCGCGCCGGGCTCGGGCGGACTCGTCTTCGAGGCGTGCGGGAAGCGAGTCGCCGTCACGATCTGTGAGGACGTCTGGGTGGAAGGCGGCCTGCCCGAACGCTTCGTGGCGCTCAACAGCAGCGACGTCGTGGTCAATCTGTCGGCATCGCCGTTCCATGCGGGCAAACTCGCCCTTCGCCACGAGATGCTGAGCGCCTTCGCCAAACGGACCCGGGCATTCCTCTGCTACAACAATCTCGTGGGTGGGCAAGACGAACTGGTGTTTGACGGCGGGAGCCTGGTCTTCTGCCCGAAGGGCGAGCTCATCGCGAGCGCGAGGCGTTTCGAGGAATACGTGCTCATGGCGGACATGGCCTATGGGGTTGGGCCCAGAGCGGTGGAGCTCTCCGCCGTGGAAGAGGTGCATCGCGCGCTGATCCTGGGCACGCAGGACTACGTAGGCAAGAACGGATTCGGCAAGGTCGTCATCGGCCTCAGCGGCGGCATCGATTCATCGCTGACGGCCGCCATCGCCGTCAAGGCGCTGGGCCGAGACAACGTGATTGGCGTGACGATGCCGTCGCGGTACACGTCGGGGGAGACACGGTCCGACGCGGAGCGGCTGGCCGAGAACCTGGGCATCCGTCTCTTGACCGTCCCGCTCCAGCCGGTCTTCGACTCGTACCTCGACGCCCTGAGCGAGTCCTTCGGCGAGGGCGAGCCGGGCGTCGAGAACGAAAACTTGCAGGCGCGTATCCGCGGCAACATCCTGATGGCCTTGTCGAACCGCTTCGGCTGGCTGGTCCTCACCACGGGCAACAAGAGCGAGACGGCGGTGGGCTACTGCACCCTCTACGGCGACATGGCCGGGGGGCTGTCCGTGATCAAGGATGTGCCGAAGACGCTGGTGTACGACGTATCAAGGCATATCAACGAGAAGGCCGGGCGAGAGGTCATTCCAGCCAGTGTACTGCGGCGCCCGCCGACGGCCGAGCTGAAGCCGGACCAGAAGGACGAGGACTCACTGCCTCCCTACGATGTGCTCGACCCGATCCTTCGGGCGTACGTAGAGGAGGACGAGGCGCCGGACGAGATCGTGGCTTCCGGGTTCTGCCGAGATACCGTGGCCGAGGTGATTCGCATGGTGGACCGGAGCGAATACAAGCGCCGCCAGGCGCCGCCCGGCGTGAAGATCACGCCCAAGGCATTCGGGCGTGACCGGCGTCTGCCGATCACCAACGGCTATCGGCCGGGGCCGCGCGAGGGCTGAGTTGATGGAACGGAGAGCATCCCGTACAATGGAGATAGGACGGGCACGGAACGTTGTTCAGAGACAGGTCGGTCTGACGCAATGAAGTATGATGCTGCAGGATTTGCCAGGGCCCGCGGGCTGATCGATCCACGGAACGAGCACGATAGCTGCGGGGTCGGGTTCGTCGCGTGCATCGACGGCATGCCGCGACACTCCATCGTGGAGGATGGCATTCAGGTGCTCATCAATCTGGAGCACCGGGGCGCGGTAGGTGGCGACAAGTCAACGGGAGACGGCGCCGGTCTGCTGCTGCAGATTCCTGATGCCTTCTTCCGTGGGGCGATGGGCGATCTCGGTGTTGACCTGCCTCCAGTGGGCGACTACGCCGTGGGCATGGTCTTTCTGCCCGTCTCGGAGCATCTCGCGACACCGGCCATGGAGCGAGTCGAACGACTCGCCGAGGAGGAAGGCTGCCGAGTGCTTGGCTGGCGTGACGTGCCGGTCAAGGGGGAACTGCTCGGCGATCTGGCGCGATCCACCCAGCCGCAGGTCAAGCAGATCTTCCTGACTCGTGACCACATTCCGGCGGAGGAGTTCGAGCGCAAGTTGTACGTAATCCGCAGGCTGATCGAGAAGAAGATCGAACGGTGGGAGGAAGAGGGGGCCAAGCAGTTCTACGTCGCCAGCCTTTCCCATCGAAAGATCGTCTACAAGGGGCTTCTGACGGGCACGCAATTGCCTGCGTTCTATCCGGATCTCCGTCACGAGGAGTTTGCCAGCGCCTTCGCCGTCGTGCACCAGCGCTACAGCACCAACACCCTCCCCACGTGGCAACTGGCGCAGCCGTTCCGCTTCCTGGCACACAACGGTGAGATCAACACGCTGCGCGGCAACAGCAATCGCATGCACGCGCGTGAGGAGACGATGGCGTCGCCCTTGTTCGAGACGGATATCGACAAGATCAAGCCGCTGATCCAGGAATGGGGGAGCGATTCGGCCATCTTCGACAACGTGCTCGAGCTCCTCGTTCTGGCGGGACGCTCGCTGCCCCATGCCATGATGATGATGGTGCCCGAAGCGTGGGGGAACAAGTACCACATGAGCCAGGACAAACGCGCATTCTACGAGTACCACTCGGCCATCATGGAGCCGTGGGACGTCCCGGCGGCCCTCGTGTTCTGCGACGGCCGCTACATCGGCGCAACGCTGGACCGGAACGGCTTGCGACCCGCGCGCTACACCGTTACGCGCGACGGATTCATCGTGATGGCGTCGGAAACCGGTGTGCTTGATCTGCCGCCCGAGCGGATCCTGCGCCGGGGGCGGCTTCAGCCGGGGAAGATGTTCCTGGTCGATCTGGAGCAGAAGCGCATTGTGCCCGACAACGAAATCAAGGCCAAGATCTCACGGCAGCGTCCATACCGGCACTGGCTCAAGGACAACCATATCGAGTTGCGTGGGCTGTTCACGCCGTCGGAAGTGCCCGGCGAACCCGCCGATGTGCTGAAGATCAAGCAACACGCCTTCGGCTACTCCGACGAGGAGTTGAAGATGGTCGTCGGCCCGATGGCCTCGCGCGGCCAGGAGCCCGTGGGCTCCATGGGCAACGATGCGGCCTTGGCGGTGCTGTCCAATCGGCCGCAGCTTCTCTTCGCCTACTTCAAACAGCTCTTTGCCCAGGTCACGAACCCCGCCATCGACCCGCTGCGGGAAGAGCTCGTCATGTCGCTTATGAGCTACGTGGGCAGGGAGAGGAATCTTCTGGACGAGACGCCGGAGCACTGCCGCCAGCTCAAGCTGCACCACCCGATCCTTACCCCCGAGGACATGGTGCGTCTGCGCAAGGTGGACCATCCGGAGATCGTCACCCGCGAGATCGACATGCTGTTCCCGGCCGATGGCGATGGGAAGGCCCTTGCGGCGGCGCTGGAATCGATCTTTGTGCAGGCGGAGAAGTGCATTGCCGAGGGCGCGACGCTGCTGATCCTGACCGACCGGACGATGCACGAAAACTGGGGCCCGATCCCCGTGCTGCTGGCCGTCGCCGGGCTGCACCATTACCTCATCCGGCGGGGCCTCCGCACCTCGGCCGGCATCCTCGTCGAGACGGGCGAGGCGCGGGAGGTCATGCACTTCGCGCTGTTGATCGGCTACGGCGCCAATGCGATCTGCCCCCATGTGGCCTTCTCCACCGTTCGCGACATGGCCGAGAACGGCATGCTGGAAAGCGAGAAATCGCCGGAACAGGCCATGGACTCCTACATCACGGCCGTGAAGAAGGGACTGCTCAAGACGTTCAGCCGGATGGGGATCTCGACCGTGCGCAGCTACTTCGGTGCGCAGATCTTCGAGGCCGTTGGGCTTTCGCGGGAGGTGATCGACAAATACTTCACGCACACGGCTTCCCGCGTGGACGGCATCGGGCTGGACGAGATCGCAGCCGAAGCCGTGGCCCGCCACCGCCGAGGCTTCCCCAAGCGCGGCCGTGTGGACGAGCTGCTGGATGTCGGGGGGAACTACCACGTGCGAGTCCATGGTGAGAAGCATCTGTGGACGCCCGAATCCATCAGCAAGCTCCAGCAGGCCACACGCACGGACAGCTACAAGGTGTTCAAGGAATACACCCGCCTCATCGACGACCAGTCCCTGGAGCGCGCGACGCTGCGCAGCTTGTTCCAGTTCGCGAAGGGCGATCCCGTCCCACTCGATGAGGTGGAGCCCGTCGAGAAGATCATCCCACGCTTCGTGTCGGCCGCCATGTCCTTTGGGTCGATCAGCAAGGAGGCACACGAGACCATCTCCATCGCCATGAACCGGATCGGCGCCCGCAGCAACTCGGGCGAGGGCGGAGAGGATCCGGAGCGGGCGGTGCCGCTGGCAAACGGCGACAGCATGCGATCGCAGATCCGGCAGGTCGCCTCGGGTCGCTTCGGGGTCACCACGCAGTACCTCGCCCAGGCGCAGGAACTGCAGATCAAGATCGCCCAAGGGGCGAAGCCCGGCGAAGGGGGGCAGTTGCCCGGCCACAAAGTGAGTGTGGAGATCGCGAAGGTCCGACACACCACGCCCGGCGTGACGCTCATCTCGCCGCCGCCCCATCACGACATCTATTCCATCGAGGACATTGCCCAGCTCATCTACGACCTCAAGTGCGCCAATCCCCGTGCGCGCATCTCGGTGAAACTCGTGTCGGAGGTGGGCGTCGGCACGATCGCCTCCGGCGTCGCAAAGGCGAAGTCGGATATGGTGCTGATCGCCGGGCACGACGGCGGTACCGGCGCCTCGCCGCTCACGTCCATCAAGCACGCCGGCCTGCCCTGGGAGCTCGGCCTCGCCGAAACCCAACAGAGCCTGGTCAACAACCGACTCCGCGACCGGATCCGCGTCCAGGTGGACGGGCAGCTCAAGACCGGGCGCGACCTGGCGATTGCGGCCCTCATGGGCGCCGAGGAGTTCGGCTTCGGGACCACGATCCTCGTCACGCTCGGGTGCGTCATGATGCGCAAGTGCCACATGAACACCTGTCCGGTGGGCGTGGCGACGCAGGATCCCGAGCTGCGCAAGCGCTTCAAAGGCAAGCCGGAGTACGTCACGCGGTTCCTGCACTTCATGGCCCAGGAGCTGCGCGAGTATATGGCCGAGCTGGGCTTCCGCACGTTGGACGACATGATCGGCCGCGTGGACCGGCTCGAGGTCCGGCCCGCGGTGGATCATTGGAAGGCTCGGGGGCTGGACTTCTCGCGGGTGCTGATGCCCGTGGCGGAGGACACAGACGTTCCAATGCGATGCGTCCGGGCGCAGGACCACGAGCTCGAGAACGCGCTGGACAATGAACTGCTCCACCGGGCTGCGCCGGCGCTGGAGAGACGGGAGCCCGTCGAGATCCAGATGCCTATTCGCAATACGCACCGCGCGGTTGGGACAATGCTGAGCGGCGAGATCGCCCACCGGTTCGGGGGGGACGGCTTGCCCGAGGACACGGTCCGTGTGACCTTCCGGGGATCGGCCGGGCAGAGCTTCGGCGCGTTCCTCGCCCCGGGTGTGACCCTCCGCGTGGAAGGAGACGCCAACGACTACCTCGGCAAGGGCATGTCCGGGGGGCGTATCATTGTCGTGCCGTCCGCCGGCGCCGCGTTCCGGCCGGAGGACAACGTCATTGCGGGCAACGTGGTGCTGTACGGGGCAACCGGCGGGGAGCTGTACCTCAACGGCATCGCAGGGGAACGGTTTGCCGTGCGCAACAGCGGCGCGCGGGCCGTGGTGGAGGGCGTGGGGGATCATGGGTGCGAGTACATGACGGGTGGCGTGATCGTGATCATCGGCTCCACCGGCAACAACTTCGCCGCCGGCATGAGCGGCGGCATCGCCTACGTCTACGACGAAACCGAGCTGTTCGACACGCGGTGCAATCTGGACATGGTCGACGTGGAGAGCGTGTGGACCGAGGAGGACCGCACGCAGCTCCGCACGATGATCGAGAAGCACCACGGATACACCGGCAGCGCCCAGGCCAAGATGATCCTCGACAACTGGGACGAATGCCTGCCGCTGTTCGTCAAGGTGATGCCCATCGACTACCGGAAGGTGCTCGAGCGGATGCGCATGGAGGAGCACCCCGACCAGGAAACCGTCTCGGCCACCGAGGAGGTGTACCATGGGTAAGCCGAGGGGATTCCTGGAATACGAACGGAAGAACCCCGGCAAGCGCGCTATCGATGAGCGCGTGCGGGACCACCACGAGATCGAGCAGCCGTTGCCGCTCGATGAACTGCAGCGCCAAGCCGCGCGATGCATGGACTGCGGCGTGCCGTCGTGCCATGCCTTCGGCTGTCCGCTGGCGAACCGAATTCCGGACTTCAACGACATGATCCATCGAGGGCAGTGGCATCGAGCGCTCACGCTGCTGCACTCGACCAACAACTTCCCGGAGATCACGGGACGGATCTGTCCGGCGCTGTGCGAGGCCTCGTGCACTTTGTCCCTCATCGAGCCGGCCGTGTCGATCCGGCAGATCGAGCTGCAGATCGTCGAGCGCGGCTGGGAGGAGGGGTGGATCCAGCCCGAGCCGGCACAGGAGAAGACGGGCAAGCGCGTCGCCGTCATCGGCTCCGGCCCGGCGGGCCTGGCCGCCGCACAGCAGATTGCCCGGGCCGGTCATGACGTCACGGTGTTCGAGAAGGCGGATCGCGTTGGAGGCATCCTCCGGTACGGCATTCCGGGGTTCAAACTCGAAAAGGCCGTGCTGGATCGCCGCCTCGAGCAGCTCCGCGCCGAGGGCGTGCAGTTCGAGACCGGCGTGGAGGCCGGGGTCGATATCTCCGTCCGCTACCTTCGGCGTACCTTCAACGCCATCCTCATCGCCGCCGGGGCGCGGGTGCCGCGCGATCTGGATGTCCCCGGACGTTCGCTGCGCGGGGTCCATTTCGCCATGGAGTTCCTTGTGCAGCAGAACAGACGCAACGCCGGCGACGAGATCGCGAAGAGCGAAGAGATCCTGGCCGCCGGCAAGGACGTTGTGGTCATCGGCGGCGGCGATACGGGGTCCGATTGCGTGGGCACCTGCCGACGGCAGGGCGCCCGGAGCATCACGCAGATCGAGCTCCTTCCCGAGCCGCCGAAGGAGCGAACGCAGGACAACCCCTGGCCCACGTGGCCCGTTATCCTCCGTACCTCCTCCTCGCACGAGGAGGGGTGCAAGCGCATGTGGAGCATCCTCACCAAGCAGATGAGCGGCGACGATGAGGCCGTGCAGCAACTGCACTGCGTCAAGCTGGAGTGGTCCGAACCGGACGAGTCCGGGCGGCGCACCTTTGAGGAGATCCCCGGCTCTGAGTTTGAGCTCCCCGCCGGTCTCGTGCTCCTCGCCCTCGGGTTCCTACGTGTGGAGCACGGGCCGTTGACCGAGGACCTGGGAGTCGAGACCGACGACCGAGGCAATATCCGCGTCAACGATGACTTCATGACATCAGTGCCCGGCGTCTTCGCGGCAGGCGATTCGGTCCTGGGCGCGTCCCTTGTGGTTCGGGCCATCGCCCTGGGCCGGGGGGCCGCCGAGGCGGCAGACCGCTACGTGATGGAGGCGCGCTAGCCGGCCGGCGCCTGCGGAAGGGGCCCCGCGTCTATGCGGCGCTGAATCTTCGCAAGCAGGTGGTCGGCCCGGTGCTGAAGCGCATCGGCGGCGCGAATCTGTTGCTGATCGGATGCCCGCAGGCCGGCAATCCGGCGCTGGACAGCACGTCGGCGAAGGCGCGCCAGATACGCCAGCAGTTGATACCGCTTCTTGTCGGCAGAGCCCTCGGCGGTACGCAACTCCTCAACGTCCTCGACGATCGCATCCCACAGGGGGAGGCATTCCTCCTTGAGCCGCTTGGCCGTCTCAGCATCCGGTGTCGAGCCCGCGGCCGACTCCCGGACAAGATCGCCGAGCAGGGCAAGCGCGCCTTGCTCTCTCTGAACGTACCAGCGAATGGCGCGGCGGTAGTCCTCCACGTATGACGAGATGAAGAAGGGCAAGCTGCACAGCATGAGCGCGCTCACGCCGAGGCCGGCGGCGAGGCGGCGGCGGGCCAGCGCTTTCCTCTCCTCTCCCGTCAGCGGCCGCCAGAGCACAACGCCCAAGACAAGGCCGGCGCACAGTCCGCCCATGTGTGCGGGGTTGTCGCGGCCGGACTGAACGACGGCGTAGAACAGGCTGTATCCGGCATAGGCGATCGTACTGTCGCGGATGCTGAGAAGCGCTTCCTTGGGCAGGCGCGTCTGCCGTCGAGGAAGGCACGCGAACAGCGCGCCGTAGCTACCAAAGATCGCGGCGGACGCGCCGGTCGAGACGGTTTCCTGGTTCCAGCAGAGGCTGGTCAGGCTTCCAATCAGGCCCGAGACGAGGTAGATGAGGGCGAAGAATCCGTTGCCGTAAAGCCGCTCGACCAGTCGACACACCGACAGCAGCACCCACACATTCAGTGCGAGATGAACCAAGCCGATGTGGACGAAGCCGCACGTGAGCAGGCGCCAGCGTTCCTGCGATACGGTCAGCGGACCGTAGTTCGAGCCCCACCGCAGCAGATCCTCCATGTTCGGGACAAGCCAGTGCGCCCCCGAGATCAGCATGCCAACGAACACGGCGACATTTGCCGCAGCGAGGAAAAACGTGACCGGGGTGTGTGGCGTGTTCTCCCGGAGCGTCGTCTGGAACGTCGCCCAGTCATCCGCAGCATGTACCCTTGCATCCGGCATCGCGTGGACTCCGTGGGGACGAGGACTGCCGGCGCCGGCTAACTCAGCCCCGCTCTGCGCCGCAAGGCCCACTCCAGCGAGAGAAGGAGAACGGCAATCCCAAGGAGGACCCATGTGTTCCACAGGGGAATGCTCTTCCTGTCGAGGAGGCGGACCGTCTTGGGGTTGTCGATCTCGATCTCTTTCCGGAACCGGTCGCTCGATAGGTCGAAGGTCCGGCCGCCTGTCAGGGCGGCGACCTGCTCTGCAAAGTCATGCGACACGGCAGGATGAGCAT
>Ga0272441_10013621_pt1 | contig 11665 bp, 10 predicted proteins | sample SSMProp6N_FD_193582 | JGI IMG/M metagenome (GOLD analysis project Ga0272441, IMG submission 193582) | Marine sediment archaeal communities from Little Sippewissett salt marsh, Falmouth, MA, United States - SSM-Prop-6N | ecosystem: Environmental > Aquatic > Marine > Wetlands > Sediment ... | reverse complement strand
TCTCCCTGAAAGATCTTGATCTCGGGGCATATTCAAGCAGGGTCATTCTCATGGCCTCCGCTTCCTGTATCTTAACAGAACGATGGATTATTCCAAGAAGTTTTTCAGCGAATTCCTCTTCCAGATAATAGCGTATCTCCTTCTGCACAAGCACCCTTTCGGTGAACATGTTCAGGATCACACCAAGAAAGGAAAGCCTTCTGTTTACCCCCCTGATAGCATGTACCTGGCTCATGAGCTGCCGAAAACCCTGGATGGCCAGGTCTTCAGGAGGAAGAGGCACCAGTATCTTTGTGGCAGCATAGAATGCATTCAGGACGAAAAGGTTGATGGCAGGGGGGCAGTCGATAAATATCAGGCTGTAATCCTTGCCAACAGCATCAAGAAACAGTCTAAGCCTCTCCCCCTTTTTCTCCCTTTTCGTAAGCTTCATTTCTTCAGAGGCCATGAAAGGAGAAGCCGGAACAAGATCGAGATTTGGAAGGGAGGTTCCAAGAATAAGCCTTCCGGGTTGAGAAAAAAGTTCATCCTGGTAAATGGAGGCAAGGGACCTGGAGTACTCTACTTCCTCCCGGGTTAGAAGATACGTAGCATTAGCCTGATGATCACTGTCCACGATCAGGACTTTTTTACCCTTTTCAGCCAGAAGATGGGAAATGCCTGAGGAAAGATTCACAGACAGAGTCGTTTTTCCGACTCCCCCTTTCTGGTTAGCCACTGCAATTATCTCGGGCAAAAAAGACACTCCTTTCCGTGGAAAGAATCTGGGCCTTTGTGAAAGATCACCATAACTGAAGGGGAACCCGGATCTTCAAGGGTTCCCCAGGAAAAATGGGAAATATCTCGAGAAGGGCTATTGTGACTCCCGCCTCAGGATCTCCCTGTATTCCATTTCCAGCCTTTCCTGCACCTTTTTCTCCGCTTCACTCATGCCATGTTCTCCGGAGAGAACCACACCCTGGGTAAACTCTTCTGCATCGGAAGGTGTTTCAAGGATGTAGGGCGTAAGGAAGACCATCAGCTCGATCTTCTCGCGCTGCCTGGTGGAACTCTTGAAAAGGTTTCCGATAAGGGGAATGTAGGAAAGACCCGGGACTCTCTGTTTCATGGCTTTTTCAGCTTCCCTTATAAGTCCACCAAGAATTACAGTCCTTCCATCTCCCACCTGGACGGTGGTCTTGATCTTCCTCTTGGCGGTGACAGGCGTGGTAGAGGTCATTGCACTCAATACATCTTCTGTGCTCTGCTCTATCTCGAGAGAGACGAGGTTCCCACTCCTGATATGGGGGGTCACATTAAGGATGAGACCCGTATCCTTGTATTCAAAACTGTTCTGGATAGCACTTGGATTGGTGAGGTCAGAAGCCTGGGAACTCAGCTGGGGTATCACCTGTCCAACCTGGAGTTCACTGGGCATATTGTCCGTACAGAGCAGCCGGGGCATGGAAAGAACATTTATGGCATCGAACTGTTTCAGCATTTTGACATAGGCAAATACAAGCCCCTTGCTGTCATAGGTGGTTGTGGTCCCTATTACGTCCCCTTCGTTGTTTCTCAATTCCTCTTCTGTTGTCGTAAGATCACGGAAATAATCAATTATGGTATCAGGAATAGAGATGTTGCCCAGCTGGGCCTGGGTAGCTATTAAAGCATCTCCGGTCAGGGTACCACCCCAGGTTGCCCAGTCCACCCCTGCGTTATTAAGTTTCGTCAGGTTCACTTCTGCGATAAGACCGCGCAACAGGACCTGTCGTGGCTGGATGTCTATTTTCTCTATGATATCCAGAATGGACTGGAACTGGTGCTGGGATGCTGCAAAAATAAGGCTGTTGGTAGGTACATCAGCAACAACAGTGTTGGGAGCGGCTCCATCCTTCTTTGACACTTCCAGCCTCGCTGCTACCGCAAGGATCTGGCTGAGCTGTTCGGCCACGGTCTGGGCATCAGCATTTTTCAGTTTGTAAACATGAAAATCGCCGGACCTGACAGGCACGTCCAGGGCACGGACGATCTTGGCTGCCTCGGCAAGAGTGTCCCTTTCGCCCACCAGTATAACCTGGTTGCTCGCCTCATCGGCAGTTGCCATGAGCCCGTTAAGGGGTCCGGACTTGTCTTTGGCCAGTTCTGAAAGATGGGTTGCTACGATCCTTGGAGAAGCATATCTCAATTGAAAGGCCTTGCTGGTCCTTATGCTGTCCGGTACATCAAGGGTCTGAATTAGGCTTACAGCCCTGTTCACATCGGAAGCCTTTCCTGTAAGGAGTATCTCGTTCCCCATGCCTATGGGAAGGATACCGACGTCATTGCCGGATATCTGCTTGATTGCATCTGCTACGAAGGCGGCTGCCACATAATCCAGAGGCACTACCTGTGCAACTACCTGCTCTCCCATACCCGGGCCGAGTTTTCCTTTTCTTACCAGATTCTCTGTTCCCGCTCCGGCCTTTAGAGGTATCACTTTGCTGTATTCTGCCATCTGCTGGACTGTAAGACCATTCATCTCGAGAACGGAAAGCATGACCTGCCTTGACTGTTCCAGAGGAACCGGCTGGGGAGAAATGACAGAGATGGTTCCCTTCACAGAGGGTGGAACAATGATATTCTCCTGGAGAAGTTCGGACATGAAACGAATAAAGGCGACCACATCGATATCGGTGAAGTTGAACTGGACCTTTCCGGTATCTCTCATTACCCTGGCTGCCTGGACGAGGTTCTCTTCATCCATTTTTTCCTGCGACCATGCAGTAGCAACGGTAAAAACCAGCATGAAGACCATCATTATCAAAAGGGTTTTCTTTAAAACGGACATCCCATCTACCTCCCTTTCATGGAACGTAAAATAGCATTTCTCTTCCGGAATACTTCAAGAGCATGGTCCTGTACTGTACTGTCCACTGCCCTTCGAGTATGGGTACAGTGACCTTCTTTATCTGCCAGGAAAAATCTTTTTCCCTGCCGCTATCAGGAAGCACACCTCTCATTGCCTCGAACTGAAGCTCCTGAGACTTTTCGATCATATCCCTCTGTACGGAGGCCTCCTCAAGAGCTCTTCCCGACATGACAACGAGCTTTATGGATGCCGTTGCCACAAGACCTATTATCACCAGCGCTATAAGAACTTCCACAAGGGTAAACCCTGGTTGACGATCGACGGCCCTCTGCTTTCTATCTGACCACATAGCTTAATTCCCGGGATTCCCCGTCCCTGAGGACCTCCACTTCAAAGCGTTTCCCCCCCATCAGGGAATTGATGGCATTCGAGATGTCACCCATATTCTGTATAGGTATCCCGTTCACGGATCTGATTACATCACCCTTTTCAACCCCAAGCTCTCCGAAGATGCTTTCCCGTGCAAGCCACTGAACCTGGATTCCAAGGGCTTCGTCACCATTGAATTTAGCTCTCAGACGTATTTTCTTCATCTCATCGAAGGGATTCAAAAGCAGCCTGTTCACAAGCTCCTGAGAGATAGAACCGGGCTCAGAATCAGAAGGCGCCTGAACAAGCCTGTTCCCATTTCCCGCTGAAGGGGCCTCCTGGCTGGTGGGTCTTGCCGTGGGCGGGTTAGTCCTGTCAGAATTGGAATAGACAAGAGAAACCATATATTCTTCCCCATCCTTCTCGAAAATGGCACCGTCCGTTTCGATGGAAAGGATCCGGTAACCTCTGTATTCCTGCCCGAGCAGAAGGACCACCATGTCCTCCTGCTGCCTTAACCCAAGGGCGATTCCCGGAAAGGTGGCTACCAGTTGAGCACGTCTTATATCGAAATCGCCAGATAGATCCTGTTCCTGAACTACTGTTATTTCCTCACTGTTACGCACTACCAGTTCAAAGGGATTGCCGGCAAGAAAATCTTTCCATGAGGAAGGGACCCTTTCACCTGCAGCATCTCCCCGGGGAGAATTGATCTGGATGAGAAAGGAATCCGTCCTTTGCCGGAAGTTAAGTTCAGCAAGATAGGCGTTAACCACAGAAGTTGTTGAATAAGCCATTAGCAGGGCCATGAGAACAACTCCTGTGAGAAGGAAAACCCATCTCAGTTTCCCCATTTGATCAAACAGGTTCGATAAGGAAAAATCTTTGCCTGTAATGGAAGAAGACAATTTCATGATCCATACCTCATTCTATTTGAGACCCCATTTTCCGGAGCCTATCTTTTTTAAAGGCAAGTACCCCCTGAGCACTTCCAGGTTCTTGTCCATTTCTTCAGGAACCTCAAGGAGAAGGCCTTCTGATTCGATCTTTCCCGATTCATTATAGTAACTGGCAGCACCCGAGATGGAAATATCTCCCTGAAAATCCAGATCATGGAGTTGCAGCAGATCTTTCCTGAAAAAAAGAGAACCCTTCCCTCCGGTTGTCATTCTTTCCATCCCCCCCACCCTTGGCTCGATCAAAAGAGTCGGGATGGAAAGATCCATGGCGATACCAAGACTGCCCATAGACCTCGGAGCGTTAAGGGAAACATAAATATCCCTTATTTCAACAGTACCGGCAAAACTGATCATTTCCATTCCCTTTATATGAAATACCGGGTTCAGTCCCCGGTTGACCTCGAGATCCTCGTAGCTCAGCATGACACCTCGACTTTCCATTTGAGATGCTGAGAAGTGCAATACATAACGACCCACCTGATCCCAGGAAAGGAAGAACCAGCAGGCAACCAGGAAAAAAACTGCAAAAAGAACGATCGATAAAAATACTAAAAAGACTTTCTTTTTCATTCTCTTTTCACCACTATCAGCGAAAGGTCCAGTAACCTCCCGCTTTCAGTATTGACAGCCCTGAGCTCAAGGGAATCCGTATCCAGGCCCGCCCTTGTTATGCGATCCAGAAGATTCATCATCTGATCCCCATAAAGGTCCTTTAACTGAAGGGTGACACCTGAAGATGATACGGACAACTGAAGCAGGTTCTGCTTAAGGGAAAGTATCTCCAAGGCTTCCGAGATCAGTTCAACGGGATCACCCCCAGGGATTCCAGCTTCTTCCGGCCCCTTATCTCCAGTGCGTGCCCTGTACTCACCAGCCATGGCGAGAAGATCCATGAACCTGTTTTCCTGCAACTCCTCTTTGCCTTTGATCTCATCTGTCTTATGATGGAAATAGAAAAAACCACCCCAGACCAGAATGACCATTAGCATAAGCAGCATGGTTCGTCCAGATAAATGAAAACTGTTAAGCCACTTGGGCGAAAGAACATCTCGAGAAGACCTTTTCAACATTTAACGCCACCTTACATTCAGGGAGAACCTCAGGCCTCCACCGGGTATCTGCTGGATATCGCCTATCTGTGATTCCAGTCCCAAACCTGTCAGTTCTCTCTGGAAGGACTGAACCAGGGCCACTTCTCCCGATCTGCCGGAGATGTCCATACCCTCTCCGGAATACCTTATAAAATCCACCACAGTATCACTTTCCTTCCAGACCAGGGATGCTCTGCCGACGATACCCAACAGTTCCTGGGGGTCCCTGGTCCCATTACCCACATCAAGGACATTGAGCCTGGCTCTTGCCTGGCTTACAGGATCCACCACCTGGCCTGTACCACCGAAGACATCCCTGTAAACCGAAAGGCTCATGTCACTGATACTTTGAAGAGCTGACCTGAAGGTTTTGTATTCATACCAGGCAGATCCCGAAAGAAGAAGTCCCCCCAAAAGAAGGATCGCCAGGATCCTGTTCATGTACCTGGATGCTTTCTCCATGTAGAGTTCACTATCAAGAACTGCCCTGGAGAGATTCACGGACCTGTAGGGTTCTCCTTTTTCGAGGAGATCCATCGTCATCCCAAGATATCTTTCAACTTCATGGGCTCCCTGAGTAAGATCCACCCTGCAGACCGCCGAAATGGAAACCCCTGTATTCCTGGCATAATCCAGAAGCCATTGCTCTTCTGAATCGAGAGTCGAGGCCTTTCTGGGTTTCCTGGAATAAAGGACTGGGAACCCCTCAGAGAAAAGCATAGAACAGACATTATCCTCATCAGCCCAGATAGCTCCTCCATCAGGACCGATAGCTGTCGCAAGAGGAAGAGTGCAGGGCCAGATAAGTTTCTGAGAGGACAGGTCCCCAAGCTTCGTTTCGACCCTATCGAGTTCGCTGGCCGAAACGAACCAGGCGATCCCTTCTGATCCCCTTCCTACTCTTCGGGTAATGGTCGGAAGTACCTGGATGGGGTTATTGGCCAGGTTAAAGGGTTTTAATTTTAATTCCAGGGCATTCCTTATCTGGGATATATCAGAAAAAGGAAAGGAAAATTTCTGGAGGGAAAGAGATGCAAAGGGAACAAGGAACAGGAGCGGTCCTTTGGTCACCGAGGTTTCTGCCCTCTGTGAAGGAAGAAGTTCCCTGAGATCTCTGGCTTCGCCATTGGAAAAAAGAAACACCGAGTTTCCTTGAAGCTGCATCGAATTAATACTCCTCCCATTTAATGATCCGGTAACCGGAACCTTCCTTTTTCAGAAAAGCCCTGTATAAAGCCTTGTAGTCCCCCTGCAGGGAAGAGGCCTCCACTGTCACCTTGAAATAGATGCTTTCAAATCCCACCAGGTTGACCACCCTGGGTAGAATATCCGAAGGGAAAGAAGGTATTCCACTGGAAATATCATCAAAACCGGTAAGGGCTTTCGTTTCCCTTAAAGCCATGATATCAGAAGCTACCGTTTCATCAATACCGTCTATCATATTAAGGACCTGGACCGGTGCAACATTTATGTTGATCTTTCCGCCGCACCAGACCGTGAAGAAATCCTGAAGAGCAGGTCTCCCGGGCCCCCGGACGAGAAGATCCGCCGGAAACTGGTCTATCAGGGTCAATTCAGAAAGATCTGTAAGGTCCCGGTTCAGGAAGCCGGATCTCTCATCACTTCCAAGTCTTGGAGTGGAATCCCGGTCTATAAAATCCAGGATAAGGGTCCCAAGCCTTTCCTCCCCGTACAGATCCCAGATCTTTTCCCAGGAATAGCTGATCTCCCCTCTCAAGGTAGCTCCATCAGGTAGAAAAAGAGAATTAATCGGGAATCTGTCATCAAGGGGACTGATCTGGACTGTCAGGATGCCAAGATCAGGGACAGGGATCAGATGCAGGCCAAACCATGGTTCCTGCATGGAGTCATAATCATTATCATCAAATTGCAATCCCCTTGCCACTTCAAGAATGGCAGCATAGGATATACCTTTTGCCCTGGCAGAGAATTGTTCTGCACCCAGCCTCTTCAGCTGGCTTCTTGCAAACCATGCATATCCCAGGGAAGCTGTCAGGAAAAGGGTCACCAGGAGCATTACAGATACAAGGATGAAGCCTTCCCCTGATCTCTTAGCGGGGTAACCAGATGAACTCTTCAACCACATTTGCAGGATCCCTTTTAAGAATAATCTTGACAGCACCCGGATAAGGCCCGTCAAAAGTATCAACCCATTTTGTACCGTCCCATACAGATAGAGACATCTCAATTATATAGGGTAGGACCAGCTGTCTTTGGGCATTTTCAGTATCAACCTTCAGAAGATCCATATCCCTGGGAAGAACGGAGGGGAAATAATACCGGTAAAGACCCTTTCCGGCTTTTTGTGGTAATGAAGAGATCCTGTACAGGACACTTCCGGGAGGTCTTCCGGAATAAAATGACGGAGAACACCAGAAAAGGAGCAAATCTTCTCTTCCACCACCGAGAACATCTTTCCTGAGAATCCTGAGAGCTGGACCATCCGGCACCGGACTGATCCTGGTGATCTCCCTGGAAATGAAACCAGCAGCTCTTCTCATTCCTTCCCTTCCTGCAAGATCCTTCTCGGTTTCTTCCAACTGGCGGACCATGAAGACCATGGGGATCATCGCACTGGTAGCTATGACACCAATGATAACCATGGTGACGAGTACTTCTATAAAGGTAAAAGCCTTCCTCCTGGAACGGGGCATCCTACTGGCCCTCGACCATGAGGGAATATTATGGGCTTTCAGGGACCTTCCCATTTATTTTCACGGTCCCCGGTTTCAGATAGGAGGCCATTTCCCTCGCAAGGTCCTCTTTCCTTATCCTGGAAGACAGATCCAGAAGCTCTTTCAGCTCTTTCGAATGGGGTTGTTTCTGGAAATGGACATATAGCCGGTTGATCCCCTCTGCAAGATACTCCGGGTTTTTAGTAGCCCTTCCAAGGGCAAGATAATGGTAGGCCATCTGTTTTTCCGCTATATCCTTTACAAGGAAATGACCGTAAGCCTTTTCAAGAAGGGTCCTCTGTGTAAGGGGATGACGGGTCTGGGCTGCTTTCCTCAAGTATACATCCCCTATCATGCCATGGAAGAAGTAAACCAGTCCAACAAGACTGCACAAGGCTATCAGGGCTCCGAGAGCCCTGTACAGGTAGTTTCGGCGGACCTTGCTCCACTCAAACTCAAGGGGTAGGATCTCCCTGTTAGCCAGGGCAAAGGCAAGGGACATCCAGAGAGCATCCTCGATCCGGTGGAAAGGCCTTGTCCAGATAGCATTGAACCATATCAGGAAAAGCATGGCACATGCCCATACAGCCTCACTTGAGAGGTCCTTCTTCATTAACAGTGCCCTGATGAAGGACCATATCCACCAGATGGCCAGTATGAGAAGAAATATTCCAGGGATAAGCCCTGCCTCACAGAACCATTGTAAATATTCATTATGGGCCCAGTAAGTATATTTCCAGTCCTTCCCGGGATGCTCCCTGATCATTTTTCTCTGGGCATCAAGGTAATTCCATTTGTATTGACCCAGCCCCACCCCTGTGATGGGGTGCATCCTGAACATAGTCCATGAGGTCATCCAGATACTGTCCCTTTTACCTATGGATCGGTAGTTTTTCACTATCTCTACAGTTTTGCGAAGAGTCCGCTCCATTCTCTGGTGATTGAAAACTATGCTGGAAGAAAGGGCAAGTATCAGAACCAGAAGGGCGATGAAGATACGCTTCATGGAAAATCGTCCATGGATCCTGGCAACAATTATTATCAGGAACAGCAATCCACATGCCAGGGAAAGGATCGAAGACCTGCTGGTACTTCCCCAGAGACCCCAACCGATGATAAAAAGAAAGACCAGGTTCATTACTGAAAGGAAATGTTCCCTGATACTGTTTTTCGGAGCAGCATCAATGGATAAATCACTTTTCCTGTTTGAATACAGAGCTACGAGGTTCAATCCACAGATGGCCAGCCAGAAACCGAACATATTCTGCTGTCCGGTGTTCCCTATGTAATGACCCGGCGTTGGAAGAATGAAAGGGAAAGGACCATTGAGCCCGGCGAACTGCAACTCAGCAAAAAAGACATTAAGGACGGCATTTATTCCGGCCACCCAGAAAAGGACTTTGAACCATTTACCCTCAAAGCCGTTGTAACAGAGGATATAAAAGACCCACAGGGTAGCGAAGAAGAACCACTCTCTCAAAAACCCCGGCAGGGAACTTATCTCCGTCCAGAGAGGCTGGGCCGTGACATAAAGCAGCATCAGAAGCCAGCCCCATCCAAACACATCGATCTTTACAGAACCATGGGGGTTCCCGTAACGAAAGAGCCTGTAACCTGCCAGAACAGCCATAACTCCTATAGGGACCATGGCAAAGAACCATTTCATTATATGAAGGGTCTGGAACCAGAATCTTCCCGAAAAAATAATATTGGGTAAAGCCAGGGATATGACAGCCACTACAAAAAACAGTAGGGGATTTACAAGACCAGGTCCATCATGGACAAGTCCGGAGGGACTTCCACTGACTTTCCTGGAATTCTGAGGTGATCTTCTGCGCGGCCCGAGCTTCATTTTCATGATGTCCTTCTCTCCGAAGATATTAAAATATTATGATATATCCTTTGGCAGATCCAGTCTGATCTCCACCATCAGTTCACTTCTGGCCAGTTCCTTGATCTTCATGGAAACAGGTATACCCTGTTCCCTGCTCTTTTGCACAAGGGATGTAAGACCATCCAGGAATTCGCCGGTAGGTCCGTCAGGCCCTCTGAGGAGGACACCTTTTGCAGGCCTCTTCTTTTTGACCTTCTCTCCTCCAGATTCAGGAGATACCAGATTTTTCAGGGATCTGCGGACCATTTTTTCAAGAACTTTTACAGACAGGTCTTCCTCTGCAGTCCTGAGGGCCAGCTCCAGCTGATCTTCAGGAGAAAGTCCCAGAAGGGATCTTGCATGCCTTTCCCCTATCCTGCCTTCCATGACGAGATCCCGTACTGGAGGAGAAAGTTTGAGCAGCCTGAGCTTATTGGCCACTGAAGCCTGGGACCGGCCAAGTTTTTCTGCCAGTTCGGATTGGCTCCACCCGGTCCTGTCAAGGATCTCTCTCATGGAAAAGGCTTCCTCCACAGCAGAGAGGTTACTTCGGTGAATATTTTCCACCAGGGCAATAATATGCTGATTTTCCGGTTCTACGTTGGAGATCATAGCCGGAATAGTGGTAAGACCGGCAAGCCTGGCAGCCCTGAACCTTCTTTCTCCAACCACGATCTCATAGCCGCCATCCACCGCTTTTACGAGAATAGGCTGGATGATCCCCATTTCCTTGATGGAATGGGCCAGTTCCTCCAGTGCTTCCTGGTCAAAGGTCTGCCTGGGTTGATATGGATTGGGCCTGATCTCCTGAAGAGGTATTTCTAAAAGAGACGACCCCTGAACATGGATGGGCAAAGAAGGATCTTTCTCTTCAGAAGATAAAGCAGCCTTGAAAAGCCTGTTCTTTCCAAGCATAACTCAAACCTCCCCGGCTTTTGAAAAAGGGACTATCAGAATAATAAGCAGTATTCCCGACCTCTATGATCAGAAATTGTAGGAATCCACCATGGCAGATGTGAATCTGGTGAATTCCTTCTGGAAAATAAGCCTTACCGTTCCGGTAGGGCCATTACGGTGTTTAGCAATGATTATCTCGGCTTCATCATCCCGGTCCGGATCCTGTTCAGGATTATAATATCCTTCCCTGTAAAGAAGGATTACCATGTCCGCATCCTGTTCAATAGCACCGCTATCCCTCAGGTCGGACAACTGAGGCCGCTTGTCGGTCCGCTGTTCCACAGCCCTGGAAAGCTGGGATAAGGCTATCACAGGAACTTCAAGCTCTCTGGCCACACCTTTCAGAGCACGGGAGATCTCCGCAACTTCCTGCTGTTTGCTATCGATCCTCCTTGAAAAGCTCATAAGCTGGAGGTAGTCCACCACCACAAGGCCCAGGTCCTGGTGCTTTGCCTTGAAGCGACGGCATCTCGCCCGGAATTCAAGGGTGGAAAGCATGGAACTGTCGTCAATATATATGGGGGATCTGGAAAGATTGCCTGCTGCTTCCGTAAGGCTTCCCCAATCCTTGTCCGCCAGGTTTCCTGTTCTAAGGTCATGGATATTGACCCTTGCCTCTGACCCGAGCATCCTCTGGACCAGTTGTTCAGCACTCATTTCAAGGCTGAATATGAGAACTGGACGCACTTCACTGCTATGAACCCCCAGGTATTGGACAAAGTTGATGGCCAGAGCGGTCTTACCCATGGATGGACGAGCCGCGACGATATTAAGACTGCCCGGCTGGAAACCACCTGAAAGGCGGTTGAAATCCCTGAAGTCAGTCTGGACACCGGTTACGCTCTGTTCTGAATTATGGAATTGTTCTTCTATTTTCTGGAAAGCTGGCG
>Ga0272441_10013620_pt1 | contig 11666 bp, 8 predicted proteins | sample SSMProp6N_FD_193582 | JGI IMG/M metagenome (GOLD analysis project Ga0272441, IMG submission 193582) | Marine sediment archaeal communities from Little Sippewissett salt marsh, Falmouth, MA, United States - SSM-Prop-6N | ecosystem: Environmental > Aquatic > Marine > Wetlands > Sediment ... | reverse complement strand
AACGATGCTTCGCACCCACGAGGCCAAGCAGCTAATGATGCGGAAGTTCCGCGATGCCGGGAACCGGCACCTCCGTGCCGGGGACCTCGAGAAAGCAAGGGACTCACTTGAGCGCGCGCTGAACGTCTCGGCGTACAGCTCTGACAGTGGCATCAGGGATTCTCTCCGGACAATCGAGCGGCGCCTGGCCGACCGCGAACGCAACCGGAAGTCGAGGGATCTCAAGAAGCTGATGACCTCCGATTCTCTCGTCCGCATCAGAGTTCCAAGCCCCCTGGAGACACAGCGGCGCTTCGTCCGCAGCCGCTCGGACGTCCCGGACTGGTCCGGGGATGTGAACCCCATCGTTGCGGTGGGCAGTAAGGCCCTCGACAAGCTGCTCGACAAGGCGGCCGCAGAGGCAAAGGTGAAAATGGAACAGGGGGTCCGCAAGCTCGCCGACAGCGTCCCGGGCCTCTCCCAATACCTTGCAGCCAAGGAGCAGTGGGAACAGATGGACGAGGAGATCGGCAAGCCCCGCCGGAGGCTGCTCTTCTTTCTGATGGGGGCCATTGGCCGCGCGCCGCAGTCGGTTATCTACCACGACGAGTTCGAGGCGGAGTACGCGGAACGGCTCGAGAAGCGCTTCGAAGAAGACGACAGCTACTACCGTGGCCTCGTACGCAAGAAGGTGCTACCATGGCTGCCAAGCAAAGACTGACACTGATCGCCATCGCTCTCGTGATCGGGGCTGCAGCCTGGCTCTGCATTGGTCGGCACCTCAAGCGATCCGGCGCCTTCGAGGCGGCTTTCCCCTCGGGAGCTCGGGCGGAGTTCCTTATCCGCTTCGATCACCTTGAGGATCCTCCCGATCCGACCTCACTCTGTTTCAACCTCGACAACGAGGGAAGGCCCTTCCTTCTCGCAGGGGACACCTTCATCCGCCTGCCGCGCTTGGACGAGAAGGATCCAAACCCGATCGAGGTGGCTGGCCTCGGATCGCCCGACCACTTCGCCTGGATGCCGGGCGGAGCGTTGCTCCTGGTCCGTGGCGCCGCCCTGGGGCAGCTCACCAAGGACGGGTTCGAGCGAATCCAGGCCCTCCCCGCCACGGGGATGAAGGTCGAGCCCGCCTCACGAGGCCAGTGCTACCTGTACGGTGGGGACACCGCCGACCAGGCCCGCAACGTCTACATTTACAGGCGGGGCGGAGAGCGTCTCCACCTTCTCCACACCGGCGCCGCCGTCGGAGCGGTGCGAGGGAACGGCGGGATGACGTACGTGGCGATCGGGGACGCCGCTTATGTCTTGGCCCCGGGCAAGGAGATGGCCCTGGTCTTCCGGGCCCCCGCCCCGATCAAGTCGCTCGCACTCGGCCCTGAGGGGTCCTTCTTCTTCGCGACCGAGAACGAGGCGGGCTACGTCGATTCCTCCGGCCGAGGCTTCATCTTCCTCCGAGGAAGGGGGCCGCGCTTGTGCCGTCACGGAGAGGACCTATTCCTCTTCTTCCCCGACATGGGCGTCATGCAGTGCACGCCCGCATCCGCTTTCCAACAGGCAAGCCGAGACGTGTCAAACTATGTGGGCCGATCGGCTGCAGAGTGAGGAGGCAGTGTGGCGCGTGTGGGGTGGGTGGCGCTGATCCTGGCGATCGGCGTTGGCATCGGCTTCTACATGTCCGACGGCCGCGAGGGTCCCGCCCGGCCCGACGGCCTCCGCCTCGGCGTCTCCTACGACCAGGCTCTCCGGCACCTCGGAGACCAGTTTGCCATGGAGAAGGCTGCCTTGGCGGACGGCCGGGAGCGCTGGATTGGCACCAGTGGCGAGGTAAAGGCCACGGTCGAGCTCATCGGAGAAGCCGCCGATCTCTCGCGTGCCGCGCTCGTCATCTGGATGCCGCTGGACGCCGAGCACCTCTCGGTCTATCATCGCAACCGGGTAGTCCTCTTCCGCTTCCTCGACGACACAACGCCGGAGATCCGCGGCCAGTACTCGTGGCGTTCCACGGCCCTCGATCAGTTCCGGGAAGGCACGTCGACTCTTGAAGAAAAGGTTGTGGCGGGCAGGCAGATCCGCCTCCGGTTCGAGCCGGAAAGCGAGATGGTGCACGCCTTCGTGGAGCCGCTCGGACAGTAGATCGCCCCATTGTCGGCCGGGCACCACGGCGGCATGAACTGACCTTGATTTCAGCAAATCGTATTGCCCTGCACTTGGCGAATACCCTCTCATAACGCCAGGCCGACGTCCACCATTCAAAGGAATGAGGGACATGGAGCAACGCGAGCCTGAGCAGGGGTTACTGGGTTGATCCGCCATCGCGTAGTAGCTTGGCCATAGACTCATCGTGAGCCAACTTGAGGGGTGTGCTCCCGCTCTTGTCCTTCAGGTCAAGGACGGCGCCGCTCTCAATGAGCTTCTTCGCGATCCCATCGAAGCCGTTAAGAGCCGCCCAGTGCAGCGGGGTGCGCCCATGCGCCTTGTCTCTGGCATTGATGTCGGCACCCGCGGTAACGAGCATGTTCACCATATCCGCGAGCCCCTCGCATGTCGCTTCATGCAGGGAGGTCTTCTCGTACCTGTTGACCTTCTTTCTGACCTCCGCGCCGTTGGCGAGGAGGATCTTCACCGTGGCGACATCGTGACTGCGAACCGCCAAGTCCAGAGGCGTTCGCCCGCCAGCTAGCCGGGCATTGACGTTGGCCCCGTTCTCAATAAGCATGGCTGCAATTTCCGCATGCCCGCGCCCGGCTGCGTAATGGAGAGGGCCGCCTCTGCCACGATCCTCCTTGTGGTTGACGTTGGCGCCCCGGGCGATGAGGAGTTGGGCGATCGAGGCATGCCCTCTCTCTGAGGCGCACGAAAGGGCGGTGCGCCCCGCCGCTGCGTGCTCCGTCGCGTCGATGTTCGCACCCGCGTCCAGCAGTAGTCTCACGACCTCCAGATGCCCCTTCGAGGCAGCCAGACATATGGCACGCCTGCCTCCAAACATCCCTTGCTTGCGATTGAGGTCAGCTCCGGCTCGCACGAGCAGTCTCACCATCTCAGCAGAACCGCGTTCGCTGGCAGTCACAATCGGCACGCTGTCACCATACGCCAACTCAGGGCATTGGACGAGTAGCCGACGCGTCTTCTCGACATCGCTGCTCTCAACAGCCGCCTCGAAGGAATCGTATGCCCGCCCCCAGTGAACGGTGGGGTCCAGAATGCCGAAGCAGCCCGAGGAGGATGCGAGGACCGAAGCTGCGCAGACCACCAGGGGCAAGCGGCTGCACGACGAATTGCCAGGCCCCGGACGGATGCCCATCTCCCGCTCGGGCTCTGCCACAGTGCAGGCTTGTGGCGGCGCTGTCATTCCATGGCTCCATGCTTCCGCAACAGGTCGACGACGACCCGCTGCCTATACTTGATGGCCAATGCCAGAGGAGTTTCCCCCTTCTTGCTCTTGGCATTGATGTTGGCGCCGTTCTCGATGAGTTCGCCGACGATGTTCTCGTAGCCTGCACGTGCGGCAACGTGAAGTGCCGTCTGTTCGAACCTGCCGACCCTGGCGTTCACCTCCGCGCCTGCTTCGGTCAAGAGACCTACGATGTCGGTGTAACCGGCGTAGGCCGCCCCATATAGGCACTCTCTCTTTGCCATTGCCGGACTGGCTCCGCTGGCCAAAAGGAGCTTCGTCAGCTCTGTGTCGCCGCGCCAAACGGCCAGAGACAATGGTGTGCCCCTTATCTTGTCGATAGCGTTGACGTCTGCACCGCTCTTCAGCAGGAGCGCTGCGACGTCCCGATGGCCGCTCTCGGCTGCGCTGTGAAGCGGGGTCCAGCCCCCGGGTTTGCTCTGCACTCGGACATTGGCCCCCCTCTCGATAAGCAGCTTGACGACTTCAATGTTCCCTCTGCCACACGCTCTGAAGATCGGCGTGCGTCCGCTGAAGTCCCCTGCCGTGTTGTCAACTCCCGCCCCCGCGTCGAGTAGGGCTTTTGCCACGTTGACGTGTCCGTGCTCGATCGCGAAATGCAGGGCGGAAGCGTGGATATGGGGCCATGGCTTGTCAACATCGGCCCCAGCGTCTATGAGCAGCTCCACCATACGGACGGAGTCGTGCCTGCTGGCAATCCCGATGGGCAGGTGATATCGGTCACCGTCAACCAGTTCGGGACTCTCCTTGAGGAAGCGGCGTACCGCCCCCATATCATTCCGACTCACCGCAGCCCTGAAGGCATATCCGCGTCCCCTGTCGGTACGAGGTCCTATCGGGCTAGAGACACATCCCGATGCAGGCAGGATCAGCAAGCTGACCAACCAAACCAGCACTGCCCTGCCAGCAGCGAATATGGAGTCTGGGTTCACGGGAGCGCTGCGCTCCATGCTTCCCTCCGGAGAAAGAATTATGTCACTTACCGGCCACCGGTCAAGGGCAGGACCGACGTCCCCGATTCAAGTGGATTCGGGACGGTCCTGGGGGCTGCTGAACTGCCCCTCCGAGATTGCGCGTGACTGACGTGCTGACTGAGGTCGTCAAGTGTCAGACGAAGAAAGGCGACATCCGCGGGACTCTTGCGGACGCTGCCGAGATTACCAACGTATGGAAGAGAGATTCGCTGCACTCGGAGATCTCGCTCAAGCAGATGCGCGGCGACATCAGCATGGTGAGGCTCCTGTTTGATGCCGGCGCCAACCTCGAGTCGCGCGGCCCCTGCGGACCGACGCCCCTTCACCTCGCCGCGTCTCGTGGCCACGTCGAGGTGGCCCGGCTGCTTCTCGACAGTGGCGCCGACGTCAATGCCTGCGACCACTTCGACGCCACTGTCCTCTACTATGCCATCAGTCAGAGTGATGGCCTGTCCACAGCGACCGTTGTCGAGATCGCGAAGCTCCTCATCGATCGCGGCGCCGACTGGGAAGCCAGGAACGAGTATGCGAACTCATCGCCAAAGAAGTTCGCGCGGGAACACCGTCCCGAGGCGTTCGGCGAGATCGACGACTACGCCGACAAGAGGCGCGCCGGCGAGTAACCCAATGTCGGGTCTCCAGCTCCTCCGGCATCTGTACGCTGCGGAGGGGCTGCCGGGCCGCCTCGATTAAGGTTGCGGGCCCACGACGGACGATGTATACTCAGTGCAGGCGTGGGGGCATAGCTCAGTTGGTAGAGCAGCGGCCTTTTAAGCCGTAGGTCGAAGGTTCGAATCCTTCTGCCCTCACCACTTCTCCCCTACTCCTTCGCCTCCTCCTGCTTCGGGGGCGCCCCGCACGACGCACGCCCTGCAATGTAATCTACTCGGGAGAGCCGTTCCCGCGCGGGCGGGTAGCCCGTTGACATGCCCGGCGCAAAGGGTATAATGCACTGCGCACTCCCTGGTCCGACACCGCACGAGCAGCCCTGCCTCAGGCGAGGGGACGGACCTTGCCCGATCCGGAAGACATCCTCTTCGGCGACCTCGCCGTCGTGAAGGGCTACGTCACGGCCGAGCAGGTCGAGGAATGCGTTGAGAATCAGAAGGTCATGGCCGAGATGGGGGTCAAGCAGCGTCTCGGCGACGTCATGGTCTCCAAGGGGTACCTCACCCGCGACGCGCAGAAGGACCTCCTCCGGGAGCAGCAGCGCCGGACCGGCAAGCACATCGTCATAGGCCCCTATGAGGTCGTGAGCAAGGTCGGCCAGGGGGGCATGGGCGCGGTCTACAAGGCCAAGGTCCAGGAGACCGGCGCGGTCGTGGCCCTGAAGGTGCTCCCCAAGCGGCTGGCGGCCGACAGGGATTTCGTCGCGCGCTTCCACCGCGAAGCCAAACTCGCCTCGAAGCTGGACCATCCCAACATCGTCAGGGCCATACAGTCGGGCGAGCACAGCGGCTACCATTACTTCGCGATGGAGTTCGTGGCCGGCGAGACCGTCGGCCAGCGCCTCAAGCGCGAGGGCGTCATCCCTGAGGGCGAGGCGCTGAGGGCGGCCCGCGACGTCGCGCTGGCGCTCGAGCACGCCGCGGAAGCGGGGATGGTCCATCGCGACATCAAGCCCGATAACATCTTCCTCGGCCTGGGCGGCGACACCAAGCTGGGCGACATGGGGCTGGCGAAGGAGATCGACCAGGAGGTCACGCGCATCACCCAGACCGGAATGATGGTCGGGACCCCGCACTACGTCTCGCCCGAGCAGGCCCAGGGCGAGCGCGACATCGACGTACGGTCCGACATCTACTCGCTGGGCGCCACCCTCTACCACATGGTCACCGGGCAGACGCCCTTCGAGGGTTCGACGGCCCTCGCCATTCTCAACAAGCACCTCAACGAGGAACTCCCCTGGCCCGCAGACGTCAACGATGACCTGACCGACGACGTCTGCGTGCTCATTCAGCGCATGATGGCGAAGGACCGCGAAGACCGGTACCGGTCGGTCCTGGACCTGGTTCACGACATAGACCTCGTCATCCGCGGCGAAGAGCCGACGACCGACATGCTCGCAATCGGGAAATCCTCCATCCGGAAGGCCGTCAGGGCCCGCAAGGCCGGTGAGGCCTCCGATCGCAGACGCCGCAGGCTGGAGGCTGACGCGAGGCGCGGCACCCACCGTGCGATGAGCGTCGCCGGCGTCCCCTCGGCGAGCGTCTTCGGCGACAGGAACTGGTGGCTGCTCTGGGGCGGAGTGGGCGCCGCCGTGGCGATGGTCGTCGCCGCCCTCGCGATCGTCTTCAGTGCGGGAGGCGAGGACGACACCGGGCGCGCGTCGCGTCAGAGGACTCGGCGCGAGCCGCGTGGGCGAGAGGAGGCCGGGCCGAAGCTGGGCTCTCGATCCGAGCGGGCCAAGTCGGCCCTCGGTGCGGCCGTGAGACACGGCAGGAAGCGCCCGGCCGACAAGGCCGGGCTCATCAAGCGCTACCGGGAGATCGCCGCAACATACGCCGATCTGCCCGAGGGGAAGGACGCGGCCAGGAAGCTGGAGCGGCTGAAGAAGGCCAAAGCGGCAGAGCCGAAGCCCAGGGCCGGGAAGGCCGGGCCGACTGTCGCCGAGCTCCGCGGCGTCAAGATCGTATCGGTCGCCAGCAGGAAGGAGTACCAGCTTTCGGAGGCCGGGATGCGGGCCGAGCCTTACATCGACCGGACGCTGAAGATCACCAGCATTGAGCCAGATCTCAGGGGCGCGGTACTGGTCAGGACTGCCAACACCGATCGCAACGTCGAGTCCGCCTCGCATCTGAGGATCGCCATCTCGGCGCCGTCCAAGGTATACGTGTGCTGCGACGGGATGAAGCGCAACACGCCGAGTTGGCTCAAGGACGGCACTTGGAAGCCCCTGAGAGGGCTCGTGCGCGTGGCCACGGTCGACACGAAGGTATATGCGAAGGAGTTCCCCGCAGGGGAGTTCACGCTCGGCGGGAACAATCAGGGCTCCCACCAGCTCGACGAGAACAACTACTTCGTGATCGTCCGCGAGGGAGTGGAGGTACGGGGGCCCGTCTTCAGCGCCGGGAACGTTGTGGTGAAGTCCGATGACGTGACGGTCATCTGGCACGAGAACTTCGATGGCGAGGAGACGGCCGGCTGGGAGGGGCGGCGCGAGAAAAGGACCACCTTCGCGCGCTCGGCCGGGGCCCTGGCCGCGAAGCAGGATCAGGGCGGCAGGAACTTTGCGACCGTGGCGACCTTCGCCCACCGGCGCATCCCGTACAGCAGGCGCAGGCTCCCCAACGCGATCTTCGTTGCCGACAGGGACGTATACATGACCTTCCGCTACTTCCTGAGGGGCGCCGACACGGTCCACGTAAGCGGCCGCAGCTACCGCATCAGTGGCGAGTTGCGCAACGATGTCACGCGCGCGGCCCAAGGCAGCTGGGAGACCGTCCTGCTGAAGATCGTCGACTTCTCCTGCGGAGGCCAGAAGGTCCGGGAAGGCGACGAGCTCCATCTCTTCAGCTTCTCCGCCGGCAAGCCGGGCAGCGAGAGTGTGCAGCTCATCATCGACGACTTCGCAATCTTCAAGGGCGCCCTCTCCGAAAGGGCACAACGCCTGGTCTGGCGGCCGGCCGCTGAGCCCGCCGAGCCGGCAGTCGTCACGAAGGTCCCCGCCCCCACCACGGCCGGCCCCAGGAAGCACATCGATCAGGTCCTGAGCGATTTCGATTCGCTCGCCATCGATGGAGACGGCGAAAGGGCGCTCAAGCTGCTGGCGACGGCCAGGCGAGACGGCGTGATCGGACGCCCGCTCTCGCTGCTCGACGCCGCCGAGAAGGTCGCGGCGGAGCTCGCCGAGGCTCGGAAGGCCCGGCAGGGGGGCTTCGAGGCCGCCATCGGTAAGACGGTCAATATCAAGGTCGGCGTGAAGCGCCGCCGGTGCAAGATCGTCGCGGTCCAGGAGGACGCCTTCCTAGTGGAGCGCGAGGTCCGATTCGGCACCCGGGTCACCACGGTCAGCGTGAAGGCGCGCTTCAAGGACATCGACCCGGAGGAGCTCGAGGAGCTCCGCGGCGGCTTCACTCCCGAGACTTCCGACGGCCACCTCGCCGCCGCGCTCATCGCCATGGGTAGGAATGACTTCATTGCGGCCCGCGACTCGCTGAGGGCCGCCGGCGCCCATCCTCTGGCCTCGAGGTACCGCAACACGATAGAGGCCGGCGCCGCCGGCGCCGTTCCCGAGGCCATCTCCCAGAGGAGGCCCGCTCCGCGCAAGGCGGGCTCCCCGGTCACCTACCAGGGGATGAACCTGGGGCACGCGGAAACCGAGAGGCTGGGCGACGGGCGCCTGCGCATCACGTGGGAGTTCGACCAGCCCCTCGACCCCAACGCCTGGTACCTCTGGAACGTCCTGACGGACGACGCCGGGACGGGGGAGGTGGCGCTGAAGCTCCGGGGCGCGGGCGGAGGAACGGGGTCGACCTCCCGGGTCCTTACCCCGCGCGTCGCTTTCGAGGGCGACGTGGAGGTGGAGGCCGTCTTCTCGGGGCTTGACGGGCTCTCGGGCGCTAAGAAAATCTTCCCGGCGCCGAGCGTCTCGATGTGCGAGACCCGCCAGGCCGCCGGCGCGAAGCGGAAGGCCGTCGGCTTCAAGAGGCTCGGCGGCGGCGCCAAGTGGTGGGGCCACCAGAGCGTGGTCGGCAAGTACCAGCCGGATGGCTGGTACGCCGAACGGGAACCCGCACTCAAGCTCGTCAGACGCGGGAGCCAGGCGGAGTTCTTCTGCTGGGCCGCAGGAAAGGGGCCGACGTCCCTTGGCAAGGAGGCATTCGTCCCCGGTGCCATCGGGGTTAACGTCCTCATCTATCACAACTGGTGCACGAGCTACGACGCAAAGCTCCTGAGCCTCACCGTGGTGGGCAAGCCCGCCTACACGCTCAGGCTGACCGACCCCGCCCTGTCGGTCCCCAGGAAAGGGTCGGCTGCCGAGCAGTGGAACTACGCCCTCTCGATCGAGAAGGAGAAGGGCCGTGGCTCCCGCGAGGCCCTGGCCGCATTCTGCGCCCAGATGCACCACTACCCGCGCTCCATCGACCAGATAGGCGGGAGCTGCGCGCTCTACAGGCTCGCGGGCTGGGGCGCGCCGGGCGACGCGGTGGCAATGTGGGAGAAGGCAAAAGCCAACTTCACCGTCGATGACGCCGTGAAGTCGACGTGCATCAACCGCGTCGGTTGGGCCTACTGGTTCCTGGGTCGCAAGGAGAAGGCCGTTCGTCAGTTCGCCATCGGCCGCGACGCCTACGCCTCTTACTCGAGGGCCTGCGCCTCAACCTACTTCAACTTCGGCGACTACGACGCCGCCATCCGCGAGTGGGAGCGCTGCCTCGCCAAGTGGCCCAGGGACACCCATGCGCCTGCCGTGATGCAGAGCATAGGCAACGCCTATCGCAAGAAGGGCAGGCCAGATCAGGCGCTCATGGCTTACCGCAAGTTCGCCGAGAAATGGCCCACCGACTCCAGAGCGGCGAGCGTCCGCCAGTCCATCGACGAGATAATGAAGCAGGATTTTTCCCCAATGGCCCGCGAGGAACACGCGGGGAACGTGCTCGCCGACATCCGCGCCCGCTACGCCGGCGGGAAGATCAATCACCTGGCGGCACACCGCGAGCTGGACTCCTTCTTCGAGCTTTACGGCGGCACCAGAGTCGCCGCCGAGGGACGCAAGCTGAAAGACAGGATCGAGCGCGGCAAGCCGGGGAGGGGCTCGTGGTACGTCGTCGCCGGCTTCTCCAACGAGAAGAAGACCGGCTTCGCCAAGGAGTACCCTCCTGAGAAGCGGGTCGATCTGCAGGCCGGGTACGACCTGCAGAACGGGAGCAGGGCGAGATGGGTAGTCGTGCCTGCCCAAGGCACCACGGTGAACCTGCGGGCCACCAGCACGCGGGAGCACATAGTCTACTACGCCTTCGCCTACCTGTACTCGGCCCGCGACCAGGAGGCGACGCTCATCACGAACTCGGATGACGGGATGAAGCTCTGGCTGAACGGCAAGGTCGTCGTCTGGCAGGATGTCTACGGCGCCATCAGAGACCATCCGGACAAGAGGACGAAGGTAAGGCTCATGAAGGGCCCTAACCCGGTTCTGGTTAAGGTGACCCAGGCCACCGGCGCCGCCGAGCTGAAGCTCCAGGTGACGGGCAACAAGGCGGCGGTCCACCGCACGACGGTGCCAGCGCCTTAGGGGCCATGCCCCCAAACGCTTTCTCGCAATCGTGTTCCACGGGACCGGCCGCACCGGGGCCGCCAGCCACAAGTGCGCTTGACGCCCGGCCAGCGTTGACCTAAAATCGGTCGACTCATACACGTCTCTCCCGGAGGGAGCATCAATGGCCAAGGACGTCATCGAGATACGCTGGCACGGGCGCGGCGGCCAGGGCGCCAAGACCGCTGCGACGGCGGTCGCTGAGGCGGCGATCGACGAGGGCAAGTTCTCCCAGGGCTTCCCGGAATACGGCCCCGAGCGTATGGGCGCGCCGATCAAGGGCTACACGCGGATATCGGAAGAGCCCATCACGGACCACTCGGCGGTCTACTTCCCCGATTACGTCGTGGTGCTCGACGAGACGCTGCTCGAGGTCGTCGACGTCTGCGAGAACCTCTCCGAGGAGGGGGCGGTCATCATCAACACGACGGCAACGCCCGACGAGATCAAGGAGAAGCTAGGCGCTGTGAAGGGCGCCGTCTACACCGTCGACGCAACGCAGATATCCATCGACGAGATCGGCCGGCCCATTCCCAACACGCCCATGATCGGAGCCCTGATGAAGGTAACGGGCGCCGTCAGCCTCGAGGCCATCTACCACGACATCGAGAAGAAGTTCGGAGCCAAGTTCGGCGCCAAGATCGTCGACGGCAACAAGAGCGCCATCAAGCGGGCGTTCGAGGAGGTGAAGAGCTGATGGCATACGACGACAAAAAGGACGGCTGGAAGGACGTGCCCCTCGGCGGCAAGATCGTCGATCCGGGCAACTCGGTCGAGTACAAGACAGGCGCCTGGCGAGCGTACAAGCCCGTCTGGCACAAGGACAAGTGCATCCAGTGCCTGGCCTGCTGGTCGTACTGCCCCGACTGCGCGATTATGCTCGACAAAGAGGGCAAGGTCTGCGGGATAAACTACGATTACTGCAAGGGCTGCGGAATCTGCGCCCGCGAGTGCCCCGACAAGGCCAGCGCCATCGACATGGTCCTCGATGAGCCAGAGGACAAGTAGCCGCAGAGGAGATCCCTAGATGAGCCAGAGAGTC
>Ga0272441_10013619_pt1 | contig 11667 bp, 8 predicted proteins | sample SSMProp6N_FD_193582 | JGI IMG/M metagenome (GOLD analysis project Ga0272441, IMG submission 193582) | Marine sediment archaeal communities from Little Sippewissett salt marsh, Falmouth, MA, United States - SSM-Prop-6N | ecosystem: Environmental > Aquatic > Marine > Wetlands > Sediment ... | reverse complement strand
CCGATGCGGACCTGGAGGCTCTGGTCGCGGATCTGTTCGAACGTTCCGAGCGAGGATTGCGTTTGCTCGACATCCAGGTGGTCTGCGGCCGTCCGGGAATGCCGACCGCGACGGTGCGGCTCCTCGACCCGAAGGGGACGGAGCACACCCGCGCGAGCGTGGGGACGGGACCGGTGGATGCAACCTATCGCGCCATCAATGACATCGTCGAGCCGAACTGCCGGCTTCGCGAATTCAACATCCACGGAATCACCGGCGGGATCGACGCGCAGGGACGTGTCGCCGTACAGGTCGAGGAGCGGGAGTCCGGACGAATCGCCTCGGGATACGGCGCGGACACGGACATCATCGTCGCCAGTGCCAAGGCGTATCTCGGCGCACTGAATCGGCTGGTCGGGTCGGAAGCGCACGAAATGCTGAAAGGAAGCGGACACTCAGTCCGCACGGGCAACACCGAGGGCGGACACCTTGTCCGCGCGAAAAACACGGAGGGCTAGACATGAATGAGTACGAATGGAACAGACCGCACGCAAACGAAGAGGACGACGAGTCGGTGTCGACCGGATGGTCGGCTCGCTGGGATTCCCAGGCGCTCGGAGAGGTTCGCTCCAAGGAGAAGCCGAGCGAGCCGCCCGCATCCTCTGGGCAAACGCCGGCGAGTTGAGACGATGGCGCAAACGCTTGCCGAGAAGCTCTTGAGTTCGCATGCCCTGCTTGACGGGCGCCCGATCGACGCGCCCTCCCGGCGGTCGATTCGGGCGAACGACCTTCTCGAGGTCCGCGTCGATCTGGTTCTGGCGAACGACATTACCGGGCCGATCGCGATCCGCGAGTTCGAACGGCTCGGTGTAGACACGGTGTTCGATCCGGATGCCGTCGTCCTGGTCGCCGACCACTTCACGCCCAACAAGGACATCGCCTCCGCGGAGCAGAGCGCGGTGTTGCGCCGGTTCGCGCGGGCACAGGGCCTGAAGCACTTCTTCGACGTGGGACGCGCGGGGATCGAACACGTTCTGCTGCCGGAGCAAGGTCTCGTACAACCGGGCGATGTCGTGGTGGGGGCGGACTCGCACACGTGCACGTACGGCGCACTCGGAGCGTTTGCCACCGGGATGGGTTCGACGGATATCGCCTGCGCGATGGCGACGGGAACGACCTGGATGAGGGTTCCGGAGACCGTCCGTATCGAGTACGTCGGAGAACTCGCACCGTGGATCGGTGGCAAGGATCTGATCCTGTGCACGATCGGCCGGCTCGGTGTCGATGGCGTTCGGTATCAGGCGATCGAGTTCGTCGGTCCCCTTGTCGAGCGGCTTCCCATGCACGCGCGGTTCACGATGGCCAATATGGCGATCGAGTGTGGTGCCAAGGCGGGCACGTTCGCAACCGACGCGATAACCGATGCGTACGTGAACGAACATCCCGGTCCGCCACCACGGCGCGGGCACGCTCGACCGTGGGAACCGGACGCGGGTGCGACCTACGCACGGGAATTCCGCGTCGATGTCAGCGGACTCGAGCCGCAGATCGCCCGGCCGGTTCTCCCGGACAACGTGTGTGCCGTCGGCGACGTCGGCAACGTGCGCATCGACCAAGCCATCATCGGATCCTGCACCAACGGCCGTATCGAGGATCTACGGGAAGCCGGTGAGATCCTCCGCGGTCGCGCCATTCACCCCGACGTCCGATGCATCGTTCTTCCCGGATCCCCTCAGGTCATTCGCCAGGCAATCCGAGAGGGGCTTGTGGATACGTTCCTTGCTGCCGGAGCGGCCGTGAGCACGCCAACCTGCGGTCCATGTCTCGGCGGGCACATGGGAGTTCTCGCCGCCGGCGAGCGGGCGATCAGCACGACGAATCGCAACTTCAAAGGCCGGATGGGGCATCCGGACAGCGAGGTCTACCTGGCCGGCCCGGCGGTCGCGGCGGCCTCAGCGGTCGCGGGCCGAATCGCGTCACCCGAGGAGGTGCTGTTGTGAACCGGACCGGCACTGTCTGGAAGTTCGGCGACCACGTCGATACGGACGGCATCATCCCCGCACGTTATCTGATGACGTCGGATCCCAGCCAGTTGGCGCATCACTGCATGGAAGATCTCGATTCGACGTTTGCCGCCAGCGTACAGCCTGGCGATCTGGTGGTTGCGGGCGAGAACTTCGGATGTGGATCCTCCCGAGAGCACGCGCCGATGGCGCTCAAAGCGTCGGGGATCTCGTGCGTGATTGCCGCGAGCTTCGCGCGCATCTTCTACCGGAATGCGCTGAATATCGGACTGCCCATTCTCGTCTGCCGAGCTGCCGTGCATGAGGCAGAGAGCGGACATCATCTCGACGTCGATTGGGTTTCCGGACACGTGAAGAACGTCACGCTTGGAACATCCCATCCGGCGGACAGCTTTCCGCGATTCATCTGTGCGTTGATCGAAGCCGGCGGTCTGGTCCCGTACACACGGACGCGGCTTCGTGACGGGACCTTCGACGGATTGCGTTGCGCCGCGCGGGAACGGCCGACGGCGGAGATGGAGCGATCATGACGTTGCTCGTATACGACACCACGCTACGCGACGGCGGACAGCAGGAAGGATTGCTGTTCTCTGTCGAGGACAAGCTCAAGATCCTGGAACTGCTCGACGAGCTGGGTGTGGATTACGTCGAAGGAGGGTGGCCGGGATCGAACCCAACGGACGTACATCTCTTCGAGCGAGCCAAGCAGATGAACTTGCGGCACGCGAAGCTCACCGCCTTCGGGTGCACGCGTCGAGCCGACGCGCACGTTGAAGACGATGCGAACCTGCATGCGTTGCTTGCCGCGGACACGCCAACCGTTACGGTGTTTGGCAAGAGTTCCCCGCTTCATGTTCGCCGCGTTCTCTCGACATCGCTGGACAACAACCTACGGATGATCGCGGATACCGTCGCCTATCTCGTGGACGCTGGGCGCGAAGTGATCTTCGATGCGGAGCATTTCTTCGATGCGTTCGCCGAGGATGCGGCCTATGCCGTGGACACGTTGCACGCGGCGTCCGACGCCGGCGCCTCGACGATCGTGCTCTGCGACACCAACGGTGGGAGCCTGCCGCAGGACGTGGGTGCCGCCGTCGAATTCGTCCACCGTCACACGGTTGCGCCGATTGGAATTCATGCGCACAACGATGGCGGTCTGGCGGTGGCGAACACGCTCGTGGCGGTACGGCACGGCGCCACGCACGTCCAAGGAACCATCAATGGGTACGGTGAGCGCTGTGGCAATGCGGATCTCTGCACGCTTGTGCCCTCGCTCGTGCTGAAACTCGGCAACGAATGTCGTGCTGCCGGCAGCCTCGCGGCATTGTCCAGCGTTTCCGCAGCCATCGCCGAGATTGCGAACTGCCGGCCGAATCCGCAGCGGCCGTATGTCGGCACGAGCGCGTTTGCCCACAAGGGCGGCATGCACGTTGACGCGCTCGCCAAATGCGAATGCAGCTACCAGCACGTCGATCCACAATCGGTGGGGAACCGAACGAGGTCGCTCGTGTCCAGCGTATCCGGACGCGCAAGCCTTCGCCTGAAGGCGGACGAGTTCGGGCTCAGGCTGACTGAGCTCGCCGGGGGCAACGCCGAAGGACAGCTACTCTCGAGGATCAAGCATCTCGAGCATCTTGGATTCCAATTCGAGGGCGCGGATGCGTCGGTCGAGCTGTTGATCCGCCGATTGGATCCGGGGTACAGCGCTCCGTTCCGGTTGGACGACTTCCACGTGCTCGTGCAAGGACATCCGGACGGCGGCATGAGAGCCGACGCGGCGGTGAAGATCTGCTTCGGCCACGAGAAGGTCCAAACTGCCGCTGACGGCAACGGTCCCGTGAACGCGCTCGATGCGGCCGTTCGCAAAGCGCTAGAGCCGAAATTCCCCGAGATCCGAGCGGTTCGTCTGGCCGACTACAAGGTTCGAATCCTCGACACCGAATCCGGCACCGCGGCGAGGACGCGCGTTCTTGTGACCTCGACCGACGGGGAACGCCGGTGGTGCACCGTCGGCTGCGGAACCAACATCATCGAAGCCAGCTGGCTGGCATTGGCGGATTCGTACGAGTACGCGCTCGTCGGTTCGCCGGTTGCGTGCAGCGGGCGGAAGGAGAAGTGAGCAGCAACCATGCAAGCAACCATTCTTCTGTTACCCGGCGACGGGATTGGTCCGGAAGTCGTCACGTCTGCGCGGCGCGTACTCGAAGCCGTCGCCGAGCACGTAGGCCACGCGTTTCACTTCCGCGACGCACCGATCGGCGGGGCGGCGATCGACGAAACGGGTCATCCGCTGCCGCCAGAAACGGTCGCGGCTTGCCGCAAGTCGGATGCCGTGCTCCTCGGAGCGGTCGGCGGACCACGGTGGGCGGATCCGGATGCCGCGGTGCGCCCGGAGCAGGGCTTACTCCAACTCAGGCAGACGTTGGACGCGTTCGCGAACTTGCGCCCGGTCCGGACGTACCGCGGACTGGAGGATGCGTCCGCGCTGCGGCCCGACCGGCTCGACGGGATCGACTTGGTCATCGTTCGGGAATTGACCGGCGGCATCTACTTCGGCAAGCGGCAAGAAGCTTCCGACGGCTCGACGGAGGCGTACGACACGATGGCGTACCGCGAGTCCGAGATCGAACGCATTGCCCATGTGGCGTTTCGCCTCGCCCAATCACGCAAGCGTCGCGTCGTCTCGGTCGACAAGGCCAACGTTCTTGCTGCGTCCAGGCTGTGGCGGCGGGTCGTCACGCGGACCGCGCGCGAATACCCGGGCGTCGCGTTTGAATCCATGCTTGTCGATGCGGCGGCCATGCATCTCTTGCGGCGCCCCCGGAGCTTCGACGTCCTCGTCACCGGCAATCTGTTCGGCGACATCCTCGGCGATGAAGCATCGATGCTTGCCGGTTCGATGGGGTTGCTGCCGTCTGCGTCGCTGGCAGGACTGCCGGAGCCGTCGAAGGCCAAGCGCCGAGTGCGTGGGCTGTACGAACCGATTCACGGAAGCGCGCCGGACATCGCGGGGAAGGGCATTGCCAACCCGATCGCCGCAATTCTCAGTGGCGCATTGATGCTTCGCTACAGCTTCGGGCTACCGCAGGAAGCGCAGTGGATCGAAGACGCAGTGGCGCAAACGCTCGCCGACGGGGTGCGGACGCCGGACTTGCCTTCGGATTTGCCCGTCGGAACTGAAGAGATGACGTGCGCGGTTCTCGACACGCTGGAGCAGTCTGTGGCAGCAACGACGACATGGGAGGCGAACGTTCATGCATAGCGATCGGGTCAAACAGGGCATCGCGCGCGCGCCGCACCGGAGCCTCTTCTTCGCGACCGGGCTGACGCGCGCCGAGCTGGCGCGTCCCTTGATCGGAGTCGCCAATTCGTTCAATGAGGCGGTGCCGGGACACGTTCACCTTCGTTCGATCGCGGACGCGGTGAAGGCGGGCGTGCGCGCCGCCGGTGGCACGCCGATCGAATTCAACACGATCGCAATCTGCGACGGGATCGCGATGGGGCACGAGGGCATGCGTTTCAGCTTGCCCAGCCGCGAGTTGATCGCCGACTCCGTGGAAGCGATGGTGGTCGCGCATGCGTTCGACGGTCTCGTCCTCATCCCCAACTGCGACAAGGTCGTCCCGGGCATGCTGATGGCGGCCGCGCGTGCGAACCGCCCCGCCGTGCTCGTCAGCGGCGGGCCGATGATGGCAGGCACTCACGGCGGTCAGTCCGTGGATCTAAAGACACTGTTTGAAGCCGTCGGTCAACACGGCACCGGCGACCTCGGCGACGAGGAACTCGCAGCACTCGAACTGTCCGCGTGTCCGGGATGCGGATCGTGTGCAGGATTGTTCACGGCGAACACGATGAACTGCTTGGCTGAGGTCCTCGGACTCGCGCTTCCGGGGAACGGCACGATCCCGGCCGTCACCGCGGATCGCATCCGCCTGGCCAAAGCAGCGGGCGGCGCCATCATGGCGGCGATCGCCGCCGACCGAAGGCCGCGCGACGTGTTGACGATTCAGGCGTTCCGAAACGCCATTGCCACGGACATGGCGATCGGCGGATCGACGAACACGGTGCTTCATCTCCCCGCCGTCGCGCACGCCGCTGGCGTGTGTCTTCCGCTCGACGTCTTCGACGAAATCAGCGTAGCGACGCCGTATCTCGTCAAGCTGAGCCCTTCCGGCCCGCATCACATGGAGGATCTCCACGCAGCCGGCGGCATACCCGCCGTCCTCCATGAGCTGGTTCAAGCCGGTTGCATCGACGGCGGCGCACCCCACATCGCCGGGATGACGATTGCCGAGGTCGCGGCCGAGCGCTCGCAAGAACCGACGGGCGTCATTCATTCGAGCGCCGATCCGATCTCGAGACGCGGCGGAATCCGAATCCTGAGGGGGAGTCTTGCTCCCGACGGCTGCGTCGTCAAGGCATCGGCGGTTTGCCCGGAGATGCGACAGCACACCGGCCCGGCGCGCGTCTTCGACGGAGAAGAGCGGGCGCTCGACGCGATCCTCGGGGGTGGCATTCAACCGGGCGACGTGGTTGTCATTCGATATGAGGGGCCGAAGGGCGGGCCCGGCATGCGCGAGATGCTGTTGCCGACGTCGGTCCTGGCCGGAATGGGATTGGACGACTCGGTGGCGCTGGTCACGGACGGCCGGTTCTCCGGTGCTTCGCGTGGCGCCGCCATCGGGCACGTCTGCCCGGAAGCGGCGGCCGGCGGGGCGATTGCTCTCGTCGAAGACGGCGATCTGATTGCACTCGACTTGGACCAGGGCACGCTCGAATGGCGCGTCTCGCTGGACGAACGAGAGAAGCGAGAAGCGCGAACCCATCACACACGACCGGCCCCGGCAAGTGCGCTCCTTCGCCGCTACGCCGCGCTCGTCGGCCCGGCGAGCCGCGGCGCCGTGCTCGAGTCATCGGAACAGTTCGGACGGCGCTCCGAGGACATCGGTTCCTAGGGCGGCGAATCGTTCCGAGACGGCTTTGTGTCTTCCGCGGGAGCTTGCGGCGGACGTGGTCGGCGCAACAGCTTGCGGAACCTGCGAACGAGAAAGCCCGCCAGCCCGGACCCGAGCACGACGGTGCCGACAATCCACTGCCAGTTCGCACCGAAGAACCGTCTCACGGCGATGCCGAATCGCACGCGCACGACAATGTCCGGAAGCGACCGTACGAACACGAGGGTTTCTTCGGATCCGCCTTCCGTCTCCAAGCGGGCGACGATCGTCAAGCAGGCGATGTGCCTCTCCGCGGGCGACGCGGTGATTGTAAACGCCCATTGGGCGGGGTGTTGAGAGGTCGCCGTCTGAGGTCCCGGCGTGTGTGACACAACATCCAAGCCGGATCCCGGCGACAATTCCGCCTCAATGTGCGTCACGATCTCAACGTTCGCGTGTGAGTCCGCTTGGCCGGCCGACAATTCCGCGGCGGCTTCGTCGAGCAATCCACTGGTGATGCGCATCTCGAAGATCACCGGGACGTGGAGAACCAGTTCGGTCGGGAAGGACGTCAACGCGGCGTCGAATAAGCGATCCTCATAGGTATCTGAGGTCAGACGCATCATCGCGCGATCCTGTTCAGGAGGAGGGAAGATGTCCGGCTGGGACAGGTTTGGCAACCTTGCCACCCAGATATTGTCGCTTTCGTTCTCCTCCTCGACTGCGCCTGCCGGATCGACAGTCATCGTGACGGGCAGGTGACTGCCCAGCAGCTGAATGTCCGGCTGGAGCTGCATCGTCAACGACGCCTGCGCGGCCTCGCCTGACTGCAATGCGGGGATCGCCGCATGCCTCCGCAGGAGCGGCGGCTCTCCCACCGTCACCTCGACTCGCGTGGCCGGGCTCTCCGCTCGTCCCGTATTGCTCACATCGAGTGTCAACGAGATCTCCCCGGACGACAACACGGACAGACCTCTTAGACAGACCGTCAGATCGGGCAGGGCCGTCGCTGCCTGCACCGCAACTGGCGCCAGCCAAATGAATGCGGCGAGAGATGCCCACAGAAGAGAGCGACGCAGGACAGCCCTTGGGATCGTCCCACCACGGACATGCATAGCTGAGCGCGCTTGCGGGGTGACTCGGCATCGACAGGGCGCGTCCATTCCTCTCCTCCTCATTCCGCGGTGTACTGCAAGATGAGAAACAGGTCCGTTACTTGATCGGGGGAGATATTGGCTCCTGCGTCGGTCTCCATCCTGATTCGCCAGATGGTTGGGTCGGCTTCCGAATCAGTGTCGATCTCCAGCCCCGGATCCTCATAGGTGGCAACGTGGAGACCTCCGTACTCCTTGAGAGAAGCAAGGTTCTGCTGCCCCAGGGACTGAGATGCGACGACCTCGATGCGACACGTCGAATCGTCGGCGACTCGCGCCAGTGCGCACAAGCGGCCCACCGTGAGGACCTTTCCCTGATCCCGCCACGGGAAGAGCTTCTCCGTTACCGGGAGTTCGAATACGGTACCGCCCTCCGGCACGGCCGGGTGCAGAAACGCGTGCCATTGAGACGGGAACTCGCGGCGGAGATCGAGGAGACGCACGTTCAGCGTCGTTCGTTCGCTCATGTATTCGCGGAGATGCTTGAGCGCACTAGCTTTGAACGGCCCCGCATCCTCGCGTGCCGTATACCTGACGTGTAGGACGGCGTCCGAGATGGTTCCGTAGTCGAACTGGCGCAAAGCTCTCCCGAAGTCGTCGGTCGAGTCGCTGAACAGCTCGAGACACCACTCGCTGATGGCGCCCGCCCCCTCGAACGGCAGGTATCGTTCGTCGCGGAAACTCAGCTCGAAGACACCGCTGTCATCGCGCGCACTGCTGGTGGCAATCGCTCGCAACGGAACCTGGCTTTCCACGAAACGGTCGTCATCCAGCCACGTTCCATCTTCGTCAGCGTTTCGACCGTATGCGCCGGTCGACGACGTCTTGATTCGAACGCTGCTCTTCATCAGCCGCAGCGTGCAGGGAACCGTGGTGTACGGGCCCGCGATGCATGGAAGTGACAGACCGACGGACTTGATCCGCCGGAAGTAGTGCCCGGGGTAGTCGAGATCGAACAGCTCCTCGGGAAGCGTGAAGAAGCAACGTCCCGTCTCACGCAATGCGATGAGCGCATCCGGATCAAGCAACGCGAACGAGACGTGCTTCGTGAGTTCGAGTTCGCGGCGATTTCGTTCCTGATAAGCGGTATCCAGCTTTCGGAGATCCAGTTGGAGCCTCTCTCCGGACAGTAGTCCCTTCCTGAGACTGTCCCAATAGCCGAACTGGATGTAGTTCGTATGCTCGATTCCGAGCTCGAATCGCAGACAGCGCTCCGCCCGTTTGGCGAGGTCGTACGCCAACTTGTAGCTTTGGAAGAACACGCTGGAGATCTGCCCGATCTGCCACTGGTACAGCTCCTGATTCGTGTACTTCGATCGCATGAATTCATCCATCGCCTCGGCGTTGTCGATCTGGATCTCGTGATTCGCAAGCTCCTTCTCTGCAATACTCACGCGAAGCTCCGCCGCGGCGATCTGTTCCTCGATCTGGGTGATTTCCTTCGCGGCCAGCTTGGCCTGGAAGTCCCAATCCTCCTTCCGACGCTCATAGGACGCGGTGGTGGAGGCCAGGGAAGCGTTCTTCTCCAGAACGTGAGAGATGGAGGAGAGCATCCTGGCCGCGGTCTCGGAGATCTCTCCGAACGTCTTGCCACCGATCTCCGCGGTCGCATACGGCGCACCGCCGAAGCCTGCCGCTCCGAGCAGGAACTGCGGGATTGCTTTCAAACCGCCAGCCAGACCGTAGATGGCGCTGATGGACGTCTCGAGAACCGTCGAGGCGACCGCAAGATCCCGCGCCGTCGTTTCGCCGGAATTCATGAATTCCCGACTCTCGTAGAACTCCCTTCTCGCCTTGGCAAGTTCCTTGCTGGCCACGAGCGAATCCAGATTCTCGTTCGCCTCTTCGATCTGCCGTTCTCTGACGTTCGTGACCGCCTTGAGGACCTGAATCTCGTGGGCCTGGCGGAGCCGGCCGAGCGCTTCCGCGTCCTTCTTCTCCAGCGCGGCAAGCAGTGCGCCGCCGAGGGACTTGACATCGTTGCAAACCTCATTCGCCTTCTGCAGAAGAACGTGGAACCTGTAATACGGCAGCGGCGCATTCAGATCGGCCAGTGCCGAGCCGATGTCCATTCCTCCGGCGACGGCCTTGACCAAGGCAGCGGGATCGATCGGAGGCTCGAACAGTGCCAACTGGCGGGTTACGCCCTCGATGTTCATGCAATGGCGGATCTTGTACAGACGGTCCGCAACCCGATCCCAATACTCCAGCAGATTCTCGTTGTGGGGGAGGCAAAAGAAGAGCGTCGGAAGCGGCGGGTTTTCGACCGAGAAGTCCGACGAGGCGGGAAGCGCGGGCACGAGGTTCTCGATCTGGACGAGCGCATTCGAGAACGCGCCAAACGTCTCCTCCAATTCGTTGTAGCTTCCGACCGGAGGCTTTGCCTGCGGGGGGATGACTCGCGGCCGGGGACCGAGAATCTCGGCCGCCAGGACGTACAACTGCGTTGCCTCGTTGATGCTTTCCATGCTGTCTTGGCGGAACAGGTAGTCGCCCCACTCGATCAGATTGTCGAGGTACTTCATGACCACGGTCTTCTGGTAGGCGACCGTTCGGTAGTTGGCGATGCGATGCGGTTCAAACGGATTGTCCCGCCAGTCCTTAACCTGGGCCGCCAGCGCATTTCTTGCTGACTCCGAATATCCCGGCGCGGTTGCGTCGCCGGCGAGCATGCGCAGAATGCTGTCGATGCGTTGTTGCCTGTACTTCTCGTCCGTCGTTTGGAAGAACGGCTTCGTGATCCAGTACCGGCTCGTCTTCAGTTTTCCCTGCACCGGACCTTCGACGCCGATCGGGTTGAAGATGTAGTGGTACCATTCTCGGGCCTCTTCGAACCGCTGGTTCCTGGTCAACGCGTTGGCGATCAGCAGCGGTGCGTGGTAGAAAAGCTCCCAGTTGTAGCACGCGTAGGCGCCGTCCGCACTGAAGTCCACGTTTTCCTTCGGATACGCGGACGTCCGGCTCGAGTCCAAGAAGTGGTCGATGACCAACTCCGTCGGCTTGTAGACGCGGGCGAAATCGAAGCCGGTGTCCATGAGTTGCGTCTCGCGGCTCATCAGTGCGGAGATTCCGCGTAGCGGATTGTAGACGAGCTTCATGAACTCACAGACGAACGGATGGTAGTAGTTGTGGAAGCGGTACTTGCTGAAACGATGGATCCCCCAGGACCACTGGGCGAGGAATCTGTGTACGCTTCTCATCAAGTACCGCCCGATCAGATCCGTGAGTTCCGCGTCGGAGTAGCCTGGGGTGTGGGTGTCGGGGAATTGGGCGTGCAGGTACCGCTCAATCCCGTCTCTGTAGTCCTCCCCGATGGAGTCCAGCGCGAGGTGGTTCTCCAGCCAGAGGCGGATCTTGCCCTCGATCCACGTCTCGGCTGCCCGGAACAGCCCTTTGACAGCCGGGTAGCGGAACCGAATCTCCGTGGAAAACGCGAACGCCGGCATGTCGAATCCACATCCACCGAACGCCAAGACCGGGAGGACGAAGAACGTTCGCCTGTTGTCGTTGTAGAAGTAGGGAAGCCAGCTTCCCGTAGGCACGACCATCTCGAACCGCCAATCCCCCTAGCTCCCT
>Ga0272441_10013618_pt1 | contig 11667 bp, 6 predicted proteins | sample SSMProp6N_FD_193582 | JGI IMG/M metagenome (GOLD analysis project Ga0272441, IMG submission 193582) | Marine sediment archaeal communities from Little Sippewissett salt marsh, Falmouth, MA, United States - SSM-Prop-6N | ecosystem: Environmental > Aquatic > Marine > Wetlands > Sediment ... | reverse complement strand
ATACTTCTCCCTGACATGACTGCGATCATCAGGATGGATAGCATTAAGCCACAGGTCCGGATTCGTCAGATGTGCTTCAACATTGTAGCCTGAAAATTTTGTAATGCTGGGTGTAATCAACGGGGAGGCAAGGTCTCCGTCCGATGTGATTGCAAAACTGTAGATACATTGATCAACTGAATTAGAGACTTGCTCAAGACGCCGCTCGGATTGTTCGAGCGCCTCTTCAGCCCAGTGTCTTTCTGAGACATCCTCAACGACACCAATGATATAAACCGGCTCGCCCTGAGGGTTCCGTACTAATCCCATACTGATGCGCGCCCACATCAACTGCCCGTTTTTTCGAATAATACGAATGTTAATATATTCCTGTTCCTGGGATCCCTCCAGCAGATCCGAATACGCCTGTATGCTTTCATCTTCATCAGCAGGATGAATTACGTCCAGCATCGAGAGACGAGACAGCTCATTAACAGAATAGCCGCACATGACAGCCAGTGCGCTATTAACTTCAATAAATTTACCATCACCATCTCCAACGAACATACCAACTGAAGCACCTGTGATAAACGCCCGGAATCGTTCTTCACTCTCACGTAAAGCCTGCTCAATTTGCTGCTGTTCGGTAATATCCCGCTTGATGGCAATAAAATGACGGATCATTTGGTATTCATCAATCACAGGAGTGATAGTCATTTCTTCGGTGTAGATAGATCCATTCTTCCGTCGGTTGTTCATCCGTCCATGCCACACTTTGCCATCAAGAATAGTCCCCCACAAATCTGCATACATGGAATCATCGTGCTTCCCGGATTTTAAAATACTCGGATTCTGTCCAAGCAGTTCTTCAGAAGCGTAGCCCGTCAGGTGTGTTACAGCTGGATTAACCCATTCAATCGTTCCATTTATATCGGTAATAACAATCCCATTTGCTGCTGAATTCAAAGCCTCAGCCTGCAGATGAAGCCGGCTGGCAACTTCCTGCTCCTCTGTAATATCCTGGCCAACAGCGACAACATAATCAATCTCTCCATCTTCATCAAGAATCGCTGTATTAACCCAAACAATTTGACGAACGACCTCATTATCTACTACCCATGGAGCAGTATATTCAACGGTTGTTTGACGATTGAATTGTTCCATAAAGGAGGCGGGCTCAATTTCCAGGAGTTCTTCATTGTTCATTAGCTCAAAGAGATTTCGTCCTATCGCCTCAGCTGATGTTTTCCCGGAAAGTTTTTCACAGGCTGCGTTAAAACGCCAGACAATGCTGTTCTTGTCGAAGACAACAACCAGCGCTCCAGCGTGCTCCAGAATCGCAGCCACAAAATTACGCTCCTCTTCCAGAACCCGCTGCATCGTAACGTGCTCAGTGTTATCCACCGCCATGATCAACAGATGTGTTTCACCCCTCATTTGAAAAGGCTGCAGGTAAAACTCAATGAAAAGTTCGTCGTTCCATTGAATCTGGCTGGATTCCAGTTTCTGGAAGCTTTGGTTTGCTATCGCCACCTGTGCAGCAGGAATCAACCCGATTTTTTCCCAGACAGGGGATTCAAATAGATTCGTCTCAAGGACTTCTTCTTCGTTACATTCAAGGATATCGAGCATAGCCTGGTTCAGATAAACGCATTCACCGGTGTGCCGGTATGTAATTAACCCGGCCGGTGCTGTGGCCAGGAGGGTGCGGTTCAGATCAGCAAGGGCAAGTGTTTCTCGCTGCAGGCGCGCGTTAACCAGAAAACTGGTAAGCATGGGAGCCAGCGTTTCCAGGAAACGCTCTTCCTCCTGCGAGTAAGCCATTTTTTCAGTGCTTTCCAGATTGATTACACCAACTATCCTGCTGCCATCTCTCAGTGGAATACACATTTCGGATTGTACTGCCAGATCAATAGAATAATATCGGGGATCGCTGGAAACATCTCCCACGCGAACTCCCTCACCATGCCTGTATGACCATCCAGTCAGTCCTGTGTCTATTGGAAGAAGAAATCCATCCGCTTCTGCCTCCTCCGCATACCCTGTCGATGCACGGATAACCAGGTGCTCTCCTGCGTCATCTGCCAGCATGATAGCAACCCTTGAATCAGGAAAAGTCTCTGCCAGCACTGTTAATGCGGCATGGAGAGCCGTTTCGAAATCCGCCGTTCGGGAAGAAACTGTAGCAAAATGATACAACCGCTGCAGGCTGTCGGTTAACATCATTTGCCTCTTCTGGTGCATTTGAGACGTCCTGGTGAGATGCCATACAGTCAACCCGCTGATACCACAGAAGATCATGGGAAACACCACCAGGGATGGTCTGGATAAATCCATGGTCCAGGTATAGGCCCCCATATACATAATCAACATACTTGTTACTGCGATCGCTGAATGAGGAGGAAGCGCCAACGGTGGAATCAGCACAATGGGAAAGCAAACCGCCATAAAATACAATATGGGATCGACGAGACCAGGCAGTTGAAACGAAACATAGATAATGTACCCGATCATGCTCAGCAGCAGTACTACACCGCCGTGTTCAGCATATCGGCTGCGGCTGATGATGGCTACAACCAACATGGGTAAAACTGCCGGTATAAACATTTCCGGCCTGATAAAAAAATCCAGCCCGTGTACAAACAAGCCCAAAACTCCAAGCAGCAGATAGAGAAAAAGCAAACTGAGTGAGAGCAAAGGTAAAAATTGTGACCTTTGCTCCCTCTTCCCGCTGAAACGCACTTTTCGCTCTCCCTGATCAGCTTTTGGTGTCATGTTTTTTCCGCGCTGCCTTCCAATACCTCCAGAATCTCGGGCACAAGCTTTCGTGTATCGATTGGTTTACTGAGATATCCATCACAACCAGCTTCTCTTGCCCTGTCCTCTTCCTGGCTCATAGCATGCGCAGTAAGGGCGATGATTTTCAGATCCTTTGTTTGTGGGTTTTCCCGCAGCCGATGAGTGACCGAGTAACCATCTTCTTTAGGCAGTTGAATATCCATCAATATCAGATCCGGGAGCTCTTCTGATGCGAGTTTATAGGCTTGTTCGCCATCTTCTGCTTCCAACACGTCAAATTTCTTTGCCCTCAGAATCGTTGTAACAAGCTTCCGATTGAGCTCACTGTCATCAACTACAAGGATCCTATATGCCATCATTCCCCTCCAGATGCCGCAGCTGATGTTTAAACAAATTCAGCTGCTTCACAATCAAGTATTCATGCATGCTTTGTGAACATTCTAATGTACGACTTGCCTCCAACACGCTTGGTCATAGATCATCTTCATTCTCGATTTCACGACAAACAGCGTTACATATTAATATATAAAAGACAGCTTATCGGCCCATCTGTTCATATCCCTGTTCCACGGTTTTATGCATGGTTCCGCTTCTGAATACGAGCCCACATGGCGGTCGGCCGCTCCGGCTTTGATGCCCGCATCGCAGAGCTGCTCAATTTCCAGACCAGGTCCTCGAGGCTTTGCATTAATGAATCCGCTGAATCACTCAAAATCATCGGTTTCCCACTGTTTATTGCCTTGTTCCAATCTCCCTCCGTACAGGGAATTTCCATTCCAAATTTCTTGCCCAGATATTTCTCCAGCTGTCCCAGCTGAACGCCTTGTTTTTCAAAATTCCGGTTATAAACCAGAGCCGCTTTTTCCTGGCTGCCAAGGGAGCCCAGTGTTGACAGCTCTTTCTGTGCCAATCTTGCAGCATTGATATCCGGTGTTACCGGTATGACTATAGTTTCAGCGCTATCAAACGCTGCGATCGTGGGCGGCAGAAAGTCGTGCGATGTATCAACCACAACATAAGTGAATAATTCCTTAAGATGGTTCAGTAAAAGTGAAACCAGGTTTTCCGTTAACTTTTCTGCCTTGACCGGGTCTGAAAATCCTCCCAGCAGCTTGATTCCGCTTTCATGAGTGCTTAATAGGTCATTCAAATTTTTAGTAATACTCTCCGGCGATTCGTCTACGATGAAATCCAGGCGGCGAATCGGCTGAAGATTTAACATTGAGCAGCATACTCCCAAAGGACGCACAAGATCCACAAGCACCACTGGTTCCTCCCACAGCTGCTGCAGCCCTACAGCTATATTGACCGCCAAACTCGTACAGCCGCTCCCTCCCCGCAAACTGTGAACTACCAGGACCTGCTGCTGTTTAGCGGGCTTTTGTGAATACTGCTGACCAGTACGCTTTAATATGGCGGAAAGACGCAGTTTAAACTCTATCGGCTCAAAAGGTTTTGTTATGTAGTCATCTGCGCCTGCTTCAAAACCCTTTTGTTTATCCTCGATACCGGCTTTAGCTGTCACCATAATAACCGGCACATTACGAGCCGCATTAACCTGACGAATTCGCCGGCAAACCTCAAACCCGTCCATATCCGGCATCATGACATCCAGGAGAACCAGATCCGGGTTCCAGCTCATAAGAATCTCAAGCGCCTGAGAACCATATAAAGCTGATTTTGTTTCGTATCCGGCAGCATCCAGAATGTCCCTGATCATCTGGTTCATCATCTGGCTGTCATCAACTACCAATACTTTTGAGCCCATGCAATACCCTTGTATCACGTTCTGATAGAACAAAATGCCTCAATACGGAGCTGTTCCCGATCTGAGGCTTTTTAAAATTGGGAAACCGTTTGGCAAAACAATTCTACAATTAAATACACTGCCAATACGTAACTCTTATGCCAAATTTACACGCCTTTCCTGCCCTCACACCCTCTGTGCAAATAGCCTGAAATACTCGTCCGCTGTCTGATCAATACCGGAATCCATTCAAGGGGAGGCAAACAGCCAGGTAAATATTTCAGGCTCTCATGACGTTTGTAAAGGGCGCTTATTCAAACAGAAATCTGAATCTTACCGTAGAACTGGAACGAGGATGTTCAGGATCAATCCCAGAATGAACCATGATCCTGCAGGGCGCGCGTGAATAAATGCAATCGAAACATACCAGAGCGGCCAATTCGGAATACCCGGCGGAGGAGAGGTCGGTTTGGGCTTATTGGTCAAGCGAACTGTGTCCCTCAGACGCGGCAAAGCCAGCAATACCAACAAGACCCATATATCGAGCATTCGCGCCACAACCAACCCGGCCACAAGTGGGTAATAAGCAATCATAAGGATAGAATTCAACTTTTTTGAAGCCGACTCTCCGATAAGCACAGGAATTGTATGAATTCTTTTTATTTTATCCTCTTCCAGCTTGTCGATATGTTTGCCTATCAGGACTGTCGTTACAAGCAGAGCATAGGGTATACCAGCCAGCCATACGCCTGATGGAGGGAAAACACCAGCAGTAACATAGTAAGTTCCGCCGATCATAAGCGGTCCCCATATCAGAAATACCGATGGTTCACCAAAGCCGTGATGTTTGAGCCTGAGAGGCGGTGCAACATAAAAAACGGAAATGAACAACCCGAGCAAAGCAAAAATGACCACTGGCAAACCTCGCTGCAAAGCCAGAAAAACCATAATCATGAAGTCAATTAAATTGCAAATCATGATAGAACGGATCAAAGCTCTTTCCGTGAGGAAACCACTTAGAACAGGATGAGGGGCATATTGTGCTCGGGTGTAATCTTCGGTATCAACCCCGCCGCGATAATCAAAGTAATCATTCATCAGGTTATTGCTGATATGAGCAATAACAAGTCCGACGAGTGCAAAGCTGAAGTAGAGCCAGTCCGGATCTTTTGCATATACTGCAGCCATCAAACCACCTATCAGACCGGAGGTCAGCGTCATAGTTACCACCGCTGCACGCGTGATGATCAACCAGCGGCTGATCAAATCCGGTTCCCGATCAGGCGGCAAATTGGATGTTTTTAGAACCTCAATCCAATTCTTAAATTTCGACATACGACCTCTCCCCGTGGAATGGCAGCCTCCAGTTTGATAGTGTCTGCTGAGCATGTGCTTAAGAGGTGCTACAGGTTGAAACGGTTTACATGCGATCTTCCATATAAGTTTTCAGCCACCTGCCCAAAACAGGATAGCGGACATCCTTGCCCCTGAGGATAGAAGCTGCGGAAAGCAAGCCAATAATTACGAGCACCAATGCAGTCCCCAACAGCAAGAAGAGCCATATAACCAGCAGCGTGGAGCATGCTGCAAATCCACCTGCTGACTCGCCGCGAACCTGCGCCAACAGGAGCCAGAGATTCAACGGCAATAGAATCGCACCTGGTATGCCCAACACAACAAGCACGGATGAACTGAAAATCTGATACACCACCGATTGCAGCGCATGAAAAGCGACAAACCTGGACCATTTTCGCTGTGTAAGCCAGATCTCAAGAGACCCCAGTATTCCCAGTACAGGCAAGGCACTTGTGCTGTGAGCAGCTGCCGCCATTAATCTTTCTTCCGATACCGTATTCTGAACTGAAATCCGGGACATGTGATCCTCCCTCGATCTTTGGTGTTGGAATATTCAACCAGAGATGTAACGTTTACACCCTTAGAAGATTGGTTCGTAAATACCCCTCACCGGCACGGCTGGTGCGTTATCCTGCCATTGTAACAGAGTGATTTGAAGGAAAAAAGAAGCCGCCATCCCAGACCGGAGGGGGGCCGGCCCGGAACGGCGGGGATTGAATCATAACACCAACCGGCACGCACTTCAAGGAAACCGTTTTCATCTCAATCAAATGGATCCTGGTGTCCTATAGTAATAGGACTCGATTCCCATCCTCACAGGATATATTTTTCGAAATTGTATGTACAATTAACAAAATTTTCCAAACCGGGTCTTCCAAGGAAATCTTATGGAATTAAAACCAGCACCGGAAGTTGATAATCATATCGCAGCCAGATTTCGCAGGTTTTCCTGTTCTCTTTTCCAGCATCACCTAAAGATTTTGCCCCTTAGCCTTTTACTATATCTTATCAGCATAATTATCTTCTATCCGGTCTTCCTTCCTGATCTCAGTGATATTAATCCTTTCGATGAAGCCGCATATCTATACAAGGGTTATCTGCTTCTGCACGGTCAAGGACTGTCAACATTTTCATCAAACCCTTTCACCCAGCTGTTCTATGCCTTGATGGTGCTGCCATTTAAAAACTCTGTCTTCTGGATGGTCCACGCCTGTTCGTTAGGGCGTTTTGTTTCATTCACTTTACTTTGGATCGGTGCCTGCCGGATTGGAACTTCGCTTTCAGACCGCATCCAACCGCTGATGCTTCCAGTGATGCTTATAATCAGCCCCTTAATGCCAGCCTTCCTGCGCTTTCCCTCGGATCCGCTGTATGCCGGATTCGCTGCTCTCGCCCTGGCAAAAACATTGGAATTTATTAAGACAAACAAACGAACCGATTTGTCACATGCATCCATTTTCCTTGGCATTGCGGCACTATCTCGTAATGATGGAGTGCTCCTTTTTCTGGTTTTTATTACACTCGTTCTCTTATGGGTGATCCTGAAAAAAAAACCTGTGCGGATCGTTTTATCTTCAGCAGCACCCTTCCTCTTGCTTGTTGGAGGGTACATCCTCCTGTACGGCATATTTACCGGCGATTTCAATCCGGGTACCATGCGCCGCACATATGATAATTTCGAAACCGGGCATGGTGTCATCGAACAAGTCAACACCGGGCTCCCGGATACACCAGCAGCGAAACTTGCTGCTCGAGAAGCCTATGGTACGCCAGAAGAAAACAATTACTCCGTTTTTACCGCTATTCGCAAACGGCCTGATCTCTATCTTGCACGCGTAAAAACAATACTTGCTGAAATGCCGCGTGCTATTCTGAATGCGTATGGACTTAGAATTACTGCTGTTTTAATCCTGATGTCGGTCTGGGGGGTAATCTCGCTCCTCAGAGCAAAAGAGTGGGAGCGGCTATTTTTGCTGAGTTTTTGGCCTGCTCCCTTCGTATCTGGCTTTGTCATCACTATTTTCCGGACAGGGCATCTGCAGTTCTATGCCTTGGTCGTGCACGCGCTAGCAGGAATTGGATTATTCACAATCCTGCGGAATCTGCATTCCCGGAATACACGCCGGGGGATACTTTCAGCACTTGCTCTGGTCACTCTTTATGGCTTCCTGGATAACAAACTTGCTGTAGCATATGGGGGCTACATCTTTTTTGCAGCATTTATCCTTATCATGCGTACTACCGGTCAGAAAAACCCCGCTGATGGGCCAATCACAATGATGATACTTCTGGCCGCTCTGATCATCACACAGGGAGTTTTCCCAACGCCAAAGATTCGCACTCTTGGTGAAGATCCACAGGAACAGATCGTTCTTTATATCAGCCAGGAGATGGAAGAAGTACAAACCTTTGCATCGGCGTCACCGGGGATTATCCATGCAGCCAGAAAGCGTAGTGTGGTGCTGACTTCGGTAGATGTGCCTACCGATAATTCAGCTGAAGATTTTATGGTATGGCTCCAGGCGCAGGGTGTTGAAGCCGTGTATATTGACAAGTTCCTTACAAGCCGCAGCCCTGCCCTCTGGAAACAGATACAGCGTGTCATCGGCAATGGCCTCTCAAGGGTATTCCACACCGACGATGGCAGCTACCAGATTCTTCTAGTTGACGATCCCCTGGGTAAGTAGCGCTCTGCGAGCTGTTGTAACAGGCGAATTAGTGCTCTCATGCTTCAATCAAATAATCTTCCTGTCCAAAGCAGATCCAATTCAGACAGGGTTGGCTTCATACCAGATTAAAAATCGATCCCTCTGTTGTACGCTGCACTTCGATCCTTGTGGGGAACGCATTCTTGAGTTCCTCAATATGAGTAATCACAAGAATCCGGTCATAATCATCCTGAATGGTATTGATCGCTTCAATCAGATGTTCTCGCCCTTGCTGGTCCTGGGTACCGAAACCCTCATCGATAAAGAGACTGCGGAGCTGTGCCCCGGCCCGTCTGGCCAAAAGTCGAGAAAGTCCGATGCGAATAGCAAAGTTGATTCGAAAAGCCTCGCCGCCGGAATACAGCTCATAAGGCCGGCTGCCCAACTCGTCCGAGATAATAATGTCGAGTGCCTCTCGCAGTTCCCCGGTCTTGATTTCACGCTGTGTTTCTATGCGGACATTCAAACGGCCTTCTGTCATTCTGGTCAGAAGATCATTTGCCACCCGTTCAAGTTCCGGTACAACCGTCTCTATGATCATGGCTGGAACACCCTGTTTGCTGAACGCTACTCGTAGAAGTTCATAATCAGCAAGATCCCTGACATGCTGATCACGTTCCTGTTCAAGCTCCTGCTGGTGTGAAGCCAGTGAATCAAGCGCCTCGAGGCGCTGTCTTGCCGCGCCTACCTGTTCATCAGCCATCCGTTTTTCATAGCGCAGGCGGTCGAGTTCTTTCTGATTCAGATCGGCAGTTTTAAGTGCCTGTTGAAGTTCCTGCAGGCGTTTCTGCTGTTCTTTGCGATTCACGTCATATTCAAGCCGTTGTTTCTGCTTTTGTTCAAGCTGTGTTTCGATCGTTTCCAGCCGGCGAGCCGAATCCTCCGCATGCTGAAGTGCTGCTTCGATCTCGCCAGACCGTTTCTCCAGCACCGGATGATCCGCCAGCACCTGATCCAGATCCTTGACCTGTGAATCCAATGCCTGCAGTTCCTTTTCAAGAGCCTGCAGCTGTGTCCGATTGGCCCGATACTTCTCTCGACGGGCCCCAAGATCACGCTCGATTTCCTCGACAAGCTTGAAGCGATGCTCGGCTGTCAGCGGTTGACCACAGGTGGGGCACAGAGGTTGATCGGCAGCCTGCAGGGTTTCTTTTCTGGCAGTAATTGGCTCGCTTTCTCTGACCATCGCCTCATTGGCACCTCTTAAGGATGCCGCGTCCTCCCGCATCCTTTCTCTCTTAAGGGAAATATCTTCCCTCTCCTTTTTCTTCTCCGTTATTCCTGCCAGCTTCTTTTTGAGATCCTTCTTCTGTGTTTGCAGCTTACTGGTATCGGATGCAGCTCGTGCCTCCTCCTGGCCCTTCGTCAATTGTGCTATCTCGCGATCCAATGCAGCCAGAAGATTATCAAGATTTGCCAGTTCACGCTGCAGGCTGACCTGTTCCTGTCTGGCCAGGTCTGCCTCCTTCCACTGCGTCTCCATTGTCTCCAGTTTCTTACCCGCGAGTTCAGCCTGATTCTCGAATGTCTTCAAATCCTCCTGATATTTCTCACGGTGTTCCAAATCATTCTTGATTTCCTCCAGCCGATGATCCAGGCGAGAGAGTGAGGAGCGGATATCGTTGATTTTGTTTTTTGATCGTTTTTCATAGTCCTCCCATTGTTCGAGCCCGAGTATGTTTGCCAGAATCTGCTTGCGCTGCATGGGAGGTTTGGTGGTAAATTCATCCGCTTTTCCCTGCACCAGAAATGACGAGTTGACAAATGTATCATAATCCAGCCGCAGCAGCGAATTGATCTTTTCCTGGGTTTTCCGCATTGTGCTTTCAGAGAGCCGTTTCCAGGACTGGTCGTCTTCGTTCCACCCCTGGAATTCAAGGAGCGAAGAACCGCGTTTCCCTGCCTTTCGCTGACGAATAACCTGGTAGGACGAACTGCCAAGCTCAAACGCAAGTGACACCTGCATAAAATCTTTGCCTTGATGTATGAGGTCATCAGGAGAATTTGTACGTGCACGCCCCCAGAGAGCCCAGGTAATTGCATCGAGAAGAGATGATTTGCCGGCTCCGTTGGGTCCGGTCAGGCAGGCCACATGGATACCATCCAGCAGCAGTGGTCCTGGATCTGTATAGGCCAGAAAATTGGTCAGTTCAAGCCTGGTCGGAATCATGAATCATTCTTTCTGCCTTTTCCAGGAGTAAAGGCATACGTTCAGCAGGCTCCTGCATCATTTCGAAGTAGCGCTCAACCAGCTCGATTGGCGTCAGGGTTTGAGGGGATTCATCTCCCAGCCTGGTACGAATATCTGTCTCTATCTCGCGCTGGATACTGACACTGGAAGCCATCTCCAGTGCTGCCAATATTTTTTTCTCCTGGACTGCGGCTTCCTGTTCAGATCGAAGCGTGAGCTGTACACGCACAACACTGTCATCAACCTCGAAGTCTTCCAGTTCCTGAAGGACAACCGACATGGGTTCCTGCTTATCACGGACATCTATAGTTACAGTCCGAAACGGCCGTGCATGAACGGGGATAAACTGCCATGTTGTTTCACCCCTGGCAAGCTCAACCCAGCAGAATCCCTTTTCTTCATTCTGCTCCCCGAAATCGATTCTTTCAAGGGAACCACTGTACACCATCTGTGGATACCCTTCAGGATTCAGTACCTGGTGTTTGTGGATATGGCCGAGTGCGACATAATCCCATACAGGATCAGCAAGCGCCGAACCGAGAACGGCAACATCGCGTCCCAGCATTACAGTTCTCTCAGAACCAAGCTTGGCTTCTGCAACCGAGAAATGGCCGCATAACAGTCGCGGCATGTCATACTCTTCTGCTTTTTTTGCCAGTCCAGCAAGGATATCCGCTACTACATTTCGAAGTGTCACTTCCAGTTCGTCAATGGTCTTGTCGCGATGCTCCTCAAAGCCAAGCAGACGGTTGCGCATCGGATACGGCATCCATGCCAGATACACAGAGCCGCGCCTGGTCTCCACAACCTGTCCCCCGGGTTTGCTGCCCACGATCACATTGGGAACATCCAGCGCGTCATAGATGTCCACACTGCTGGCACGTGCA
>Ga0272441_10013617_pt1 | contig 11667 bp, 11 predicted proteins | sample SSMProp6N_FD_193582 | JGI IMG/M metagenome (GOLD analysis project Ga0272441, IMG submission 193582) | Marine sediment archaeal communities from Little Sippewissett salt marsh, Falmouth, MA, United States - SSM-Prop-6N | ecosystem: Environmental > Aquatic > Marine > Wetlands > Sediment ... | reverse complement strand
ATTGAACGACCTGTAAAAAATAAGTTGACACAGATAAGTGGAAACCAGAGAGGTGAGTTGTGAAAATAGTACGTTTTGAAGTCAAGAATGTAATCAAATACGGTTTAGTGCAAGATGATGTGGTTAAAAGTTTAAATGGTAATCCGTTCGCCGGAGATGAGGTGCTGGAGCAATCTTTAGAACCAGTGACTGGCGAGGAATATCCACTAGAAGAGGTAAAATTGTTGGCCCCATGCCAACCTTCTAAAATAGTAGCAATTGGACGCAACTATCTCAGTCATGCCAAAGAACGGGACAAGGTCGATCTACTGACAAGCGATCCACTGCTGTTTTTGAAACCTTCCACCGCAGTTATAGGACCAGAGGATACCATCATTCTGCCCAAGGGGTCCGAAAAAACGACATACTATGAAGGCGAACTCGGGGTGGTAATTTCGAAAAAGGCCAAAAATGTGCCGGAAGATAGGGCGCGTGATTATGTTTTGGGTTATACCTGTATAAATGATGTTTCAGAAAAGTACTATCAGAAGCTGGATGTACAATGGACGAGAGGAAAGGGATTCGATACATTTGCCCCCGTGGGGCCATGGATAGAAACTGAAGTAGATCCAGATGATCTGAAATTGGAGACATTGGTTAATGATGTATTGAGCCAGTTTTCAAGGACAAGTCAATTGATATTTGGTATTGATCGTCTGGTCTCACACGCCAGTACGGTCATGACCCTTTTGCCGGGTGATGTCATCGCCACTGGAACGCCTGCGGGAGTGGGCAGAATCATTGATGGGGATATTGTTGATCTACGGATTGAAGGTATCGGAACATTGAGAAACTATGTTGCAAATAGTAAGTAAAATCTGACAAATGAAAGGAGGGATAGCGTCAAGAAAGTGTTGGTATGATGAGGGTAGGGTTTTACATAGGCAGTTTATTCAAGCAACAACAGGGAGGAAAAAAATGAAGAAAATATTCAGTTCAATAATTCTGATATGCCTGATAATATGCATCGCAGCACCGACTGTATCGGCAAGGGACTATCCGAAGCGACCGGTTACCATTATTTGTCCTTATGGTGTAGGTGGTGGTACTGATATTATGTGTCGTCAGATAGCAAAACATCTGGAGGCAAAATTTAAGGTACCGTTTCCCGTAGTGAATATACCAGGGTCTTCTGGTGGAGTTGCCTTGGCAGACGCAATGAGCAAACAGGCCGATGGATATACTATTGTCGGTTTTACTACTGGCATGTATCAGTTGGGCCAAGAAGATAAGGTCCCGTATAAACTGGGTCGAGACTATGTCTCTTTGTCAATGTTAAATGTACTGGGTGCCCAATTTTACTCATATCCAAAAGCACCCTGGAAGGACGGCAAGGAATTTATGGCCTATGTTAAGAAGAATCCCCGCAAAGTAACCGTCGCGGTGGCAGAAGTCATGTCCAATGACGGTCAGGCTTTGGGTCATTTGGCGCTGGATGGCTACGAATTAAAGCCGGTTGTCTACACCAAAGCGGGGGAGCGACTCTCATCGGTAATGGGCGGGCATAACCTCGTTACCATGACCAGATACGGCAACGTAAAAGATCATCTCAAAAGCGGTATGCTGGTTCCTACTCTCAGCTTGTCAAATGTCAGAAATCCTATGCTGCCGGAAACCATGTGTCTTGCTGATGTTGGTATTACCGGTTGGACTGATGCGCAGTGTAACTATCAGGGCCGCGGGCTAGCCCTTAAAAAGGGAGTTCCTCAAGAAAGAGTAAAGATGCTGGCGGATGCCATTGCGGAAATTGTCAAAACGAAGGAATGGAGAGATTACATGGAATCCAAGGGAATGGCGGTGGAAGATAGTCATCCTACGCCTGAATCCATGGATAAGTATCTGTCAGGCTACACCATTACCGAAGAATACGGAAAAGTAGCGATGGGTTTGTTAAATTAAATAATTGACTCACATTATTTGCTGGCTGTGATTAATTGAAAAATGTTCATCACAGCCAGCTTTGTGTGATAATAACTCAATATTTATAATAAGACGGAGTGCATGCATGGAAGCTTTTCAACTACTCGGACATGGCTTTGACATTCTGATGTCGCCTATGACCATGGTCCTTATCTTTTTAGGTGTAATCTGGGGGTCCATATTTGGCGTAGTTCCCGGGATAGGTTCTTGTCTGGCCATGCTATTGATCCTTCCGATTCTGTTCCCACTGGACTTGTCGCTGTCATTAGCTATTCTGGCTGCTGTTTACTGCGGCGGAACCTTTGGCGGTTCTTTTTCATCTATTCTGTTGAATATTCCAGGTGGTTCGGAAAATGTCTGTACTAGTTTCGATGGTCATCCCATGGCAAAAAAGGGTCAAGCGTCCAAGGCATTGCAGGCGGCGGTGTTTTCGTCAGCTCTGGGAGGGTTTCTTGGTGCCCTGTTTTTTATCTTTGTGGCACCGTCTTTGGCACATGTGGCTTTGAAATTTTCCGACGCAGACTATTTTGGTTTTATGGTTATGGGTGTTATGGTGCTGGGTTCTGTGTCGGGTGACAGCCTGCTTAAGGGGCTCATCAGCGGACTACTGGGTTTTTTGGCTGGTTCTGTCGGCATGGCTGCTACCAGCGGCGTAGTTCGATTTACCTTTGGTTCAATGTTCCTGGGAGCAGGGTTCAGTTTTGTGGTAGTCATGATCGGTCTATTTGGATTAGCCGAGGTGTTTTCAAGTTGGGATAGCAGTCTGCAGAAAAAAGAAATGGCCAAACACAGCAAGGGCGAGTCTTTTGGTTTGGCTGAATTATGGCGTCAAAAGATAAATTTGATCCGATCAACATTGCTTGGGGTATTTGCTGGTATCGTGCCCGGGATTGGTGCCACGCTGGCTTCTTTTCTAAGCTATGGCGTCGCGAAGACAGTATCCAGAAAATCGGATCAATTCGGAAAAGGAATAGTTGATGGAGTGGTGGCGCCGGAAACTGCCAATAATGCCTCCACTGGCGGGGCTATGATTCCGCTCTTTACCCTCGGTATTCCAGGGGGCAGTGTTACGGCCATTATGCTGGCGGTTTTGGTGATGAAGGGAGTTCAACCGGGACCGCTGATCTTTACAAGTCAGGCAAAAATGGTGGGAACCATTATGGTTGCGCTCCTTGTGTCCAATCTCTTTGTTTTACTGGTGGGAAGATATGGAGTGCCGGTCTTCGTCAGTATTTTAAAAATTAACTATTCCTATATCATAACTGCGGTATCGGTATTTTGTGTGCTCGGTAGCTACTCTATTCGCAATATTCCTTTTGATATTTATATCGTTATCTTGGCTGGTATACTGGGATATTTCTGGAAGAAAAAGGATTTCCCCATTGCGCCATTTATTTTGGCCCTTGTTTTGGGACCCATGGCCGAGTATCGTTTTATCAACGCCTTGAGCCAGGAGGATAGCCTGCTGAAGATATTACTCAGTCCTGTTGGTTTTAGTGCATTGTGCTTCGGTTTCCTTTTTATGGTGCCTTCTATTGTTACTGCGATAAAATCATCTTTTTTTTCAAAAGAGAAAAAAGTCGTGTCCACCGATCTAAGTTATATGACACCAGTGCTTTATGGACTTTTAATATTGGGTGCTGTTTTGTTATGGACGATTACCAATACGTGGCCTGTGGAGGGCAGGCCTGCCGGATGGCCTCGTATCATTTTATTATCACTGATGATTCTCAGCGGTGTGGAAATCATATGGTGGTTGAATGACTTTCGGATAGCCAGAGCAGATAACCCCGACCTGCAGATGATTTCCATCAAAGAGTTCTTCGTACCCGATGGTCCCCGTGTTTTTTTAGGAATGGCTACGGTTATAGCGTATGGCGTCATGCAACATTACTTGGGATTTTTATTGGCAACCGTTGTCTTTTGTTTGGTTATGTTGCCAGTGGCAGGTATACGGGAAAAAAGGAATGTTGTGTTTTTTACTATGGGGATAATGTCTGTGATAACTATTTTGTTTGTTGGTTTGCTGCATTGCTATTACCCCACTGGTCAGGGATTTATGTCAGATATCACATACTGGATATATGATATACTGTTTGCTATCTTTGAATGAGTTAAAAAGCCTGGATTTTTTAGTCCTGCTTATAAAAGTGTAAGTTCGAGGTACTGCTGCCTGAATATAGGTACAAATATCTTAAAGTTATATTCAATAGTGTCCGAAATAATCAAAAATAAAATCAGTTAGTTATTTCTAACTGTTGTGTTGTTGACAGTAGGAAGAAACAATTAAGTCCTCTGAGTTGCCAATCATCCGCGCGGGGTTGTTTGCCGATACCGGTTACAATCCCGCGAGTATCTCTCGTTCCGGATGGTAGCCATTGCGAACCGCTAACTGATGACTATGCCCATCTTGTATATAACGGTATCGCTCAAAATATTCCATTATTTCATTTCCTATTGCTGCCTGAATCCTGTCAGGAGACAAAAGAAAAGTCCTTTACAGGATAGCAGACTAGAGGTAAATATTGCTCGTAATGAGGTGTGTGGCAAGCGTAATTGTGTGTGAAGTTTATGACAAGATATTACACTGAATAATGAAAAATAAGATGTCAGATAGGGTGAAATAGTTGTTTAAAAGATAACTCCAGACAATTAACATCCTGATGTTATTTGCCTAACGTGGAACAGAGAGTCTTCAGTTGTGAAATGATATGCATATGCTCATAGATGAATACATAAATTTCCTGGCCGTTGAACGGGGGATATCGATCAATACCCTTGAATCATACAGCAGAGATCTCAATAGATATGTGGGCTATATGGAAAACAGGGGTATCAGTGATATAAGAGACATATCTTCCGACCAGGTCATTCATTACCTGGAGGAACTGAGACAGAAGGGCCTTGTTCCCGCGTCTGTAAATCGAGCACTGGCCGCCTTGAGAGGCTTTTACCGCTACTGTATTAACGGCAGGCTGATAGACGAGAATCCCGTTGCACATATCTCACGTGCCAAGACATGGATGCATCTCCCCGACACGTTGAGTGAAGAGGAGATCATGAGACTGCTCGATCAGCCGTTACTGAAAAGCGCCCTCGGGCTGCGAGACAGGGCCATGATGGAACTCCTCTATGCCACGGGGATACGGGTAACGGAACTGATCACGCTGACGATAAATAGCGTAGACTGGCAGACGGGATATCTGAGAGTCCTGGGGAAGGGGGGAAAAGAGCGCATCATACCCATCGGACAGGTGGCCTATGATCATCTAAATAGGTACGTACAGGAGGTACGACAGGTGATCATCAAGGAACATGGAACCACCCTGCTCTTTCTGAACAGATCGGGCAGGGGGTTGACTCGCCAGGGATTCTGGAAGATAGTGAAAAAATATGCTAAGAAGGCTGGCGTAATAAAGAGGGTGTATCCCCATACGTTCCGACATTCATTCGCGACACATATACTGGAACGGGGAGGGGATCTCCGGTCGGTACAGGTTATGCTGGGACATTCCGACATATCAACGACACAGATATACACACATGTTACCCGGGAAAGACTGAAAGACATTCACAGGAAATATCACCCGAGAGGTTGACGATGGATTATTACAGATCTCGCAAACACGTGAGAGATGAAGGCGGCGGTAAGGCCCGGTATGTCTGGATTATCGTAATACTCATTATAGTGTCTTTCGTCGGTGGGATTGCACTGAATCAATTGCTGTCAGATAATCATGATGGAGCGATTACCCAGCGCATCTACCGGATCAAGAATATCTTTCTGTCGACCATTATGGATCGTACCCCCGATTTCTACTACATAGATATCGAGAAAAACGGAAAGGATTTCAGGTTAAAGAAAGAAGACCGCTTCGAGGTCTCGTATCGCGATGAATTTGTCGTAAAAAAGGTGTCGACGGACATGCTCTTCGGGAAGGGCATCAGCGTTGATGTGGAAGGTATGGGGACGGCCAATGATATGGGCGTTCTCCTGAAGGGGATCGGCCTTGTTGACAGGGTCGTCAGTATTGAGGAGGGTAAACAGGAGAAACACTACAACATACTGGTGAAGTCCGGGGACACGGTTATCGCTTCAATACCCATCGATGTACGGGTGCTTCCCCAGGACTGGTTGAGATATGCGAAGGGATCGGAGAGCAATCGATCGCAGGTAGAGTACCTGAGACGTGCCGTAGAGATGAAACCGGACGACATCGAAGTCAGGAAGATGCTGGCAAAGGCCTATATCGCATCGGGAAAAACCGCCAGCGGTCTCTCGGAATATAAAAAAGTCCTCGCGAAAGAGCCCAATGACCTGGCATCACTGATAGAAGTGACAAAGATATATATGCGGAGCAAGAAATATGCAGAGGCGATTCCCCTGTATAGACGAATCATCAGAATCAACCCCTCCGACGATGTTGCCTATGCAAACATAGCCTTCGCCTATTCCAAACTAAAGCAGTGGGACCGGGCGATCGCCAACTACAAGGTCGCGCTGAAGAAGAATTCGAGTAATGTGGATGTACGGTACCAGCTTGCGGAATCATACGAACGGTCAGGCAACATCAAGGATGCCATAGAACAGTATAAAGAGGTCTTGAAAAAGATGCCCGGTGATGTGGTGGTTATGGATGCCCTGGCGCATGCCTATCTCAAGGTCAAGGCCTTTGATGACGCAATCGGGCTCTATGAAAAGATACTAAAGAAGAAACCCCGGAATGCGTCGGTATACGCGAATATCGGACTCGCATACGGAGGCAAGGGGCTGAAGAAGCAGGAGATCGAGAGCTATGAAAAGGCGATTGCCATCGATCCCAGGGACCCTGTTGTCCATTTCAATCTTGCCGTTGCCTATGAGCGGGAGAAACAATACAAAAAGGCAGCCGCCGAATATGAAAAGGTACTGAAGATAAAACCCAACGATACCGACGCGATACTGAGACTGGCCGAATATTATCTGAGGGAAAAAGATTATAATAAATCGATTGTCTTCTATGAAAAGATTGTAAAACAATCCCCCCGAAACGGTTCGATCTATGCAAATCTCGGATTTGCCTACGGAGAACTGAAAAAATATAAGGAGTCCATCGATAATTACGACAAGGCGCTGAAATATGGAGTCAAGGACAAACAGATCTATTACAATCTGGCCGTGGCCTATGGCAGGATAGGAAATACCGGCAAGGAAATGGTGGCCTACGAGCAGTATGCCGCCTACAAGCCGACTGTCAAGATCCTGACCATCCTTGCAGATTATTATGTGAAAACAAAGAAATATGACAAGGCGATATCTGCATATAAGAAGATGATACAATTGAATGCGAAACGGCCGGAATTTTATTCCGGGCTGGCATATGTCTATGGTCTGAAGGGTGATGTCGACCGGGAAATTGATAATTATAGATCTTCGTTGAAACTGGACCGTGAAGACTATGCCGTATATTTCAGTCTTGCGGCGGCTCTTGAAAAGAAGGGACGGTATGAAGAGGCACTGAAACACTATCAAACTGCCTATCAATTGAACCCGGACCTTACAGAGGCGATTCGAAAGATACCTGAAATGAAGATCAAAATGCTCGAACAGAAACACAAGGGATAGATAAAAGGGTAAACAGTGAAGCGAAGGGAGATGGTTCGGAGATGAAAGTTGTCAGGATAAAAGATTTTGAAGTGGGTGAGGGGCATCCCCTCGTATTGATAGCGGGTCCCTGTGTGCTTGAGAACGAGAGGGAAGCAGTTGAGATCGCGGTTTTTTTGAAGGAGCTGACGGCACAACTGGATATTCCGTTTGTATTCAAGGCATCTTTCTATAAGGCAAACAGATCCTCAAAGGATTCATTCAAGGGGCCAGGACTTACGAAGGGGCTTTCCATTCTGGGTCGGATTCGGGAGGATCTGAACGTTCCCGTTATCTCCGATGTGCACCGGTTCGAGGAAATCGATGAGGCATCGAGGATACTGGATATCGTTCAGGTGCCGGCGTTTCTGTGCAGGCAGACTGACTTTGTCATGGAAATAGCAAGACGAGCCAGAATTGTCAATGTAAAGAAGGGTCAATTTCTGGCACCCTGGGATGTTTCGAATGTTTTACAGAAGGTCATCTCGACGGGCAATGAAAACGTCATGCTGACGGAACGGGGCGCGAGCTTCGGATATAATAATCTCGTCGCTGATATGCGTTCACTCCCCATCATGAGACAGATGGGGTATCCCGTTGTATTCGATGCCACGCACAGTGTCCAGCTTCCCGGTGGCGCCGGAAACCGCTCGGGCGGCGACCGTGACATGGCGGTCTATCTTGCGCGGGCGGCCGTTGCCACGGGTGTCGATGGAATCTTTATCGAGGTTCATCCCAACCCCGAGTGTGCGCTCTGTGATGGACCCAATTCACTCTATCTGGATTCTCTCCCCGGTCTGCTGACCAGTCTGAAAAAAATTGATGAGATAGTCAAGGTGTAACGCGTGATGAAAGGGAAGGTATGGACATAAGCAGTGATGACAAACAGCGGGAGATGATTCGGCAGATCAGGTTGCTGATCCTCGATGTCGATGGCGTCATGACCGATGGAAGTGTCATTATCGACGATCTGGGCAATGAGACAAAACACTTTGATGTCAAGGATGGGCATGGAATCAAACTCCTCATGAGATATGGGATCGAGGTCGTCTTTCTCACGGGAAGGACGTCACAGGTGGTGGAACACCGTGCCGGGGATCTCGGTGTGACGGAATATTACCAGGGGGCAATCAATAAAGTGGAGACACTGCAAGCCATTCTCGAGAAGAAGGGTATCCCGGAACGGTGTGTGGCCTATGTGGGAGATGATCTCATAGACATACCCGTTCTGAAGCGGGTCGGTTTCTCCGTTGCCGTGGCCGATGCCTGCAGGGAGGCCAGGGAGACGGCCTCCTATGTCACGAAAAACAAGGGGGGAAAGGGTGCAGTCAGGGAGGTCTGTGAAATCATACTGAAGGCCCAGGGAAAGTGGGGTGCCGTGGCAGAGCGGTACGGCTTTGATCCTTCCCGGTAGGGCAAATCACCTTTACATATGACGGGGGGGGTGCTATAGTTTCGATCAAGACAACACGAAGCACGTGAGTGAGATGAAGAAGTCGATTGTAGTGATTTCGATTGTCGCGGTCGGAATCATCGGTGCGGTCATGTTTTTGGTGGCAGGGAACAGCGACCGTGAGGGAACGCTGAAGATATTACCCGATGAGGCAGACCTCAGGGTGAAAGATTTTCACTATACCGAGGTTGGCGATTCGGATGTCGTGTGGGAAATCAATGCCGAAAGGGCGGAATATTCGAGGAAGGAAACGGAGGCGTCATTTGTCAAAGTTCGTGTCAAACTCATTACGTCTGACGGCAGGATATATTTCATGACGGGGGATAAGGGACGACTCAACACCGAAACAAAAGACATTACCGTCAGTGGAAACGTCATAGTTACGTCAAGCAACAAAGACCGTTTTGAAAGTGACGACATCCACTACACCTACAGGGACAAAAAGATCTATACCGAAGGTCCCGTGGTGGCGAACAATGAATCACTCCACGTCCGGGGCAGGGGATTGTTACTTTTTATAAAGGAAAAGAGGCTGGTGCTCCTGTCGTCTGTAGAGGCAACAGTGCTAAACTGGCAGAACTGAGGATATGGCTGTGAAAGAGAAAATCATATCGATGTTGTTGATTGCGGTGGTGTGCGTGACCCCCGTATCGATAGGGGCCCAGGATACCGAGGCCGGTAGCCCCGTTCAGATCACCTCCGATCGTCTCGATGTATACGACGCCAAGAATATGGCAGTCTTTTCCGGGAATGTCCAGGTAATCGAAAAGGACAGCGTCATACATTCCGACGAACTCTATGTCTTTTATAAGAACGAGGGGAGTGACGATCAACCGGTGGGTGCTGCCGGTGCGATGAATGCCGGTGGGATAGAGCGGCTCGAGGCACGGGGCAGCGTCCGCATCGTGCAGGGGGATCGCATCGTTACCGGAGACAATGCCGTTTTCTTTAACGAAGAAGAAAAGGTCTTTGTGACGGGAAATACGGTGTTGCAGGAAGGGAAAAACGTCATCAGGGGGGGGAAAATAACCTTCTTCATGAAGGAGAAGCGGGGTACCGTGGAAAAGGCCGAAAAGGAACGGGTGACGGCTACCATATATCCCAAAGAGGAAAAGAAATAACCAAATACGATGGGTGAACTCTTAGCACGGGATCTGATAAAGAGCTACAGTGGAAGACGGGTCGTCAACAGGGTGAGTCTGGCAGTCAATCGTGGCGAGGTAGTCGGCCTGCTGGGGCCCAACGGTGCAGGCAAGACAACAACCTTTTACATGGTTGTGGGACTGATCAATCCTGAGGAGGGGGAGATCCTTCTCAATGGAGAACACATTGAGTCGATGCCCATGTATCTCAGGGCGCGAAAGGGAATCAACTATCTGCCGCAGGAGGCATCGATATTCAAGAAACTGACTGTCGAAGAAAACATCCTTTCGATTCTGGAAACACTTGATATATCGAAAGATGAACAGCACAGCCGGCTGGGTGAACTGCTGGACGAGCTGGCACTGTCACACCTGGCAAAGAACAAGGCATATTCACTCTCAGGGGGAGAGCGGCGGCGGGTTGAGATCACGAGAGCGCTGGTGACGTCGCCCCAGTATATACTGCTTGATGAACCCTTTGCCGGTATCGATCCCATTGCCGTTGCCGATATACAGGGGATCATACTGACACTCAAGGCGAAGGGGATAGGGGTGTTGATATCGGATCACAATGTGAGAGAGACATTAAAGGTGTGTGACAGGGCCTATATCGTCAATGAAGGGACCATACTGGTGGAGGGCTATCCCGACGATATAGCCAATAGCGAGGTAGCAAGGAAATTTTACCTCGGGAAAGATTTTGACTTCGGACCAAAAAGTGAAGTTTGAACTCAGACAGGATTTGAAACTGACACAGCAGCTGATCATGACGCCGCAGCTGCAACAGTCCATACGACTGCTTCAACTCTCCCGGATTGAACTGATTAATGCCATTAATCAGGAAATGGAAAAGAATCCCCTTCTGGAAGAGGAGGCCTATGATGAAGAATCGGCAGGCGATCCCGTCCCGGAGGGAAATGAGGCGAAGACCGGCACAAAGGTCAAAGAGGTGACCGGTGAAGGTGATGGGAAGGACGATTTTGACTGGGATAGTTTCATAGAAGATTTCGGTCCGGTGGGTGTGTCCTATGCCCGTGAAGACGGGGAAAGTCCGTCACTGGAAAATATGTTGACCAAGACCACGTCGCTGGCCGATCATCTGTCGTGGCAGCTGAATCTTTCACGGTTTACGGAGATCGAGAAAAAGATCGGTGAACAGGTCATAGGAAATCTCGACCACAACGGATATCTGATGCAGGACTGTGATGAAATTGCTGCCCTGGAACAGGTCTCTCCGTCCAAGGTGGAAGAGGTCCTCGGCAAGATTCAGGAGTTTGATCCCCCGGGGATTGCCGCCCGGGACTTGAAGGAGTGTCTTCTCATTCAGTTGAAATTTCTGGGGGGATGCAACTCGCTGGTGGAAAAAATAATAGATGATCACCTGAAGGACCTGGAAACAAAGAACTACGGCAATATCATGAAACGCCAGAAGGCCTCACTGAGGGAGGTCAAATAGGCCGTTGACGTGATCAGCACGCTGGACCCGAGGC
>Ga0272441_10013616_pt1 | contig 11668 bp, 6 predicted proteins | sample SSMProp6N_FD_193582 | JGI IMG/M metagenome (GOLD analysis project Ga0272441, IMG submission 193582) | Marine sediment archaeal communities from Little Sippewissett salt marsh, Falmouth, MA, United States - SSM-Prop-6N | ecosystem: Environmental > Aquatic > Marine > Wetlands > Sediment ... | reverse complement strand
TCGACCGAACCTCTCATCTTTCGGCCGATTTGAAGTTCGGGACGATCGCGGCTCGCACGGTCGCCGAGAACGTGGGCACGGCAACCGACGGTCGGCAGGCGTTTGTGCGCCAGCTCGCCTGGCGCGACTTCTACGCTCAGGTCCTCTTCCACACTCCACAGTCAGTCGACCACTCCTTCCGTGACGATCTCGATTCGATCGTGTGGGAAGACGACGATGAAGCGGTCCGGGCGTGGAAGGACGGGAGCACCGGCTATCCGATGGTCGATGCCGGCATGCGTCAGCTCCGTGCCGAGGGATGGATGCACGGGCGTGTGCGCATGGTCACGGCCTCGTTCCTGGTCAAGGATCTCGGCATCGACTGGAGGATCGGCGAACGCCACTTCCGGCGCCTCCTGATCGACGCCGACACGTCGCAGAACGTCGGGAACTGGCAATGGGTAGCGGGTACCGGCGCCGACGCTGCTCCCTACTTTCGCATCATGAATCCGGTGGCCCAGAGCCGCCGGTTTGATCCGGATGGTGCATACATCCGGAGCTACGTCCCGGAATTGGCGTCACTCAACGGACCTGGGATCCATGCGCCGTGGGAACGCCCGCTCGAGACCGCCGCGGCAGGTATCACCCTCGGCGAGGACTACCCGTACCCGATGATCGACCATGCCGAGGCGCGAGAAATCACTCTCCGCAGGTTTGAGGCCGCGAAGGCGTGACGATGAACCGATCGACCGGTGCGCGCGACGCGCCAGAATGGGTCCGTCCTATCGAGTCGCCAACACGGCGGAGGGTTCACCATGCGACGATCGCTGAAGATCACGGGAATCGTTGTCGGCGTGGTGGTGGCGCTGATCGTGGCGGCAATCCTGATCGTCCCACCGATCCTGACCAAAGGGCCAATGCCGGAGGCACTCGCTGCGATGGAGTCGACCGCGACGGTCACCGTCGTTGACGGCCGACCGATCACCTTCACACCGCACGACACACCAACAGCCGGCGTCATCGTCTACCCCGGAGCGTTTGTGGAGCCTCGTTCCTATGCACCGGCTGCCCACGCGCTGGCCGAGGACGGGGTGTTTGTGGCCATCGTTCCAATGCCGCTCAGCCTGGCGATTCTTGGTTCAAACCGGGCCGACGGCGTCATCGAGGAGCACCCCGAAATCGCCGATTGGATGATCGCCGGGCATTCACTCGGAGGTGTCATGGCCGCTCGATACACCTCCAACCATCCCGACGCGATTGACGGGCTTGCGCTCTGGGCGTCCTACCCCGAGGACGGCGTGGATCTGTCGTCGTGGAACGGCGCGACCACGTCGATCTTCGGCACACTCGACGGGCTCACCAAGGTCGGCGACATCGACGACTCCCGCCCACGACTGCCCGGGAATACCGCGTTCGTCGCGATCGACGGCGGCAACCATGCCTACTTCGGCTGGTACGGCGATCAACGAGGTGACAACCCGGCGACGGTCACACGAGAGGACCAGCAGCTCACCGTCATCGAGGGGACACGCGCGATCGTCGGCGAGGTTGTTGGATCCGGCTGAGATGATCCTCTCCCTGCAACCCTTGACACGCGGTCGGCGCCGGCACTACCTTCCCTCGGCAATGACCGCTGCACGCACCACCATGATGATGCCCATGGCACATATGAAGCCGTGTGGAGCTGTCGCGTAACACCGACCATCAACTGAACCAACGAAGGATCCGCACCGGCGACGGGGCGGATCGTTTCTGTTGGACGACCCTCCCCAACCGGCCACCTTCGCCAATCCCTGGGAGGGAATGATGAGCAACTACCGATACGAGACCCTGCAGGTCCACGCAGGGCAGGAACCGGCGCCGGGCACGAATGCGCGGGCGGTTCCGATCTACCAGACGACGTCCTACACGTTCGACGACTCAGAGCACGGGGCCAAACTCTTCGCTCTGGAGGAATTCGGCAACATCTACACGCGGATCCAGAACCCCACGACCGACGTGTTCGAGAAGCGGATCGCGGCGCTCGAGGGTGGGGTTGCCGCCGTCGCGACGGCCAGCGGCCTGGCTGCGCAGTTCACGGCGCTGACAACACTCGCGGAGGCGGGAGACAACATCGTCTCCACGTCGTACCTCTACGGAGGCACGTACAACCAGTTCAAGGTCACCTTCGACCGGCTCGGCATCGAGGTTCGCTTCGTCGAAGGCGACGACCCCGACGACTTCGCAGCGCTCATCGACGACAACACCAAAGCCCTGTACGTCGAGTCGATCGGAAACCCCCGGTTCAACATCGCCGACCTTCCCGAGCTCGCCAGAGTTGCCCACGACGCCGGTGTGCCGCTGGTGGTCGACAACACATTCGGAGCCGCCGGCTACCTCTGCCGGCCGATCGACCACGGTGCCGACATCGTTGTCGCGTCCGCAACGAAGTGGATCGGTGGGCACGGCACTTCGATCGGCGGCATCATTGTCGATTCCGGCAATTTCGACTGGTCGAACGGCCGGTTCCCCACCTTCACCGAACCTTCGCCCGGGTACCACGGCCTCCGGTTCGCCGAGACCTTCGGACCCGACGGGCCATTCGGGAACATCGCCTTCGCAATTCGGGCACGCGTCGAAGGTCTCCGTGACATCGGTGCCTGCCTGAGTCCGTTCAACGCGTTCCTGCTGCTCCAGGGTGTCGAGACGTTGTCCCTACGAGTTCAGCGCCATGTGGACAACGCGCTGGAGCTGGCGACGTGGCTCCAGAGCCGGCCGTCGGTGGAGTGGGTCAACTATCCCGGCCTCGAGAACCACCCGCACCATGAGGCGGCTAAGCAGCTCCTCACCAACGGCTACGGCTCCGTGCTGTCGTTCGGCATTCGAGGTGGAGCCAATGCGGCGGAGCGATTCATCAACTCGGTGGAACTCGCCTCACATCTCGCCAATGTCGGCGACGCGAAGACCCTCGTGATCCATCCGGCGTCGACCACTCACCAGCAGCTCGACGCCGAAGAGCAACAGTCGGCAGGCGTCACCGACGACCTGATCCGTGTGTCGGTGGGTATCGAGCACATCGACGACATCATCGCGGACTTCGAGACCGCCTTCGCACGGGCTGGACTGGGAGAGGCAGCCGCATGACGACCGGATTCATCGACCTCCCCGGAGTGTTTCCTCTCGAAGGAGGGGGAGAACTCGATGGTGTCAGGGTCGCCTATCGAACGTGGGGAGAACCTCAACCCGAGGCGACGTTGATCTGCCATGCGCTCACCGGTTCCGCCGACGCCGATGAGTGGTGGGATGGCCTCTTCGGGCCGGGAAGAGTGTTCGATCCGGCGCACGACTACATCGTCGCGGCAAATGTGCTGGGCGGGTGCTCGGGTACAACGGGGCCAACAAGCCGGAAGCCGGGTCGTCTTGCTCAGTACGGGCCGGATTTCCCCGACGTGTCGATCCGCGACATGGTGCGGCTCCAGGCGCTGCTCCTCGACCACATCGGCGTCGAGCGACTCCGCCTCGTGATCGGTGGATCGATGGGCGCGATGCAGACGCTCGAGTGGGCGCTCATGTTTCCAGAGCGCGTCGATGCGATCGTCCCGATCGGCATTGGCGCGGCACAGTCACCGTGGGCGGTGGGTCTCTCCGAGGCACAGCGGCACGCCATTGTGAACGACCCGTGGTTCCGCCGCGGACGCTACCGCAAGGGTCGCGGCCCCGACAACGGCTTGGCCACCGCCCGGATGATCGCAATGTGCACCTATCGCAGCCCGGAGAACTTCGCCACGCGATTCGGGAGGGTCGAGCAGGATGGCGAAGGGTTTGCCATCCAGTCCTACTTGCGACATCAAGGAGCGAAGCTCGTCGATCGTTTCGATGCGAACACCTACCTGACGCTGCTCGCCGCGATGGACGGCTATGACCTGGGGCGGGGTCGAGGACCGATCGAGGCCGTGCTGCGACACGTGCAGACGGCTGTGCTGGTTGTCGGAATCTCGTCCGACGTGCTGTATCCCGCGGCCGAGGGGGCGGAGCTGGCGCGATCGCTCGGGAATGCCGAGTTCGCCGTCCTCGACAAGCCACAGGGCCACGACGCTTTCCTGATCGAGACCGATGAGCTCAACGACCTCATCGTCGATTGGCTCCAGCGGAAACGGGGGCGCACCCCGGTCGGCGCGGCCGAAGGGACAGGTGGGTAGAACTCAGGAAACCTCAGGACAGCCCCCTCCGCGTCCGGGCAGTCGCCCGGACGCGCCTCCCCCACTCCGTGGGAGAGGCGAAGACCCCCACATCCTCTCCCCTCCTTCAAGAAGCCGGGGAGGGTGCCCAAGCGCAGCGAGGGCGGGACGGGGCGGCCTGGGCTTTTGTCTCCACCACGTCGTGGGGGAGACGCGGCCGGACGGATGTCCGGTCGCAGAGGGGGCGGCCTGGGAGCCTGCATCACCAAGATGAGGCCCACCGCGAGTCTCGTGTCTCAAGTCTCGTGTCTCGTATCTCGAGTCTCGAATCCCACTTTCCGTCGCCCAAGGATTCACATCTCGGTACGCTCAGGTACCTCCGACACAGCGATTCATAGGTATGAGCGAACCACCCACCTTCATTGACGGATACACCGGACCACACATCGACACGGATCCGACGGAGACCGCAGAATGGCTTGACGCGTTCGACTCGGTAGTTGCGACCGACGGCCAAGGCCGCGCGCAGTATCTGGTCGCACGCCTCATCCGGGAGGCTGCGCGCAACCACATCGCGGTTCCCGGAGCGGTCTCAACTCCCTACGTCAACACGATCCCGCCCGAAGATGAGCCACCGTTCCCCGGTGACGCCCAACTCGAGAAACGAATCCGCAGATTTATCCGTTGGAACGCTGCGGCTATGGTCATCCGCGCCAACCGCGCTGCCCCAGGCATCGGCGGCCACCTCTCGACGTTCGCGTCGTCGGCAACCCTCTACGAAGTCGGCTACAACCACTTCTTCCGCGGCACCGCCGACGGTCAACCCGGCGACCACATCTACTTCCAGGGCCACGCCGCCCCCGGCGTCTACGCCCGCGCGTACCTCGAAGGGCGCCTCGACGATTCAGACCTCGACCGCTTCCGCCGCGAAATCGGCGAGCCTGGGCTGTCGAGCTACCCACACCCGCGGCTCATGTCGGACTTCTGGGAGTACCCGACCGTCTCGATGGGGCTCGGGCCGATCAACTCGATCTACCACGCCCAGTTCCTCAAATACCTCGAAAACCGCGATCTCGACGACACGTCCGGCTCCCGTGTGTGGTCGTTCCTCGGGGACGGCGAAACCGACGAGCCCGAAACGCTCGGCTCGATCTCCCTTGCGGGTCGCGAGAAACTCGACAACCTAACGTGGGTCATCAACTGCAACTTGCAGCGCCTCGACGGGCCTGTGCGCGGTAACGGGAAGATCATCCAAGAACTCGAAGCGATGTTCCGAGGTGCCGGCTGGAACGTCATCAAGGTCATCTGGGGCTCCGGATGGGATCCGCTCCTCGCTCGCGATACGGAAGGTGTCCTTGTCGACAAGATGAACACCACCGTCGACGGCGAATACCAGCGCTACAAGGCGGAATCCGGGGCGTATGTCCGCGAGCACTTCTTCGGGCCCGATCCGCGGCTCACTGAACTCGTTCGTGACATGACCGACGATGACGTCTGGAACCTTCGGCGTGGAGGTCTCGATTACCGGAAGATCTACGCCGCCTACAAGGCGGCAACGGAGATGAAGGGCCGACCGACCGTGATCCTCGCTAAGACGATCAAGGGCTGGACGCTCGGCCCCCAAGTTCAAGGCAGGAACGCCACCCACTCCGTCAAGAACTTGACGAGCGACCAGCTGTTCGGCCTTCGTGACCTTCTGTCGTTGAACGACGAGATCCCCGATGAAGCGCTCCAACTCGACCGCCCGCCGTACTACAGGCCCCCGGAGGACTCGCCCGAGTACCGCTACCTGATCGAGCGCAGGGAAGCACTCAATGGTCCGGTCCCAAGTCGGACGCTCGAGATCCGCACACCAATCGAGATGCCGAGCGACAAGGCCTTTGCCGAGTTCGATGCCGGATCCGGCGACGCCGAGGCATCCACGACCGGCGTCTTCACCCGCCTGCTGCGAAGTCTCGCTCGCGACGAGAAGTTCGGACGCCGCGTTGTCCCGATCATCCCCGACGAGGGACGCACCTTCGGGATGGATGCATTGTTCAAGGAGCTTCAGATCTACGCCTCGCAGGGCCAGCTCTACGAACCGGTCGACCACAGCCTGATCCTCTCCTACAAGGAGTCGCAGTCCGGTCAGATCCTCGAGCAGGGCATCACCGAAGCCGGATCAACGGCGAGCTGGATTGCGGCGGGAACCTCGTACGCCACACGGGGCGTGCCGATGGTCCCCTTCTACACCTACTACTCGATGTTCGGTTTCCAACGCGTCGGTGACCTACTGTGGGCTGCGTCGGACTCGCGTGCACGCGGTTTCTTGCTGGGCGCAACATCGGGGCGAACGACGCTTCTCGGTGAAGGACTCCAACACCAGGACGGCCATAGCCACGTGCTCGCCTCGGTCATCCCGGCGTGTGAGGCGTACGACCCGGCGTTCGCGTACGAGATCGCAGCGATCATCAAACATGGCCTGAAACGGATGTACGTCGACAATGAAGACGTCTACTACTACCTCACGCTCTACAACGAGGCTTACCCACAGCCGCCGAAGCCCGAAGGGTCCGATCAGGGGATCATCGACGGCCTATACAAGTGGGCGCCGGCACCAACCGGCACGAAGTATCGAGCCACGATCCTGTTCTCGGGTCCATCTCATTCGGCAGCGCGGGACGCACAGACGATCCTCGCCGAGGAGTACGGCGTTGGGGCCGAGCTCTGGAGCGCCACGTCCTACAAGAAGCTTCGAGAAGAAGCCATGTCGGTGGACCGGTGGAACTACCTCCACCCAGGAGAAAGCAACAAGGTTCCGCTCGTGACCCGGCAGCTCGAAGGCACGCTCGGACCGGTCATCGCCGTCACCGACTACATGCGCACGGTCCCGGATCAGATCTCCCGCTGGGTTCCCCGTTCGTACACGTCCCTTGGAACCGACGGATACGGGCGCAGCGACACCCGGGAGGCGCTCCGCGAGTTCTTCGAGACCGACGCCGACCACGTGGTTGTCGCAACGCTGTCTGCGCTCGCGCGCGACCAGCGGATCGATCCCGGCGTTGTGCGCGAGGCGATCGAACGTTTCGGCATCGACCCGGACGCTGGAGATCCCTGGACGCGTTGAGCGAGGCTTCTCGGGAATCTCTGGCAATCCCCCGGTCACCTCGACCGAACTGAGTGAGCGCTCACTCAGTTATACTGGTGCCGTGCCCACACGACATGAACGTGCAGAACCGCTCCCGGCCGACGACCGTCGTCGGGCGATCGTCGAGGCAGTGATCCCCCTCTTCTTGGAGAAGGGACCTGCCGTCACCACACGCGAGATGGCCGAAGCGGCTGGTATCGCTGAAGGGACCATCTTTCGTGTCTTTCCCGACAAGTCATCGGTGATTCACGACGCCGTCAAGGCCGCCATGGACCCGGATCAGATCCGGCAGGCCATCGCGGCGATTCCCCCGACGACCCCTCTCGCCGACCAACTCAAAGCCGCTGCACGCATCCTCGTGGAACGCTCGGAACGGGTTACCGCCCTCATCGGGGTGCTCCGTGCCTCGGGATCGCATTCCGACGGACCCCCGGCCGGCGCCCGCCGGTACGTCATGGACGCAAACACGGCAATCCTCGACGCGCTCACCACAATGTTCGAGCGGAACCGAGGTGAGATTCGGGTCAGCCCGCGCCACGCGGCGATTGCGTTCCGGGGTTTCGTGTTCGCCACCGCACATCCCCTGGTCTCGTCCGACGAGAAACCGTCGTTGCAGGAGAGCGTCGAAGTGCTGATGAACGGAATCGCTGCGCCGACGAAGAACGGCACCGACTGATGCTGGTTCAGATCCTCCGCCGATACCTCAAGCCGTACACACGTGAGATTGGGATCGTGGTCGTGCTCCAGACGATCGGCACAATCGCCGCGCTCTACCTGCCAAGCCTCAACGCAGACCTCATCGACAACGGCGTCGTGCGCGGGGACACCGACTACATCCTTCGCGTCGGATCATGGATGCTCTTCGTTTCCCTGATCCAGGCTGCCAGCACAATCACTGCCGTCTACTTCGGAGCCCGCACGGCGATGGCGTTCGGCAGGGACGTGCGGTCGGCGATCTTCCATCGAGTGATTGAGTTCTCGAGTCGTGAGATGGCGCGATTCGGGGCGCCGTCACTCCTCACCCGGAACACCAACGACGTGCAGCAAGTTCAGATGCTGGTGCTCACCACCTTCACGATGCTGATCGCGGCACCAATCATGATGGTCGGCGGCATCTTCATGGCGCTGCGAGAGGACATCGGGCTTGCGTGGCTCATCGCCGTCACCGTCGTGGTACTCGTCGTGATCATCGCGTTCCTCTTGTCGCACATGGTCCCTGGATTCCGCCTCATGCAACGGCGCCTCGACACCGTGAACAAGGTGTTGCGCGAGCAGATCACGGGTATCCGCGTTGTCCGTGCGTTCGTTCGTGAGCCGATCGAAACCGAGCGGTTTGGCGCAGCCAACACCGACCTCACCAACGTGTCGATCACGGTCGGGCGCTGGATGGCGGCGATCTTCCCGGCGGTGATGCTGGTGATGAACTTCTCGAGTGTCGCCGTGTTGTGGTTCGGCGGACTCCGGGTCGACGCCGGCGCTATGCAGATCGGATCGCTGACGGCATTTCTGTCCTATCTGATCCAGATCCTCATGGCCGTGATGATGTCGACGTTCATGCTCATGCTCCTCCCCCGCGCATCGGTCTCTGCGGACCGCATCTCCGACGTGCTCGAGACGGAACCATCCGTCGTTCCGCCCGCCGACGGGATCACCGAACTCGTCAGCCACAGCACCCTCGAGTTCCAAGACGTCGGATTCCGCTATCCCGGCGCCAGCCATCCCGTGTTGAGTGGCATCACGTTCACGGCGCAGCCGGGGCAGACAACGGCCGTCATCGGGTCGACCGGTGCGGGCAAGACGACCCTCGTCAACCTGATCCCTCGGCTCTTCGACGCCACCGACGGCCGTGTTCTCGTCGACGGGGTCGATGTGCGGCAGATCGATCCCGACACACTGTGGAACAGGATCGGTCTGGTCCCGCAGAGGGTCTACCTGTTCTCGGGCACCGTTGCCTCGAACCTTCGATACGGCAAGCCGGACGCCACCGAAGAGGAAATGTGGGAAGCCCTCGAGATCGCACAGGCTCGAGAGTTCGTCGAGGCGATGCCCGAGGGCCTCAACTCGCCGATCTCCCAAGGCGGCACCAACGTCTCCGGTGGCCAACGCCAGCGCCTCGCGATCGCTCGGGCACTCATCCGCCGGCCCGAGATCTACCTATTCGACGACTCGTTCTCAGCCCTCGATGTGGCCACCGATGCTCGCCTCCGTCACGCCCTCGCCGGCGTGACCGCGGACGCAACGGTGATCATCGTCGCACAACGAGTGGCGACGATCATCGATGCCGACCAGATCGTGGTGCTCGAGGACGGCGGCATCGTCGGCCTCGGCACGCATGATGAGCTTCTGGAGACCTGTGCCCCGTACGCGGAGATTGTCGACTCACAGATGGCGGTGGATACATCGTGACATCGCAGCGCACCACCATGAAGGAGACCGAGCGGGTCAAGGGCCAGGGCGGTCCGGGCCACGGCGGCCCATTCGGTGGCGGAATGGTCGGCCAGAAGCCGCTCGCCTTCGGTCCCTCGATCAAACGACTTGGGAAACGGCTCCGCCCCGAGCGGCCCAAGGTCATCGCCGTGGTTGTGGCTGCAGTCGTCAGCGTGGCGCTCACCTCGCTCGGACCGAGAATCCTCGGACGGGCAACCGACATCATCTTCTCCGGTGTTGTCGGCAGATTCCTCCCTGAGGGAATGACGAAGGCGCAGGCGATCGACTCGGTCAGAGCGCAGGGCCAGGACCAGCTCGCCGACATGCTGAGCGGCGTCGACCTGATTCCTGGTGTCGGCATCAACTTCACCGCGCTGCGCAACACGCTCATCCTCGCTCTGATCATCTACGGGCTCTCTGCGCTGCTCGGGTTCCTCCAGGCCTACTTCCTCAACGACGTGGTTCAGCACACGGTGTTGCGGATGCGGTCCGAGGTCGAGGACAAGATCAATCACATGCCGCTGAGCTACTTCGACCGGGTGCCGCGCGGTGAACTGCTCAGCCGCGTCACCAACGACATCGACAACGTCTCACAAAGCCTCCAGCAGACGATGAGCCAGCTGCTGACCTCCGTGCTCACCGTGGTGTTCGTCTTCGCCATGATGCTGTCGATCTCGTGGGTCCTCGCGTTGATCGCGCTCGTGACGATCCCCCTCACCGTCATCATCGCCGGGACCGTGATGAAGCGATCCCAGACGAAGTTCATCACCCAATGGCGCCGCACCGGCCAACTCAACGCCCAGATCGAGGAGGCATTCACCGGCCACGCCCTGGTGAAGGTGTTCGGTCGCCAGAGTGAGGTCCAGGAGACGTTCGAGGTCGAAAACGAGGAGCTGTATCAGGCGAGCTTCGGTGCCCAATTCCTCTCCGGCCTGATCATGCCGATTGCGATGCTCATCGGGAACCTCAACTACGTCATCATCGCGGTGCTCGGCGGGCTTCGGGTCGCCAGCGGTGCGATGAGCCTCGGCGACGTTCAGGCCTTCATCCAGTACTCGCGTCTCTTCACCCGGCCGGTCACGCAGATCGCTTCGATGGCCAACCTCCTGCAGTCGGGCGTCGCGTCCGCCGAACGGGTCTTCGAGCTGCTCGACGCCGAGGAAGAGACCCCCGACCATGGCCTCGCCGAGATTCCAACGGATGCGCACGGTCGGGTGGCGTTCGACGACGTCTCATTCCGATACGTCGAGGACCAGCCGCTGATCGAGCACGTGAGCTTCCACGTCGACCCCGGTCAGACCGTCGCCATCGTCGGACCGACCGGCGCGGGCAAGACGACGCTCGTCAACCTCATCATGCGTTTCTACAACATCGACTCCGGCGAAATCACGCTCGACGGCGTCGACATCTCAATGTTGCGACGCGATGCCCTCCGATCACAGACCGGCATGGTGCTGCAGGACACGTGGCTCTTCGAAGGCACGATTCGAGACAACATCGCGTACGGCCGCCCCGACGCAAGCGAAGCAGCAATCTTGGAAGCGGCGCGCGCCACCTATGTTGATCGTTTCGTGGCGAACCTCCCGGACGGCTACGACACCATGATCGACGACGAGGGTGGCACGGTCAGCGCAGGCGAGAAGCAGCTCATTACGATCGCTCGAGCGTTCCTGGCGGATCCCGCGCTCCTGATCCTCGACGAGGCTACGAGTTCGGTCGACACCCGGACCGAGGTGCTCGTGCAGCGAGCAATGTCGGCGCTGCGGGCCGATCGGACCAGCTTCGTCATCGCCCACCGCCTGTCGACCATCCGCGATGCCAACCTGATCCTCGTCATGGAAGACGGCCAGATCGTCGAGCAGGGCAATCACCAGGAGCTTCTCGACCTCGCCGGTGCGTATGCCGCCCTCTACGAGTCGCAGTTCAGCGGTCCCGACGCTGTCGTAGATTTGCCCGAAGAGCCAAGCGCCTTCAGCTA
>Ga0272441_10013615_pt1 | contig 11668 bp, 11 predicted proteins | sample SSMProp6N_FD_193582 | JGI IMG/M metagenome (GOLD analysis project Ga0272441, IMG submission 193582) | Marine sediment archaeal communities from Little Sippewissett salt marsh, Falmouth, MA, United States - SSM-Prop-6N | ecosystem: Environmental > Aquatic > Marine > Wetlands > Sediment ... | reverse complement strand
CAATTTTTTGATCTCAGCCGTTCTGTAATAAGTGGTTTTCCTCTCGATTACCCGCAGTTCTTCATTTTTAATGTTGCGGTAGGCGGCAATTGGCCGGGGTATCCTGATGAGACGACAGTCTTTCCGCAACATATGATTGTAGATTATATCAGGGTTTATCAGTAATAGAAAGGGAGACTATTGTCAGTCACAGAGTTAATAGCAGATTTAGATTTAGTGCTTATTGATATGGCATATATGGCAGTATATTAATCAGTACCTAATGATTTTTGGCAATAATATTATAAAGCCTCCTGTGCCATCTGAGTGGATTGGCCATATTATTACCGGGTCGTTAGCATTCAGTAGTACTTCTAATGATTAGATTATGTTTAAGTATCTTCTTTTAATCATTAATAATAGAATATGCCAATAAGACAACATAATATACCTGTTTTGTTGAGTTATTCAATCGTTATTACCTTGTTCATTGTTACTATTAATAATAGTTTTTTTTATGACACCATATACTATGGATCTAAACTGGCTGAATATTATTTTATTAGAAATTTATCCTTTCAATTACCTGATTCAATTGAATGTGGGTATTTTCCAACTTTTGGGATGTATATAGCTCTGGCATGGAAAGTGTTAGGTCGTAATTTAATTTCCGGCCATTTGGCAATGCTTCCTTTTATAATAGGGATTATCTGGCAGTTGGGAAGACTTATCAGGAACTTTGTTCCCCGAGAAACTTCCGGATTGGCTCTATTAATAATAATAATAGATCCAACACTGTTAAGTCAAATGACCCTTGTTAGCCCAGATGTTTTATTGATTTTTTTCTTCATCCTGGGATTTAATAGTGTCATGGAGAATAAACGAATATTAATTTCCATTGCTGTTATTTTTCTTTTTCTTATCCATATGAGAGGAATAATAATTTCATTTTGTATTTTATTAATAGATATTTATGTAAATATTTCATTCTCAAATTCTTTTAAAAAAGTAATAATCGATATAATTAAGAGGAGTATCATATACTTGCCTGCTTTCCTTATCTTTCTTGCATTTAGTTATTATCATTACATAACAAAGGGATGGATTTTATTTCATTATGATTCGCCCTGGGCTGAATTATTTCAAAAAGTTGGTTTTAAAATAATTATCTATAATATTGGAATTATCGGCTGGCGTATTATAGATTTTGGTAGAATAGGTATCTGGATTGTATTTTTTATTCTACTTTTCAGATTACGAAAAGATATTTTAAAATCAAAAAAGACAATATTGTTATTTTTTGTCTTTTCAGTCTTATTAATAATATTAACAGCAAGTATAGTATGGGCAAAAAATTTGTTAGCACACAGATATCTACTGCCAATCTATCTTTGTTTTTCATTATTATGTGCTAATCTATTATTCAACCATTCTGTAGATCTTAGATTGAAAAGATCACTTATTTCTGTATGGATTATAATATTAATTTCTGGCAACTTTTGGGTTTATCCTGACAGAATAGACCAAGGATGGGATTCAACTCTCGCCAATTTACCATATTTTAAAATGCGTAAACAAGCTATAGCATATTTAGATCAAAACGAGATTAATTATGAAAATGTACAATCATTTCACCCAAATACTACTATTATAGATTATTTGGATTTGAATTACGATAATAGGTATTTTTCTAATTTCAATGATTCATGTGATTATGTTATATATTCAAATGTGTTTAATATTAAAGATGAAGATTACGATTTAATAAAAACACAATATGTTATAATAAAACACTTTAAAAGAGGCTTGGTATATCTTGATATTTGTAAAAAAATAATACCGAATAACTAACTATCTAACACAACAGCCCGGGACTTTTGGACCAGGCTTTTTTTCTTATATGAAGTTTGGATATTTACTGTGGGCGATGTAGGAGTCCCTGCCCGACTGACGCGGTCAGGCGGGGAATGCTGACGCGCAAGCGGTCAGCACCCTGACCCCTGACGCTCATTTTCATTCGGTCAGGGCGTCAGGGCCTACGACCTCCTGCTTGTAAGGTTGAACATAATTTTGAAAAGTTCAAACTGGCACCATTTCTGCCAAATGCATAATTGAATACTAAGATTATAAAATATTTTATTGCAATTATACTCTCCATTTAATGAGGCTTAGCGGCCTATTACTAAGAAAATCAGAATATTAATTGCATTTATACGATAAAATAATTGCAAAAAAACTTGACTTTTATATTAATTATCTCGTAATTTTGATATAGAATTTGTCTTGGCAAGTTTTTAAATGTCTGTGATTGTCTAACTAATTCTTTATTGTTATGACATTTTATTATTCACTTGACAGGTATAATTCTGCTGATAGAAGGATTGCTAACAGTAACAGTTCCAAAATCTATAAAACTAGATATATTATTAAACCTAATATATTGGAAATTGTTGTAATCATTTTATTAGCGATCACTTTTCCCCGATGCAGTGAGGAGAAATGTGGTTGTGAGGCTAAACCTTACAAAACCGTAAATAATGTTGAAGCTACCTTGCTTCATAATTTAGGTTTGTACTTGCTTGAGGAGGAAAATATGTTTGAAATATGTAATTTAAATACTATACCTGAAGAGATTCAATCAATGTCTGAAGATGCAATGCCAGAAGGAATTAAAGTATTTATTAGTGGAGATCTTCATAAGGGCTGTAAAGATAAAATGCATTCTGTGATTCTTCCTGCAATCTCTTTAACAGAAATTAAATTGCCAGACAATCAAACGGATAAGCTTAAATGAGATTTTAAAATAGCTGTTGATAAAGGACTTTTAACTAAAACTGGAGACAAGCGGTTGACGCAATACAAATTCAGAAAATAAAATCTAAGGCTAACACGGACAATGCCGGATCGTTATGTGTCATGGCATGAAAATTGTGCCTTTTAATAAATGACCAAAAACTAATCTCCATGAAAAAGTTATTGCTAATCAGTATTTCAGTTTTAATAACTGTTACGTCTTGTGAATTAATCAAAGATGATTCTGATCCAAACATTTTCTTTAAAATAGGTGAAAATCTAGAATATAAATTTAATGACATTAATCTTTATGATTCATCAGCTCATATTCTTTATTTCAAGACCACTCACGAAGAATTTAAAGACATACGTGATGAATCTTTTACCTTTTTGGAAAATGGAGATACAATATATTCAGGTACTTTTTATTCGGGGTACTTAAGTTATATTCCATTAGGACCAATAATCCTATCGCCACCGCATATGTACGGAGATTATGCCCTGAGGATTGAGATATGGCGTGATGACCAACCTGATAGAAGAAATAATCCGAGAATAATAGAATTGTTAAAAGAGCATGATCTTCTGCATTCAGGACTTTCAGGTATTATAGATTCTTTAGAAATAAACGGGACTCAACTAACATTTATGTTTACAGTTTCCAACATGGATCAGAACGACCTTTTAATCCTTGACTTGGATAAAATTGGTCTCAATCTTTTTCATTATTTTACAAATGGACTTAATATAAGCGATCGGAATGCTCATGAATTAGTATTTTCTAGTAATATAGAACACCAACAACCTGATCCTTGGAATAGTTTTAACATTGAATGGTTATCACTATTAAAATCTGGTGATTCCAGGCAATTTACTATTAACTATACAATGGAATCACCTTTAAATCCTGGTGAGTATTTTGCATTTTTTGAGTTCCCAGGTCTAGCATACCAGGTAACACTAGACAACTTAAATCAGGGCAATAACAGAATTTGGTTAGGCGACATTCGACTAACAAAAGAAATAATCTATAAATAAAAGCCACTAACACATAACAAGTTCAATAAAATTAATAGGCTGCGCGGGACTACTTGTCCCGTGAAACGGGAGGCTGTCACAGTTTTTGTATTTTGTAATAACAACACAAAAGCCCTTTATTGCCTTTCCGATATGTTTAAGAGTGCAAAACAGTAGTAAAAAAGATTATTACCCTTCTAAAAAATGGTATGAAAATTGTTCCTGGTTAATTAACAGTAATTCAATTACTTATACTCCATATCCTAAAAGCTATGAAAAACATACTTCAAAAAAGTTCCAGAATTTTTGGCGTACTAGTCATGCTAATTATTCTTGTTTCCTGCGAAAAGGACGATCTACTACTTAGAGACCAGATTATAGGTACATGGAAGAGTACGAATTCTTATTATAAATCCTATACATTTAATAAGGATAACACTTTCATTGATACTGCTTTTTATCTTCCTACTGATGATCCATTTTATTTTGAAGTTTATGAAATTATTTCAGGAAACTTAATCCCGACACCCTTTTATATATAATATTCAATTTAAAAACACTCAATAATGCCATAAAACACACATATACAGCCATATGGTGAGATAGTTGCAATTTCAAAATCTATTTTTATCTATATAGTAACACAATAATGCAACACAACAGCCCGGGATTTTGGGACCGGGCTGTTTTTATTAATCAATAATAAACTACAAATAAAAAAGGCAGTACATGTTGTCTCGCTGCATTCCCCATGCTAAAATTCATCCCAAACGAAAAAAATGTAATAAATATTTGCATATTACAGTAAAAATAATATATCTTTGTAATGTAGTTAGTAATACAAACTAAATAGTAATACTAGATAAATGAAAAAATGGAACAAAAAATCAACCTTAGACAATTGGAAAAGAATACAGCAGCAGTATTCTTTCAAACCGGCCTTTTGGAAATAACACTAGGATTAATCCTGATTGTTACATCTTTAGCTATGATCTTTGATGATATAAGCTATTATATAGATATCTTTTTAATAGTGCCGATAATATTCATCATTCTGACCATGAGATATATTACAGTTCCGCGTATGGGAATAGTGAAGCTTGCCAGGAAACGTATAAGAAGAAACTTATGGTTTGTGGTGTCAGTTACTGTTTTTCTGGTAATAATGATCATTCTCACAATTATAGGCAGTGGCCATACCAATCCCAGACTTCTCAACGGGAGATGGATCATCAGTGGAATAATTTTTTTCATATTCATAGCCATCGCATATTTTTTAAATTTTAAAAGAATGTATCTCTATGCTTTTCTGTTTGTGGGGGGATTTAATCTTTCTGAAGAAATAAGGGAAAACCCGGGGATCATTTCAGATGGAGCTTATGTTTGGCTCATTTTGTCATTCATACTTATCATTATTGGATGTATATATCTTATAAGATTTCTAAAAAAGTATCCACGACCTGAAAAAATCAATTTTGAAAACAAAAGCTGACAATGAAAACCAGCAGGTTGAAATTGATAAAATAATTCATGAACCTGCACGACTGAAAATAATTGCCCAGTTATATGTGGTTGATAGTGCCGATTTTCTCTTTTTAATGAGACAAACAGGACTTTCCCAGGGAAACGTATCAGGTCACCTCAGCAAACTGGAGGATGCAGACTACGTGAAAATTGAAAAAGGATATAAGGGCAAAAGGCCGCAGACAATGATTTTACTAACGAAGAAAGGCCGGCAGATGTTTGAAAAATATATTCATACTATGAGAGAATTTTTTGCTGATTTTGATTAATAACAGAGGTTATGCTGCCAGCTAAAATTTCCTGCCCAATTTGTTAGCATATTATAACAGACTATGAAAAATACATCATGAAAAGCTATGTCACATTAGTATTGACCATATTGATATGCAGTAAAGTATCGATATGTCAACCGAGCAATCCGGAAATTTTGGCTGATAATCAGCAATTAATTGATGGTTACTGGACCGGTAAAATAAATACAGGATTATCGAGCTTCACATTTACTTTAAAGTTTTGGAGTAATGATGGATCATTCATGGGAACACTGGATTCACCTGAGCAGGATTTAATAAATATACCTGTGGATGAAATAATTATTAATAATGATAGTATCAAGATTAATATTGGGGCTATACAGAGAAAGTATCATGCGGTTATAGACAGAAAAGGCACTGTTATGGATGGTATTTACATTCGTAACAGGGGGATAAATTTTCCTCTTGTACTGAAAAAAACAGATTCTGCGACAGTATTAATAAGACCGCAAATGCCCCAACGACCATATCCATACAAAGAGGAAGAAATTTCTTTCATCAATGAAAATGATGGTACCAGACTGGCAGGAACCTTGACTATTCCAACTGGGAAAGCGCCTTTCCCGGCTGTTATTCTAATTTCCGGTTCAGGAGCACAGGATCGTGATGAATCATACTTCGGGCATAAGCCCTTCCTGATAATTGCTGATTATCTTACGTGTAATGGGATATTAGTGTTACGATATGACGACAGAGGCGTCGGGGGAAGTTCAGGTGATCACCTGCAATCAACGACCGAAACTAATAGTGAGGATGTTATTTCCGCTATCCGGTTTCTTAAGACAAGGCAAGACATAGATACTAATAAAATTGGCTTAATAGGACACAGTGAAGGAAGCATAATTGCAGCAATTGCAGCAAATAAAAGTCCGCATATTGCATACATTATTATATTGGGAGCCCCGGGTCTGAGTATTGAAGAGAACCTTTATCTGCAAAATGCTATGATTCGTAGGGCAGAAGGTATAAGTGAAGATATGATCGAACAATACAATTTAATTCAAAGGAACGTGTTTTCGATAATTAAGGAAGAGTTAAATGACTCAATTGCTACTGAAAAACTAAAGGCAGCATATACTTTCGACAGATATCAATCTCTTCCCGGAGATATAAAGCAAAGTATTGATGAAAGAATAAATGACCTGTTAACTCCTTATGTCAGAGATATAATTAAGTGTAATCCTGCCGGTATTCTTAAAAAAGTTCAATGCCCGGTACTTGCGATTTCAGGAGAAAAAGATCTTCAGGGACCATCGAAACAAAATCTTCCTGAAATAGAAAAAGCACTAGAGTCGGGCAATAATAAGAATTTTAAATGTATTGAATTACAGAGAATTAACCATATGATGCAAACATGCAGTAAGGGTACAATTTCGGAATATTCCCAAATAGAGGAGACTATTTCTCCTTTGGTTCTGAATACTATTTATGAATGGATACACACAAGTAAAAGATAATTCATTCGGGTGTTATGATCAACACCCTGATAACTTGTATACTATCTCTATAGTCCGTATAAGAACGAAGGAATGTATTTTACTACTCGTTTTTACGATTTATATGGTTATGAGAATCGGTTTTTGCAACTCTATCTGTAAACTCTTTACTATAGGTCTTACTCACCGGTAATACTCTGTCCTTAATCTGGACTTCCCTGGAACTATAACTATTGATTTTATTAAAGGCAACAATATATGACCTGTGTATCCTTATGAATTTATCACAAGGAAGCATTTCGAGAATTTTTTCAAAGGTCATTAGTACAACTATACTTTTTCTATAAGTTTTTACTGACAAATAATCTCTCATCCCTTCTATATATAAAATATCTGAAAGAAATACTTTTTGTGTTTTATATCCTGACTTAAGGAAAATATATTTGTTATCAGTATCAGATATTTTTGCCTCCTCCGAATTGATAATGATATCTTTCTTTACTCTATCCAATACTTTATCTGTTGCAACTTTGAATCTATCAGGCCTAATTGGTTTTAGCAGATAATCAACAACATCAAGATCAAATGCTTTTAATGAATATTGGCTAAATGCAGTTGTCAGAATAGTATAGGGTGGCTCTTCCAGTCTTCCCAGTAGTTCAATGCCTGACATATATTCCATACGGATATCCAGGAATAACATATCTATCTTGTTATCACAAAGAAAGTAATATGCTTCAAGAGGATTATCAAAGGTCTTAAGCAGATCGATATAATTAATTTGTGAACAAAACCGTTCTATCTTTTGTAAGGCAAGCACCTCATCATCAATCGCTATAGCCTTTAGTATCATTTTATGAAAATCTTTAGTCTGGAAACAAATTCTCCGTTTTCCTCAAAAATATCAAGAATATAACTTTCAGGATAAATCAGATCAAGTCTTTTTTGTACATTACTCAACCCAATACCTTCCTGCTTTTTAACAGTGTTATTTTTTTTACGGTAATTCCTGCATTCAAGCTCAATAAAATCAGATGTACATATTATAATAACAGATATACCAGGTGCGGGTACTTTTCTGTTACAGTGTTTAACAGCATTCTCTATATATGGGATGAAGATCAGAGGAGCAATTTTCCTGTCATTGCAATTACTATCAAACTTAAACTGTATAAAACCGGGATCAGCAAAACTGATTGAAGCCACTTTCAGGTAGCTTTGTATGAAATGTATCTCATTTTCAACCAGTACAAAATCCTTGGATGAGTCATGGAGTAAATAACGTAACGATTCCGAGAGATGTGAAAGTGTTTCAGAAGCTTTATCCCTGTTGATATATATCAGTTCATCTATATTGTTAAAAACATTGAAAAGAAAATGAGGATGAATTTGAGATTTTAAATAGTTTAATTCAGATTCCTTCCATTTTATTTCAGCCTTTAATTTTTCCTCCTTAAATTTATTTCCTGCCTCAATACTTATTATCAATTTCTTGATTAGCACAAACAGGGAAACGGACATCATTATAATTAACTCAATTACGACAGTATATAATGAGCGAGCATGTATAAACCTTGACAAAGTAACATGTTCGTACAGATTAGAATAAAAGATTTTAAGAATAAGTAAGTCATAAGGGAATGTAATGAACAGATAAGCAACAAAACATATAAAGAGAATCAGGGAAAATTTGAAATATTTATTCTTAAATAAGTAGGTTGGAAATAAAACATAGATAATAAAACAGTTCCATGTTATATCAAGAAAAAATTGGAATAGTGTGGTGATAAAAACCCTGAAAAAAGTGTCGTCCTGGTTGTAATATGAAAAATAAACTGAAAAAAATAACAATAAAGAAGACCAAAAAATTACATGTCTCAGTAACCTGTACTTCTTTAGCATAAAAAGATTATATAAAATTCCCATGACTCTTATCAATAATTCAAAAATATAGCCATTTATACCTATTATGCATCAAACCTTTATGAAACAGTTTATGGCTGATTAAATATAAATGAATAAAGTATTTACTGGACAATATTAATACTGTTTTCTACAAACCTCCCATTTTATTAGACAAATTAAATTAGGTTGAATTCAATACCAAATTATTGATATTAAATAATAAATGCATCGTATAGTCATTAATCTATTACTCATTTAAATACATTTTGTAGATTATTACCCTTCTTTCATCTAAATAATTTTCATCCTGCATTTTAATATAATATTTTAGCAACTGTTGATTTTTTTTTTACTTATTCAGGAGATTTAAGTTATTGTGTAATGCCAGCAATATTTGATAGTTATATCAAAAAGTACATCGAAATGAAAATAAATAAACCTTTGTCATTTTTCTTAATTTTATTCGTGGTTCTTGCAGTATTTATGTTTAACATAACATTTGCTGGCAAGATACCAGGCAGTATACTGATCCCAGTCAGAATAGGATTAATCGTTTTGTTCTTTACTGCGTGGAGATTGCTCCGGAAAAAGGGGAAGAAACATGCTGAATATCTGGCCTTCACTCTTATGCTGGTGAACCTGGCATTCTTAATTATCTATTACACTATTGAACTTTGGAATATTAACCTCGAAAGCCCCATGGGCATTGCTCTGGCAAAACTAAATGATAGTTTTTTCATCTGCCTTATCTTGATAATCTCATTTTTGTTTAATGGTTATAAACTTAAAGATATACATCTCACAAGAGGACGACTGGGTACAGGACTGATAATTGGTTTTTTTTCTTTCTTCCTGATGGGATTCCTTACATTGAGTACTTCTGCACAACCCGTTGAATCAACATACTTAAAAAGAAACATGGTATGGATCTTATTGTTTGTCCTTTCGAACGGGTTTATGGAAGAATTACTTTTCAGGGGTATATTCCTGAAGAAATTAAATAATCTGTTTAAACCTGTATGGTCAATTATTTTAACAGCAATAGTATTTGCTGCATCACATATGCAAGTCACCTATACACCTGATGTATTGGTTTTTGTCGGAATCTGCCTGATCCTCGGATTAATCTGGGGGTATTTAATGCATTATACAAAAAGTATTATTGCATCAATGCTTTTTCATGCCGGGGCTGATTTAATGATCATAATACCAATTTATTCATCTTTAGGAATAAATGTATGAATGTAATTGTGACACTGGTAATAATATAAAAATCAGCAATGAATACAATTGAGATACTGGCTTTCTTTGAAAAATACCTGAAAGGAATGGATAATATCCTTTTGAATGACAACCCACAAAGATATGATGAGGTAGAGTGCCGGATGAAATGATTGTGCATAGGCGTATATACAGGATATCATTATTTTTAGCCGGAACATTTTTCCTGTCATGGGGATTTGACTGGCTTTTAATAAAAGCAGGAGGTCCTGAAGCATTAAAAAATACAGGAGGTATTACCCCGGGTATGCTGACCCCGGCATTCGTAGCCCTGATTTTACAGGTTTTCTTTTTCAGAGACAGTAAGATATATTACAAGCATTATAAAGAAACTCCCCGCTGGATATTCTACAGTTTCTTTATTCTGTTCATTTCTCTTGTAGTTATTAATCTTGTTGCTCTTAAGCATCCTGATTTTAATATTTTGTTTATAGGCCTTGGTTCTGTTTTAATAGCATTCTGGACTCTTGCAGTTTTTATTATTCGCAGCCAGTCATCAATTGAGGCATTCAGACGGGCAGGCTTAAATCTCGATAATATTGGGAAAGGGATTCCTTTTATTATTGGTATTATTATATTTTTTATCATATCTGCTATTTTAAATCTAATTTTAGGACTGGGTGATCTTCAAACAAGATCAGCAACAATATATGGTATCCCTGTCGGTCACTCAGTCTACATTCCAATTCTCATCATTTTATTTTTTGTGGTAGCACTTTTAGGAGGTCCATTAAGCAGTCTGGGATTATATTTTGGTGAAGAATATGGTTGGCGGGGCTTTTTATATAATGAGCTATTCAGATACAATAAAATATGTGCAGCCGCTCTTATCGGTTTTATCTGGGGATTGTGGCATATTCCATTAATTATGAGAGGTATGCATACCTACTCTCCCGATATAACCGGTATAATTACAGGTCTTGTGTTTTTTACTTTATGGGGTATAATACAAAGCTATTCAGTCCTTAAGACCGGCAGCATATGGGTAGCTGCTTTTATGCATGGTTCTATAAATTATATTTACAGCTTTTCAATCACATACTTTGTTCATCCATATGACAACCTCTATTCATTTGGCCTTGGGGTATATGGAGTTATTATTTTAGCAATAATAGTAACATCTGTCTTTTATGATCCTGTATGGGAAAAACAGAATAATAGTATCAACCATAAAGATAAAACGAGCCAGGGGATCCTAACTCTTTAATAATCAATTGTGGGCGATGTAGGAGTCGAACCTGCGACCCCCTGCTTGTAAGGTTCAACATAATTTTGAAAGGTTCAAACTGGCACTTTTTCTGGCGAGTACTTAGGAAACATGCAAAAAAGAAAATAGAAATAATAATATCGTATATCGCGATATGCGATATTATTATTATAAGATTGTCAAATCGAATTTTTATTCGTAATATTGCATAT
>Ga0272441_10013614_pt1 | contig 11668 bp, 8 predicted proteins | sample SSMProp6N_FD_193582 | JGI IMG/M metagenome (GOLD analysis project Ga0272441, IMG submission 193582) | Marine sediment archaeal communities from Little Sippewissett salt marsh, Falmouth, MA, United States - SSM-Prop-6N | ecosystem: Environmental > Aquatic > Marine > Wetlands > Sediment ... | reverse complement strand
TCGTACGCGTGGGCTTCGCTCGGCTGAAGGTCAATCAGGTGGCACGCCTGTTCTGGCTGCCGGTGACTGCGTTCTCGTTCCTCGGACTGCTGCTGCTGGCAGTCGATCGGATCGCCTAGGGAGGGTGCCTTGATCTTCGCGACGCTGTTCAAGCAACTGCTACGAAAGCCAGCTACGAACCCGTTCCCGGTGAAGTACATGCCCCGTTCGGTGACCGGCCTGCTGGCCAAGGTCGCCGAGGGCCGCGCGTCGATTCACCCTCCGATCCCTGTGCCTCCCGACTTGCGTGGGAAGCTCGCGTACGACGCCGACAAGTGCATTGGGTGCCAGCTCTGCGTGCGCGTCTGCCCGGCGCAGGTCATCGAATTCGTGCCCGAGACGAAGAAGATCCGGATGTACGTCGCACGATGTACGTTCTGCGCGCAGTGTGTCGATGCGTGCCCTGTCGACGCGCTCTCCACGACGCCGGACTTCCTGTTGGCGGATGGCGATCGCTTCTCGTCGAACCTGATTGTCCAGCAGCCTGCACAGGGGATGCCAGAGGCGGTCATCCCGCCCGCGGGGTAGCCCGACGACGTCTCAAGCCGCCCGCCTAGAACGCCTCGACGAAGGTTCGTTTCCCTACCTGGATCAGAAGAGGCGGGGAGAACGGAAGATCCGTGTCCGGGGTGCTGATCCGCTCCTCGTTCACGCGAACGCCCCCCTGAATGATGAGACGCTTCGCCTCACCGCGGCTTGACACCACGCCTGCTGCCTGAAGAAGATCGAGAACCCAGATTGTACCGTCACCCTTGATCGTGGAGCGATCGATGTTCACGCGAGGGACGTCGGATGGCCGTTCGTGTCGAACGTGCACCCGATCGAACTCGGCGCGGGCAGCATCAGCGGCGGCGGCGGAGTGGTACGTCGATACGATCTCCCACGCCAACAGGTGCTTCCTGTCCCGAGGGCCGAGGGATGTGGTCTCGCCCGGGTTGAGATCGGTCAGCTGCTCGATGTACGGGGCGATGAGTTCGTCGGGGATCGCCAGCAGCTTGCCGTACATCTCGCTCGGCGGCTCGTCGAGGCCAACGTAGTTGCCCACGGTCTGGCTCATGCTGCGGACGCCGTCCGTTCCAATCAGCAGCGGAACCGTCATCACCACCTGTGGATCCTGCCCATACTCCCGCTGAATGTCTCGCCCAATGAGCAGGTTGAACCGTTGATCGTTCCCACCGAGCTCGACATCAGCGCGAATGGCCACGGAGTCATATGCCTGCACAAGGGGGTAGAGGAACTCAAGCACGCTGATCGGTTGATGGGTCGCGTGCCGATGCGCGAAGTCGTCGCGTTCGAGCATGCGTGCCACCGTGTACTTGGACGTCAACTCGATCAGCTCCCCGAGGTGGAGGTTCGCCAGCCACTCGGAGTTGTATCGGATCTCCGTACGTGCCGGATCGAGGATCTTGTACGCCTGCCCCTCGTACGATGCCATGTTGTTGCGGATGTCCTCCTCGGTCATCAGAGCGCGGGTCGACGACTGCCCAGAGGGGTCGCCGATGCGGCGGGTGAAATCACCCACGACGAGGACACCGATGTGACCAGCATCCTGGAACTGGCGCATCTTGCGTAGGGGAACGGAGTGACCGAGCGTCAGGTGGGGGGCAGATGGGTCAATACCCAGTTTGACCCGTAGTGGCTGGTTCCTCTCGGAAGCCCGCTGCAGCTTGGAGACCAACTCGTCGCGGGGGACGAGATCCGCGGTTCCCCGCTCCAGGTTTCTCACGGTTTGCTCCGCCGTGCCGTCGCGTTTCACCACGTATCGTCCCTTCCCGGTAGCGCTCGGCACGTTCGGCTCCTTGCGCGACCGCCCGTGCGGCTACCCGCAGATGTGCACCACCGCAAACACCCGATCGTCTTCGTCGAGCTGGACGAGGCGGACCCCGCGGGCATATCTCCCGTAGGTGTTGATCTCCCCCGCGAGCAGCCGAATGACTTTCTGCTCGGTGATGACGATGATCTCATCCTGCTCGGCGACGATGCCTACCGAGACGAGATGCCGAGACTCACGGTCGAGCTTGATCCCGAGGACGCCCTTTCCGGCGCGGCCCTGGAGCGGGAAGTCGACAAGCGAGACGCGCTTCCCGTATCCACCCTCGGTGACCATCAGGAGCCTCTTGTCGAGGGTGATATCTCGCGGAACGGCAGCCATGCCAATGACGCTGTCGCCGTCATCCATGCGGATCCCGATCACGCCTCGTGAGGGGCGCTTGGTCAGCCTGACCTCCTCCTGAGGGAATCGAATGGTCTTGCCGAACCGCGTGGCAAGGATAAGCTCTCCGCTGCCATCAACCGTGGACACATCCACCAGGCGATCTTCATCATCTGCATTCAGCGCGTTGATCCCATTGGCGTACACATTGGCGTAGTCCGATAGGCGGTTCATGTTGACGATCCCGTTGGCAGTAGCCATGGCGCAGCGCAGGTCTCCCACATCGTCGAAGCTGGGGACGGGGAGGATGGAGCGCACGAGCTCGTCCTGTTCCAGTGCGAGGAGGGTACGCACGTTCTTTCCCGAGGCGTCTCGTCGTAGGGATGGCAAACGGTGCCCCTGCGTGCGGAACACGCGGCGGCGGTCGGTGAACACCAGCAGCTGGTCCCGAGCGTTGGCCAGTGTGGTGCAACACAGGTAGTCATCATCCTTCGTCCTCTGCCCGATGACGCCCTTGCCCCCGCGTCCCTGGCTGCGGAAGTCAGTCGCCCGGGGCGCGTTGACGTAGCCTCGCTGGGTGATCGTCACCATGAGATCGTAGTCGGGGATCAACCCGTTGACATCGATTTCGCCATCGCTCTCCGCGAGCAGCGTCCTCCGTTCGTCGGAGAAGCGCTCGGTCACCTCGCGAAGCTCTCGGATGATCGTCTCGTCGAGGAGGGAGTGACTGCCGAGGATCCGCTCATACTCAGCGATTGCGGTGATCTTCTCCTGGTACTCGCTGTCGATCTTGTCGCCCTCCAACGCCGTGAGCTGCGACAGACGCATCTTGAGGATGGCGTCTGTCTGTTCGTCGGACAGCGCGAGCTCAAGCTGCAGCGCCGCCGCGGCGGCGGCCGCGTCGGCCGCAGCGCGGATGATGGCGATCGTGCGCTCGATGTCGCCGAGCGCGACGCGGTACCCTTCGAGGATGTGAGCACGGTGGCGGGCGACCTCGAGGCGGTGCTCCGTGCGGCGTCGTACGACATCGCGGCGGAAGTCGATGAAGCAGTTCAGGATCTCTTTCAGCGATAAGGTGCGCGGGTTGCCATCGATGATCACGAGGAACGATGCGGCGAATGTCCGTTCCATCGGCGTGTACTTGTAGATCTGATTGAGCACAACATTGGGGTTGGCGTTGCGCTTCAGATCGACGACCACGCGTAGCCCGTCTCGATCCGATTCGTCCCGCAGGTCGGAGACGCCGTCGATCTCTCCCGCGTGGACCTTGTTGGCGATCGACTCGACGATCGTGGACTTGCGCACCTGGTAGGGAATCTCGCTGATCACAATGCGGTCGTCTTCGATCTCGGCGCGGCCGCGCATGCGCAGCTTCCCCTGCCCGGTGCGATACATCTCCTCGATGCCGTCTTTGCCCATGATCAGGCCGCCGGTAGGGAAATCCGGCCCCGGAACGTAGGATAGCAGTTCCTTGAGCGACAGCTGTGGGTTCGACATCAGGGCGATGATCCCGTCGGCGAGCTCGGCAAGATTGTGTGGAGGGATCTGCGTCGTCATGCCGACGGAGATCCCCCAAGCGCCGTTCATCAAGAGATTGGGTATCCGCGCAGGGAGGTAGACCGGCTCTTCGAGGGAGTCGTCGTAGTTCGGTATCCAGTCGACGGTGCGCTCTCCGAGTTCGTGGAGGAACTCCTCAGCGAGTGCAGAGAGACGCGCCTCCGTGTAGCGATCCGCCGCCGCGGCATCGCCGTCAATCGATCCGAAGTTGCCCTGGCCGTCGATCAACGGGTAACGATAGGAGAACGGCTGCGCCATGTTGACCATCGTGTCATAGATCGCCGTATCGCCGTGGGGGTGGAGCTTACCCATGACTTCCCCGACGATGCGTGCCGACTTGCGGTGGGGACGATTTGCTGCCAACCCAAGTTCTCTGACGCCGTACAGAATACGGCGCTGCACCGGCTTGAGGCCGTCTCGCACATCGGGGATGGCGCGACCACGGATGACGCTCATCGCGTAGTTGATGTAGGACTGCTCCATCTCCTCTTCGATGAACGTGCGTTCGATGCGTTCAGGCAATGGGAACCCCCTCACACGCGGTGCGTGGAAAGCTTAAGACAACGCGAGAAAGCGCGCCAGTCCGCACGAGGTGCGGACCGGCGCTTCTGTGCATCAGACGATGGAGTATGGATCTACTGCGTCGCGCAAGGCATCGCCCATGAAGTTGAACGCGAGCACTGCGATCACGATGAACACCCCGGGGATTAGCATCCACGGGTGCTGTTCGATGCCTCCGATGTTTGTCGCTGCGTTGAGCAGCTGCCCCCAGCTGGTCATCGGCTCGCGAATCCCGTACCCAAGGAAGCTTAGCGCCGCCTCCGTAAGCATCATCCCGGGGATGGTCAGGGTCGCGGCGACGATCAAATAGCTGAACACGTTGGGCGTGATGTGGCGGATGATGATGCGTAGATCGTTCGATCCGACGGCCTTTGCCGCGTACACGAACTCCATCTCGCGGATGGCAAGAACCTGGCCGCGGATGACGCGGGCGCCTCCTGCCCAGCTGATGAGCGAAAGCGCGATGATGATCCCAAGGAAGACCTGGGTCGCGCTCAGGCCGAGGCCGCCGAGTGCGGCGCCCATCGCCAACAGGATCGGCAAGCCAGGTACAGCCAGGAACACCTCGCCGACGCGCTGCAGGAGCATGTCAACCCCCCCGCCGTAGAAGCCGGAGAGACCTCCCATGACGATCGAGATTGGCATGCTGAACAGGATGACCAGCGGGCCCACAGCAAGCGAGATCCTTCCGCCGATCATCGTTCTCGAGAACAAATCGCGGCCGAACTGGTCGCTCCCGAACAGGAACATCGGCGCCGTTGTCCCATCCTCCGCGACCGCTCCGAAGAAGTGCAAGGTCGTGGGGAACAGCCCCAGCAGGCGATACTCCTCTCCCCTGACGAAGAATCGCAGGTAGTATCGTGTGTCTGTGTTCTCCTCGAAGATCGCCTGGTAGCTTGTGGGGTCAAACGATCGCTTGACGTCGTAGATGAAGGGGCGCAGGGTGAATCCATCCTCGCTCCGGAAGTGGAGCGTGGACGGCGGGGCATACGAGTATGCACGGAACTGCGTTGCGTAGTGATACGGCGCGACGAACTCGGCAAAAATCGCAGTCAGCGCGAGCAGGATGATGATCACTGAACCGACGTTTCCTATACGATGGCGGCGGAACGCCCGCCAGATCATCTGGCCTTGCGAGCGGCTCACGTAGCCGCGCTCGCCGACCTCACGCTCCAGCCTCTTCTTCCTAGATCGCAGCCAGGCCATAGTGGCTCCCTCGTTCTCCTACGTGTAGCGGATGCGCGGATCGACCCAAGCGAGAAGGATGTCCGCGATCAAGTTTCCGATCAACAAGAACAGGCTGAAGAAAAGCAGCCCCCCCATGATGACATACTCATCCTGTGCCTGCAGCGAGGCGAAGAACGCTCGTTCCACCGTCGGGAGATTCATCACGCGTGCGACGATGAGCGAGCCAGCCACGAGATTCGGGAGCTGCAGACCAAGAATGCTTACCAAGGGGTTGATCGCATTGCGCACCGCATGCTTGTACACCACGACGCGCTCGTTCAGGCCCTTGGCCCGTGCTGTCTGGACGTACTGCAGCGACAGGGTGTCGAGCAGGCTCCCACGCATGAGACGGATGAGCCCCGCCATCGCACTCGTGCCGATGACGACCCACGCAGGCCACAGGTGCCACAGAAGGTTCCCAACCTTGGCGAAGGACCACGGAGCCTCGACGTAGCGATTGTCAAACAACCCGCTGATCCCCAGGCCGAAGCGTCGCACCTTGATCAGCGCGACCAACACCCAGAGGATGACCAAGGCAAAGAAGAAGTTCGGTATGGATAACCCGAGGAACCCGAAAAACGTCAACACATGATCGCTGGCCTTGTACTGATGGGTCGCAGAGTAAATCCCTATGGGGATCGCCAGCACCCAGGTCAGAACGAGCGTCGAGAGGGAAACGAGGAGCGTCCACCCCAAGCGGTTCCCTTGGAACAGCGTGAAGAACACCGGCTGCTTGGTCTCGAACGACAGGCCGAAGTCCCCCCGCGTGACAATCCCCACCAACCAGGTCCACCACCGCACGATGAACGGCTGCGTCAGCCCATACCTCTGCGCCAGACGATCGAACGTCTCCTGGTTGATGTCCGGATTCAACCTTGATCGCGTGAGGTAGTCGCCGGGCATCAGCTGGATGATGGCGAACGACAGCAGCGACACCACCAGCAGAAGCGGCAGCATGTACAGCGTGCGGCGAATGATGTAGGTAATCATCCGCGGATCCTCCAGTTCGGGACAGCCATTGAGGAATGGGGTGCGGCCATGAAGGCCGCACCCCGGTAGTGGCTTACGTTGCGGTTTAGAGGTTCTTCAGCCAGACGAGATCCCAAGCCAGTCCGTTGTTGCCGGACGGGGTCGCGGTGACATCAGCGACTTCCTTGTTCCCGACGTAGTTGTAGATGGCGTAGGTGAACTGCTGGTTCACCGAGAAGTTCATCCCCAAATCGTCGGTGGCGAAGAGAATCTGCGCCTCCTGGTAGTAGTTGAACGCCACGTTGTTGTCGAACGTTCCCAGACCGAGGTCGAACAGCTCGTCCATTCGAAGCTCGTAGTCGTAGGGGTCGTCCGGAGCCGAGTAGTGCCAGAAGTGCAGCCCACCCGTGGTGCGCTGTACGTTCGCGCCGCCGTTCGGCTCGTTGCCGCCGGTCAGACCGAGGACGCACGCTTCGTAGAGCGGGCCCCCAAGCAGTCTGGTGACCAGGGTGTTGAAGTCAACCGGCTGGAAGTTGACCTTGAGGCCAATCTCCTCGAGGTCGTCGGCGAGGATGAGGCAGAAGCCCTCGCGCAGCGTGTTCCCCGCGTTGGTCTCCAGCAGGAACTCGACCGTGGTGCCGTCGGCGAAGTCGCGGTAGCCATCGCCATCGAGGTCGACGATGCCGATGTCATCGAGCAGCCCTGCGGCCTTGGCGAGGTCGTACTCGTAGTTCACCGCGGCATTCTCCGTGACGGGGCCGCCGTATACATCGCGGCCGGCGTAGAACGGCGAAGGCGTGCTCTGGAATGCCCACTGCGGAGCCGCAAGACCGTTGTACAGGTTGTTGATGATCGACTGCTTGTCCATGGCATGCGAAACCGCCTGGCGGAAACGGATGTCTCGGAACAGCTCGCGCATCTGGTCCTTCGCTGCGTCGCCCTCGTCCAGACCGAAGTCCTGGTTGAACGACACCCACAGCGTCCCGTACACGCCGGAACCGATCTTCACCTGGAAATCGTTGGCAGCAGCCTCAGGAACGAGGATCGGCACGTCGCTCGGGCGGATGCCGAGGGCGTCGATCTCGCCGTTTCGGAACTTCAGCAGCGAGACGTCCTGGCTCTCCACCGTGAGGATGACGTACTTGTCCACGTACGGCAGCTGCACGCCTTCCTGATCGTAGGCGTAGTAGTAAGGGTTGCGGACCATCGTCACGTTCTGGTCGGGCGTGTAGCTCTCAACCATGAATGGACCCAATCCCGCGAGATCTCCAGGATCGGTGTCGAGCCCCCAAACCCCGTTGAAGTTGCCTGCAGGCACGTCCGGGTTCAGCTTGTGCACAGTGTCAGCCAGCAGGTGCTTGGGCATGATGTTGAACGTGAACTGGTTGAGCACCGGACGGAAGATCTGGCTCATCTCAAGCTGGATCGTATTCTGGTCCGGAGCCGTCATCACTGGGAACGTCCCGTCGGGAAGCTCCAAGCCGTCGCGGCTGTCGCACTCGATGTCGTCGTTCAGGATGAGGTCGTTGTACGTGAACAGGACGTCATCTGCGGTGAACGGCGTACCATCTGACCACTTCACGCCCTTGCGCAGGTTGAACGTGACCGTGAGACCGTCTGCGGAGATCTCCCAGTTAGCGGCCAGCTCGGGAACGAGCGCGCCGGTGGTGGGATGAATCGTGACCATCCCGCGGAACATCTGGTTCGTGTACTGTGTGGTGCTGGTCTCGTGCGCGGTGATGTCGTTCCACTTCTTCGGGTTGCTGATCGCAGCGATGTAGAACGTGCCGCCGCTCACGCCCGGCTCAAGGCCGGGGTACTCGTCGCTCCCGAGGTCGTAGATCTTGGGGTCCTGGAGGCCGTCGTAGTACTGCGCCACGGCGGCCGCCGAGAAGACGAGGAGCAGGCTGACAAGAATGAGCCCGACTTTCTTCATCTGCGTAACCTCCTAGTTCCTAGTTCGTTTCTCCGGCCACGCTATTCTGCGAAGCGCAGCGTGAGAAGCGTCTGATAGATGTGAGCCATGCCCAGATCCCAGCCGGTGGCGGCGACCGCCGCGGCCATCAGCTCGACGTCCGTCATGTCCGCGCCGAAGTCCGACTCCCCGATGAGGATGTAGGTCGCCAGCGCGATGCCGCCCGCAAGCTTCAGACCTGGGGTTTCGCCGTTGCTCGCGAGATCGAGCGCCTCGTCCGCGGTGATCGTGGCAAAGGAGCCCGGCGAGTAGTAGCCGCCGAGGATTTCGCCGGCAGCGACTGCCAGCGGGCCCATGCCCGCCGCGTCCGCCTCGAGCGACTCGACGGTCACGTCACCACGAATCGCGAAGTAGTATGCCTGGGCCGCAAGAAGATCGGTTGCGCCCGCTGCCTCAAGGCCCTCCAGATCCTCCGCGTACTCGGCGAGAATGTCCTCGAACTCGCGGAAGAAGACGCGGTAGCGCTTCAGCGCTTGAATCGCGGCGTACTTGATGCCAGGCGTGAGGCCGTACTCTGCGAACTCAAGCAATTCGGCCTCGCTGTAGTTGTCGTAGAAGTAGCCGGCGAGATTCGCGCCGGCAGCAACGCTGATCTCGGGGATGATCTCGTGGTCCACAATTGCCAACAAGTCGGCATCGGTGTATCCGAGCCCGAGAACGGCGAACACCGCCACTGCAAAGGTCGCCAAAACCATTGCCCGAAGGCCAGAACTTCTCATGATGCTAGTCCCTCCTTTGTACGGTTAGACCGGTACGGTACGTGCTTTGCTGGTCGCGCCATCACCTCCGGCGTGCAGTTCAATCTAGTGGGAAGCCTCGCGGTTCAAGCCATAGTAGCACAGCCTTCGGCCCGTTGTCAATCCGCTCACCAAGCGATTTCCCAGTGCTTCGCGCGGTTCGCCTACGGGCACTTGAGAACCGTCTCGAGCAGCTCTTCCTCGATCTCCTTCCGACCGGAGCTACATACAGTCTTCAGCGCCGTCTCCAGCGAGGTCGCGCGCGTCTGCCCAGAGGTCATCTCCCAGATGCGGGCGATCGCTTCGGGGCCCCACGTGTCGAGCACGTAGCGGAACAGAAGACCGGCCTCCATCAGCACGTTGTCGATGTCGCTTCGATTGAAGTCGAGCCGCTCGAACCAGATCCAGGCATCGGTGGCAAGCAGACCGCACCCGTGGGCTATCAGGGCCTCTCGTGTGTGGAGGATCGCTGAGGCGATGCCGGAGCGCACGAGCCGGGACAGGGAGCGAACGCCGTAGGCGTACTGCGGGACGAGTTCGGCGAGTGCCCATGAGAGGTCGTCGAAGCTGTCGCCGGCGATGGTCTCGAGGATCGCGGCGCCTTCCGGAGCGTCGACAAGCAAGGGAGACGCGTCCGCAGCGGGGGCCTCGTCAGGATAGACGAGGATGGTGAACCGTTCCGGGAGCGTCGAACTCACCAGGCGGAGCTCATCAGTGACGGCCTGGATCGTCTCCCACGCACTCGCGGCAAGCAGCGCCAGCTCATCGCGATCCACTGCCGATCCGAGGGCGCGGCATCGTCCACGCTCAACGACGATCCAGTCATCGAAGCGGTGCACGAGCGCTGCCAGCTGTTCCCGGCGCTGCGCGGCCTTCAGGTTGGCGAGGAAGCTCCTTGCCGCAGGGATATCGCCTACCAGCAGCGCGCTGCGAATGGCAAGCTCCGCCTCGTCATCCGACAGCCGAGAGGTCCAACCGCTGACCTGTGCGAACGCGTCATCGGTGCGGCCCTGTAGTAGGCTGTAGTAGGCCTGGAAATACCCGAACTGAGGGGAGTTGGCGCCCACCCGTTCGATGGCGGCGTGCCACGCCTCATCGAGCGTATCGAGGGGAACGGCGAGCCGGCGGAGGAGCTGTTCGGTGGAGCCCGAGCCCCAGGTGCGGCGCAGCGCGGTGATTCCGTAGGTCGCGGCGATGAACCGCACCAGCGAGGCGGCGTGGATTGCGGGGAGGTCGGACAGCGGCACGATGCCCGCATCCTCGACCTGCATCAGCCCCGCGATGTCGGTCAACGATCCGACCATGGATTGGGAGAACGGCGAGGCGTAGAGGTGGTAGAGGCTGGGGGACATCGTCCCCTCGGCGGCCAACAGCTGCTCCAGGTCGAGCTGCCGCGCGCCCGCGGCAGCGACGGCTGCGTGGAAGTCTCGATCCGGTTCGGACAACGTGGCTCGAAGCCCGTTGCGCAGGATGAGGGACTGGCACTCCCCCCAAGCGTAGGCGGTGATCAGCTCGGTCAAAGGAGCCGTGGGGTCCTGGCCGACGAGGAGATCCATCGGGGCGGTGAGCCGTTGCTCGTTGAGCGTGCTCTTCCGTTGGACGACCGAGGTCGTGAGATTGTCCAGCGAGTCGTGGATGAACACGTTGATCGGGCGGGGAATCAGTTCGTCGCGTGCCTCCAGGGTATTGAGGAGATCCTGGTACGTCGCGTTGAGCTGTTCGTGCAGTTGGTCGCGTGCGTGCCAGCTCTCCGACCCCTTCCAGAACCAGAGGACGAAGCGCCCTTCACGATCCGGTCGCATGCCTTTGGTCGCTTGGTAGGCGAGCGGCTGGACGACGAACGTGAGGATGAGCGCTGCGATGCCGGCCCCCGCCAGCCCGATGGCGATGCCCCCCGCGGTGTGCAGGATGCGGGTGTCGTGCAGAAAGCGGAAGAGCCGTCGGATCATGATGAGAAGGAAGCCTCAACGTGGCGGGTCATCGCATGGTGGTCTCGCCCCCCCACCACAGCCAAGGTCGGGGGCGATCCAACCGAGCATTTCGTGAGCTGCGCCATCCCTCGAACTCCTGTGTCACCGGCTTCCGACAGCACGTTGCCTCCCTGCTCGCTTGACTGCTGATCCGGTCCAGTGGGCTGACAATCGCACGTCACCACACCGTAGGCCCCGGGGCATGAGCCAAGAAGCGCCGCCTGTACACCGGCTGCCGGACGATTCCGCAGCTTCACACGCATGGTACGAACGCCCTCCCGAGGCCGCAAGTGGTGCCCAGGTGGAACGCGTTCGGATCGCATTGACAGCGCGGGAACGCCGTCTTATACTGGCTTTGCTGGCTTCGCGCCCCGGTCGCACCCGTAGCAGGAGGGACGTCGTGGAAGTCCTCAAGGTTGCCTCTCAGTCGAACCCCAACTCGGTCGCCGGGGCGATCGCCGGAGCGCTTGAGCAGGAAGGG